>Ga0070697_100003399_pt1 | contig 12231 bp, 15 predicted proteins | sample KBSK1501metaG_FD_65475 | JGI IMG/M metagenome (GOLD analysis project Ga0070697, IMG submission 65475) | Corn, switchgrass and miscanthus rhizosphere microbial communities from Kellogg Biological Station, Michigan, USA - KBS K1-50-1 metaG | ecosystem: Host-associated > Plants > Roots >... | reverse complement strand
CGCTGTCGCGTTCCAGCAACCTCGCCGAGCTGTTCGAGGCCCTGGCCTTCTCGCAGGGGCACTGGACACCCAATCCCGCCGTTCCTGCAGCGTTCGCCGAGTGGTCAATCCCGATCGATCAGCTGGGACCCGAAGGTCGCAAGCTCTACGAGTTCAACACCGCCGAGGCCAAGCGCCTGCTGGCCGAGGCTGGCCACCCGAACGGATTCAAGACGACGGTAGAGGCGCCGGCGACCGTGTACGGGCCCGACTTCGATGACTTCGTGCAGATCACGCTCAAGAACTGGAAGGCGGCCGGCATCGAGGCCGATCTGAAGCTCAAGGAATACGGGGCGTTCATCACCAGCACCATCTTCGGGAAGTTCGACAATATGTTCCTCGGACTGCGTGGCGCCTGGGCCGATCCCGAGGCCTACTTCTACCGCTGGTTCATGCCCGGCCAGCCGCTCAACGTCTGGGGCGTAAATGACCCCAAGCTCACCGACATGATCAAGCTGCAGCGCCGGACCTTTGACGTCGCCAAGCGAAAGCAGATCGTGTTCGACATCCAGCGCTATCTCGCCGACCAGGCCCTGTTCGGCGTGGACGGATCGGTCAGGATCCTCTCGGCCTGGGACGCGCATATCAAGAACTACACGCCCAACAACGGCTTCGACTACGGTGGGCGCCTGATGGCCGCCTGGATCGACAAGTAAAGGCGCGTACCGAGGCCCGATCGCATCGGGAGCCGTCATACGTAACTATGTCCTTCGCCGCTTGCTGGTCGCTGTTCCGTCGCTACTCATCGCCTCGCTTATCGTCTTCACGCTCCCGCGTCTGATTCCCGGCGACGTTGTCCAACTTATGCTGGAGGAGAAGGCGTATGGCAAAGACCTCGAGGATTTGCGCGCGAAGCTCGGGCTGAACCGCCCGATTCACGTTCAGTACGTCGACTGGTTGAGCGCGGTCGGGCACGGGAACCTCGGCGAGTCGCTGTGGACGCACCAGCCTGTCCTCGCCGAGATGACCCGACGTTTGCCTGTGACGGCGGCGCTGGGGCTCATGGCGCTGGGCGTCGCGATCCTTATCGGCATTCCCGTCGGGGTCCTCGCCGCCGTACGTCCGGACGGCGCCCTCGACTTCTTCGCCAGGAGCGCTGCGATTCTCGGCCTCTCCATCCCGGCCTTCGTCGTCGCGATCCTAGTGACACTGCTTCCGGCGATCTGGTGGGGGTGGACTCCGCGAGCGCGGTTCGTCGAGTTCTCCACCGATCCGACCGCGTACGTCCTCCAGTTCGTCTTGCCCGCGACCATTCTGGGTATCGCCTCAGCGGCCGGGATCATGCGGCTCACCCGCGGCATGCTGCTGGAGGTGCTGCGGCAGGACTACGTGCGGACGGCCTGGGCCAAAGGCCTCCGCGAGCGTGTCGTGGTGCTCAAACACGCTCTGAAGAACGCGGTGACCCCGGTGGTGACCGTGCTAGGCCTCCAAGTGGCGAGCATCGCCGGCGGCGCGGTGATCATCGAGTGGATCTTCGGCATCCCTGGCATGGGACAGTTCCTCGTCGACGCGATCGTGCAGCGCGACTATCCGGTGATCCAGGGCATCAACCTGATCACCGTCGTCATTATCGTCCTGACGAATCTAATGGTCGATCTCGTGTACGCGGTGCTGGATCCGAGGATCCGTTACTAAACCTCGATGACGAATTCCGTTCAACTCACGCTACGGTTCGCCCGCCGGAAGCCCCTGGGGGCCATTGGCGGAGTGATCGTCCTGGCGCTGCTGGTGATGGCCATCTTCGCCGATCGGATTGCACCCTATCCGTACGCCGAGTCGATCCAGGGTGCGCGGATGAAACCGCCGAGCATCCAGTTCTGGATGGGCACCGACAATCTCTCGCGCGACGTATGGAGCCGGGTCGTGTACGGTGCACGAATCTCGGTCACCGTTGGGTTCGCGACCGTCACGCTGGCCACGTTGATGGCCACTGCCATCGGCGTCTCCAGCGCGTATCTCGGCGGCGCGTACGACATCGTGGTTCAGCGCGTGGTCGACGCGTGGATGTCGTTCCCGGCGCTGGTCGTCGTCCTGTCCCTGATGGCTGCGCTGGGGCCCGGGCTCCCCAACCTGATTCTGGCCCTCTCCATCCTCGGCGCCGCTAACGCGTCCCGAGTGATCCGGGGCGCGGCGTTGTCCGTCATCGCGAACCCGTACGTCGAGGCGGCGCACGCGGTCGGGGCGGGCCACCTGCGCATCGTGCTGCTTTACGTGCTGCCCAACGTGATGGCCACGATCATCATCCTCGCCACAATCGGGCTGGGGACGGTGATCCTTGCCGAGTCGGCGCTGTCGTTCCTCGGCTTCGGCATTCCGGCCCCGTATCCGTCATGGGGTGCGATGCTCTCGGGCTCGGGACGCTCCTTCATGTACTACGCGCCGTGGATGGCGCTATTTCCGGCGGTGGCCATCTCGTTGGCCGTCTTCGGCTTCAACATGCTTGGCGACGCACTCCGGGACGTGCTCGACCCGCGGCTGCGCGGCTCAGGCCGGTCGCCCGCGCTGCTGTAGACAGGGTCAGAACCGGTGCGTTGTCGACCCTGCCATACCAAGCGGTAGGCCTGTCATCAATTGCGTCACTCGCTGCCTGCGGTAGGAAAGTGACGCACGGCGATAGCCGGGAGCTATACGTGTCTGTCTGCTGACCTGAGAGGAGGCAGTATGCGTCGCGGTCTATATGTTATCGGTTACGTGCTGTTCTTCGTGGCGGTGGAGTGCGCACGATTCCGGCGGCGACTACCGTTGAGAGCGGATAAAGTGGTCGTCGAGTGAAGCGGCCCAAACGGCTGGCGCTCTTTATCTTTATGGCATGCGCGACGTCATCCGGCGCGTTGCAGGCGCAGACCGCAAGCTCGGACCTAGTGACTGTGAAGGGCACGGTCGTGAGTCGTGAGCCTTCGCCAGGCACCTGGCTCCTAGAGCTCGACCGTGGCGTCGACACCGTCAAAGGGCGTGTGCGCTCTGTCTCGTTCATCGTGGACGAAAACCGTGGCCCCGCACGTCCCATCGGGGTTGGCGATCGGCTCGAGGTCGACGGCCGACTCCTCCTACCGGCCTTGCCCGGCGGTCTCGGCACCCTAGAGCCCACGCGGATCACACAACTGTCCGACCCGAGGCTCACGCACGCCTACTTCCTCTTTCGAAGCGGTAGGAGCGAGGGGTGTGCCGAATGTTATGTCCCCTTGTTACTCACCGGCACGCCGATCGAGTCGTCGACGGCTACGCCGGAGGTCGAGGTGATCGTGACATTCGAACGCGACTCGATCTGGGAGATCCACGATCGCCCGGCGACGATCAGCGAGATCGAACCCAAAGCGCGAACGCTGAGGCTCGACGGTAGGCCGTATCGGTATCAAGAAGTGTCGCCGCAGGAAGCGATCCGCCTGCTGAGAAATCCGCTCGGGTCCATTCCAATATCACGTCCCATGTTAGCGGACGCGCCAACCAGCACCCGGCGCCGGGCCCTCTTGTTCCGACTAGGTGTCCGCGAGCCCTGAACTGGCGTCGCTCGCTGACGCTCACCGATCTCCGATGTCAGTGCCGGTCTTCAGCTTCGCGAGATCTCCGGCCCGTCTCCGGCCGGTGGAATCCGACGGGGCCAACCGCCGCATCGCAAGCGTCGAGGCGAGCATCGGCGTGCAATTGCGTGCGCGCTTCGCGGTCCACCCGAAACCATGAGCCTGCGCATCCGGTCAACCCTCGTCGCTCGCTCTGCTCGTTGCGCTCGTGACCGTTGCGGGACCTAGACATCAATGGCTGCGGGGAAGCAGAATTTTGCGCCTGCGGGCAACTCACTACGACACTTCGTGCAGGTCAGCGCGACACGGGCTCCGCACTCCAGGCAGAACTTCGCCTGCGGTGGATTCTCGTGCTGGCACCGGGGACACTTCATGCCGAGCCTCCAGTTGATCGGGCCGGGCGTATGGGCAGGGCGACAGTAGCCCGGGGGTCAGGGGCTCGTCAATGTGCGCGGTATCGGGTCCCGGTGGAGAGAGAAGGCGACGTCGCTTGTGCTCCATGGGGCTCGGACTACTGCATGTTGATCGGACGTCCGAAAACCTCAACGTTGGGCGCGAGCTAACCCCCTCACCAAACGCGGGGCCAGCGAGCTGGTGGCGGGTGTCCCTAACCAACTCCTTTGTGACGGTCGTTGGTTCGTCGCGCGGGCCCGCAACCACTTGCTCGAGGGCACCGGCCGCGAGCTGCTCGACAACGCCGACGTGCGGTCGATGTACCTCAGCGGCGCGCCCAGCGCCTGAGGGTATCTGCCGCGACTCGCTACGGCGCGCCCAGGCGCAGGGGTTCGTCGAGCACCAGGTTCTGCCCGCGGAAGTAGCGGCGATAGAGCGTGCGGGGAGAAGCGTCGAACCCGCTCTTCTCTGCCTGCAGTGCGAAGTGGTGCGCCGGCTGGCCGGTCAGGACGAAGCGACCGTCGGATGCCGTCTGAGTCGCGGCCCGCCGCTCCAGCGTCGTCAGCGTCTTCTCCCAGAAGCTGACGGTGGCTCCGACGGCCGGCTGCCCGTCGGGCTGCACGACGCGCCCGCTTACCACGCCGTCGTCGTGCAGCGCGACCCAGAGATTGCAGCCGCCGATCAGCAGCATCAGCGTAGCAGCGACCCAGACGTATCTCATCCCTTGGTCGCTCCTGAGGTGAGGCCGTCGATGAAGCGGCGCTGCTCGAGCAGGAACAGCGCGACCCCCGGCACCAGCACCATGATGCAGAACGCGTAGAGCGCGCCGGTGGTGTTCTCCATGTAGCTCAGGAACGTCGACAGCCCGAGCGGCAGCGTCTGCATTTCCGGGTTACGGATAACGATGAGCGGCCACAGGAAGCTGTTCCACGACCAGATGAACGACAGGATCACGGTGGTGGCTACCGCCGACGTCGACAGCGGCAGCATCACGTGACGGATGATGCGCCACTCGGCCAGACCGTCGATGCGGGCGGCGTCGATGAGCGAGCGTGGCACCGCGTCGAAGCTCGCCTTGAAGACGAAGATGCAGACGATGGTCGAGCAGAGCGGCAGCGCCAGCCCGAGGTGGCTATTCAGGAGGTGTAGCTCCTTGGTGATGAGATAGGCAGGGATGATCGTCGCCTGGAAGGGAATCAGCATGCAGCTCAGGAGCAGCGTGACGATCGCGCGCTTGCCGCGAAAGCGCAGGGTGAGCGCGTAGGCGGCCAGCGCGTTGCACACGAGATTGGCGGCGACGACGATGGCCGAGACGATCACGCTGTTGATCACGTAACGGACGAACGGGATGTAGTACCAGACATCCACGTAGTAGAAGGGATGCATCGCCCTCGGCAACAGTGCGGGCGGATACTGGAAGATGTTCTCGCCGGTCAGGCTCGTCTTGAGCACCCAGTAGAAGGGCACGAGCATCACCACCGACACGGCGCCGAGCGTGGCATGCACCGCGGCGGCCCTACTCGGCCGCATCGACCGCCCCCGCCTCGCCGCCGGTCAGCCGATTGGCCACTGCCGTGACGATCAGCAGGAAGACGAAGAGCACGACCGTGAGGGCAGCGGCATAGTCGAACTTCGACAGCACGAAGGCCACTCGATAGATGTAGGTGATGAGCACTTCGGTTGCGTAGTTGGGGCCTCCGCCGGTCATCACATAGATGAGATCGAAGCTCGTGAACGAGTTGATGACACCGATCATCAGGCACAGGAAGATGGCCGGCCGCAGCAGCGGCAGCGTGATGTGGCGGAACCGCTGCCCTGCCGAGGCGCCATCGAGCGCCGCCGCCTCCTCGAGGTTGGGCGGGATGTTCTGCAGACCGGCGAGCAGGATAACCATGAAGAAGCCGACGATCTGCCACACCGCGGCTACCACCACCGAAGGCATTGCCCACTCGTAGGAGTCGAGGAAGGCGATCCGGCGCTGCGTGAGGTGCAGCGACAACAGGACGTAGTTGATGAGGCCGACCTTCTCGTCGTACAGCCAGCGCCAGATGATGCCGACCGCCACGGTCATGAGCGGATAGGAGACGAAGATGATGGCACGGTAGACACCCCGCCCGCGGATTCGTGTGTCGACCAGGAGCGCCAGCGCGAGGCCCAGCGCGATGGCGATCGGCGAGCTCGACATGAAGACCACGGTGTTCCAGAGACTCTTCCAGAAGACCTCGTCGTAGAAGAAGAGCTCCTGATAGTGTGTCAGCCCCGCGAACGTGCCCGGCTTGAACGGCGACCACGATTGCAGCGACAGTGCCGCGTTCCACAGCAGGGGCAGGATGCGGTAGAGGAGGAAGATCGTGAGCGAGGGCGCGAGGAACGCCCAGACGGAGACCGCCCCCCGCGCCCGCCGTGCCGTGATCGCGCCCTCAGCGGGCCAGCAGCCGGTTCACCTTCCGCTCGGCCTCGGCGAGCGCCGCCGCGGCCGGCTTGCGCCCGAGCACGGCCGCCTGGAACTCCGAGTAGAACGCGTCCTTGATCTGCGCGTCCTTGCCGAGCGGCCAGGTGGCGACGAGCTTGTCGACCTGCTCAAGCTGCGTCTTCATGACGGAGGCCGCTAGCGGGTCGTCCTTCTGCAGCTCCTCCATGAGCCGGCTATCGACCCGGGTGCCGGTGAACAGCTTGAAGTTCTTGCCGAACGTGTACGCCCACTTCTCGCTCGTGGCGAGCTTGATGAACTCCCAGGCCAGATCGGGATACTTGCTCGACTTCGAGATGCCGAGGCCGTGGGAATTGGGCACGGCGAATCCACCCGGCATCTGCGTGGCGCCCAGCGTGTCGCCGTTGACCCACGGCCCCCCGCCACGCACGTAGAAGAACGCTGGCGCGTGCGCCTGGTAGAGCCCCACCGTCCCGCTCGCGAACGCGTTGTTGGGCTCGACCCAGCGGCCGGTCCACCCGATCTTGTTGATGGCGCCGTCGGCCGTCGCCTGGGCGAGTGCCTCGACCGTTTTCACGGCGGCCGGCGTGTTGAAGGCCGCCTTCTTCAGATCGGGGGTCAGCAGCTCCACGCCGTTCATGGCCAGCAGCGGCCAGTAGAGCCAGTCGAAGTTGAGCGTCATGAAGCCCGACTTCTCACCCTTCGTCATCTGGCGCGCGGCGTCGAGCAGCTCGTCGAAGGTCTGGGGCGGTCGCGCGATGCCCGCCGCCTTGAGCATCGTCTTGTTGTAGAAGAGGAGCGTCTTGCTGACGTAGAAGGGGACCATGTAGTTCTTCCCCTCGTACACCCACGTCTGGAGGAACCTGGGGTTGTAGTAATCCTTCAGCGAGGGGTCACGCTGCAAGTAGGGCGTGATGTCCACCAGGCCGCCATTGGCAGCGTACTCGAGCCAGATGGCGCCCTGCGTGTCGATGATGTCGGGAGCGGTGCCGGCCACGACCTGGGTCTGGTAGAACGGCCCCCACTCCGGACCCTTCTTGTCGAACCACTCTACCGTCACGTCGGGATGGATCTTCTTGAAGTCGGCGATCCAGCCCTCGATCTTCTCTTTGTAGATGGGAATGTTCCAGGTGAGGAGGCTCAGCTTCTTCTGCTGCGCCGCCACGGGCCAGGTCAGCAGGCCCAGCGCAAGCACCCCGATCACGACGTGGTTCAGTGTCCGATGCATCTCGATACGCCTCCTTGGCTGTCAGAACTTCAAGCTCAGCTCGCGTCCCTCGCGCAGCGAGCGCTCGGCCTCCAGGCACACGAGAACCCTCTTGCGGGCTTCTACGCCGGAGACGAGAGGACGCCGCTCGCCGAAGGCCGCCGCCGTCTGACGGATCTCCTCTCCGAGCTCGAACAGCTCGCCGGATGGCGCGAGCGTGAGCGTCTCGCATTCCGTCGCGCCGCGGCGCTGGACCTTCAGCTCGTGGCTCGGCTCGAGCGTCCGCGCCGTCGTCGCCGACCACCATGTCCGGATCGCACCCTCCATCCCCACGATCTCGACCGCCGAGTGGTGCTCGAATCCTGCCAGCGTCTGCGTGATCACCGCATAGACGCCGCGCGGGAAGCGGATGATGGCCGAGACGTTGTCGGACATACCGGCCTGTCGATTTTTGCTGTTCCCGACGGCCAGGACGGAGATGGGATCGCCCACCGACTCGAAGTACCACATCACGAAATCGACGAAGTGCACGGGCTCTTCGAGGATCCACGAGCCGACCCGGTCCGCCGCGTAGCGCCACCCTCCCGACCCGGGCCGGTACGGATGGCGAAAGAGCGTCACCAGCGCGTACAGCGGGCGACCGATCTCGCCGGCGTCGAGCAGGCTCTTGATGGCGGCCCACTGGGTCGACACCCGGAGCTCGTGACCGACGGTGAGTACCCGGTTCGAGCGCTCGGCGGCGGCGACGAGTCGATCGCACTCAGCGAGCGTGACGGCCATCGGCTTCTCGAGCAGCACGTCCTTGCCCGCCTCCAGCGCGGCCACGCCGACCTCGGCGTGCAGGTGGTTCGGCGTGACGACATCGACGGCCTCGATGGAAGGATCGCGGAGCAGCTCACGGTAGTCGCGGTACACGCGGATGCTCGGCAGATCGCGTCGCGCCGCGTCCGCGCTGACGTCGCTGCCACAGGCCACGCCGGCCAGCGTCAGCCCGGGCGCTGCGCGGATGGCCCGGGCGTGATGCTTGCCCCACGCGCCGTAGCCGATCAAGCCGAAGCGCAGCCTGCACCTCCGTGTGATGCGCGACCGGCGAGTGGCGGCAACACTATCACAACTGATTCCTTGGTGGCAGGAGGCCCGAATGGGATTCGATTCAAACTTCCGAGGAGGCGACCGTCACCTGCACCCCGGGCGTCAAGTTCCCCGGCTCTTCAGCGGTCCGAACGGGAGCGCGTCGCCCTCTTGCCAGTGGTCGGGCACGATGCCGAACGCATCGATCAGGCGCTGCCAGCCGTTGAAGAACATCGCCACCATGCCGAGATCGAGCAACTCGTCGTCGGTGAGATCGCGTCGGAGGTCGTCGTAGAACGTCCGGTCGATCTGCCATGCGTCCGACGTCAGGCGATCCACGTATCGGAGTGCCGCCTTGGTGCGATCAGACAGGTCCGCATGCTCATAGTCCGCGAGCTTTGCCGTCAGAGCTTCCGTCGCGCCCCGGCGCACGGCCGAGGAGGAGCGCGCGAGGCTTCAGTGGACGCAGCGATTCTTCCACGCCAGTCGGACCCGGACGATCTCGAACAGCTCGGGCTCGATGCTGGACGCCCCGCCGTACGCGTAGCGGACGAATCCCATGGTGGCGTCGAGCAGGCCCGGGCGGCGCGCCATCGTCAGGAAGAGGTTGTCGTCCTCGTAGGCGTCGCGGTACCAGCGCTCGAGCCGGCGTCTGAGCTCCTCGGTAAGGTCTTCGCGCCGCGCCTTCGGCAGCAGCCCGCGGTCGTTCGCCATCGCCCCTCCTCCGTCAGCGTTTGTCGAGCCAGACGTTCCAGAAGGTTCGCTGTCAAGAACGTCGGGCGTGTCAACGCCCGAACACGAGAGACACCGCCTGCGACGAAGCAGAGCACCGAGTCGGTCGCGGCGTCAAGCCCGACCTGATCGACGCTGGAAGCCTGCGCCCGGCAGGGCATGCAGCAGCTCTTGCAGCGGATGTTAGAGGAGGAGGATACAGCCCCCGTGATAGATCACCTGCTTGACGAGGCCGCGACGCCTGCTTAGGTTCTCTTCAATGCGCAGCCCGGCAGATGTCGCCCACCGTGGCGATGCTCGGCTCGCCGTGACAGCGTTGGTCGGCTGTACTTCCCGCAGCCGAAGCGACCAAGCACAGCGTGGCGATCGCTGAAGCTCGACGCAGTCGCATCATCGCTTGCCCTCCTCGGCGGTCCTCCGCTTCACGCTGACCTTCTCATACGCTCCCCACATCTTCGTCTCGGTCACGCCCGGCTGGCTCACCCTGGACCCGCACGTGGGCATTCTTGCCTCCGTTGGTGGTGTAGGGCCGTCCCACCACTTCCCACTCGCCCGTTGAATCCGTCATGCGATCACCGATTTGAGCTGCATGGGGAGGACGCGAATGGTGCCCGGTGGTTCGGCTGGCGGCATGCCGGGGAGTGGAGGCTGGACGGGCTTGGCCTTTGCCTTCTTTCTCGGCCGCGGCTTAGCCATTCAGCGTCACGGGGCGGAGTCTAGCGCGGTCGCATGCCTCCTCGCGGTCATGGTTCAGCCAAGGGCCTCGGCACATAAAGTGGTGATTGCCTTCCATCGGGCTCCCCGGTGACGCGAGCAGGCGTCCGGCTCCTGGCATCTGGCAGCGCTGTTGGTGACCGGAGATGCATTGTTCAACAGTCGGCGTGACAGACTCATCGCACTGGCCGCCCGGCATGCCGTTCCGACGTTCCACAATGAGAAGCCGTTCGTGGAGGCAGGCCACCCAAAGGAGGACGTGCCCCATGGCGAACGTCGAGTTCAGGAAGGCGCTCGCGCTTCGAAGCGAGATGCTGATAAGCGGCACGCGCAGCGCGGTAAGAACGCACGCCGGCCAGTTCTTCCCGTGGACGTTCGTGATTCATCTGGTCCACGGGCCGCACGCGGCCGCTTGTGGGTCTACGTCAGTGCCGGGACGGGGACGTGGGGTCCGCCCGTGCGGCTCGGCACGGAGGCCGGAGCTCACGCTTCTGCGCATCGTGGCCGCCAGCGGGTCCAAGTTTCGAGTCCTTGACCATGATGGCCAATCACCGTCGCGCGAAACCCTCGTGTAAATTCTGGCGATAATCCAGGACTCGGAAGGCCGACTATCCCGCTCTCGCCTCGCCCGAGGCGCTGACGCTCTCATCGTCGCCGTTCGACATCTCGAGCGCTTCCCGCCGACCCCGCGCTCGGCCGCGCGGATCGACGGTCGCCAGCCATTTTTGATAGGTGTCCAGGTCCGCCCGGATGTCGTCGACGAGCTGAAGGCGGCTTTGGGTGAGACGGTCGCTTTCGCTTCGTATCGCCGCTTCCTGCTCCCTGGCGGTCATGATCAGCGATTCGGCTCGGTCTGTCGCTTTCGCCACATGCTCCTCGGCCTCGATCTGCATCCGCGCCTTCGCCGCCTCGGCTTCCCGCAGCATGGCGGTTGCGCTCTCCTTCGCCTCATCGATCAGCGTCTGCGCGCGGGCCTGAGCGTCGTGCACCAACTCCTCGACTTCCCGCAGCGTCGCGGACCTGAGCACCTCGATATGGGTCGACGCCGAGGTCTCCCGTGTTTCCAGCGCCTGGATCTCGGTTTGCAGTTCCTGCACCCGTGCCGTCAGTGTGGCGTTCCACTTCTGGGCGTTGTCATACGCGTCGGCGACGTCTTCGAGGAACGCCGACACTTCTTCAGGAGTCAGCCCCCACAGAAGCCGTCTGCCGAAACGTTGAGACCTGATGTTATCCGGTGTCATTGCGATCTCTCCTTTCACCGGCGCAAGCGCTAGTGGCTTCGCGTCCGAGACGTTTTCAGGAGCCAATCGATCGCCGCCGTGGGATCGACGGCCTCGGCATCGTGCGGCGCATCGCGTGAGGGCGCGACCGCGCCATGACCCTGGCTGTCGGACCGCGGACGTGCCCGACGGTCGGCCTCGACGTGGATACGAGATGGGAGAGTCGCGTCGCGCTTGACCCCTTCGGCGCGTGTCGGTGCAGGCACGACCGCCGACGGTGGAGGGGACGCGGAGCCCGTCGCCGCCGGCGATGCGGCGGGTGGCTTCACTATCTCGACTGGCACCGCAGCGCTGGCGGAACCGAGGCGCTCGAACGATGTGCGGCGAATGGCGGTGAACCTCACGACGCCGGCGGTCGCCAGCGCGATCACCGCCGTCGTGACGAAAAACAACTGGTGGCGACGGCGAGCGCGCCGTCGGGCTCTGACGCGTTCGAGCCGCTGGAACCGAAGAGTCTCAGCGTCGTGCCCCATCGAACGGGATTCGATCGAAACCAGGACCGGTGCTGTTGCCATGGCCTCCCTCTACTCGCCCGCCGGTCACGGAGCGCAGAGTCTATGCCGAACTGGCGAAACCGTCAATTGTCGGTAAATTTGGCAGTCCTGAGCCGGCCGTGTCTTCAACCGACGTGGACGTTTCGCCGGCCTGGCTCCATCGCGAGGCGCTCCGGCAGGCTCGTGGGGCTCCGAAGTCCTCCGCTCGATCGGGTGTGAGCACGGCGCCAGATACGCGCCGCTCTCGTTACGCGCCGGCGTCCCGCCGCGGGGCGCGCGTGGAGAGTCTGGCCGAGGAGGCGACCCGTCGTGCGAATCTGGGCCGGTTCGCCGTCCGCTTGTAGACGGCCAG
>Ga0070697_100003398_pt1 | contig 12236 bp, 10 predicted proteins | sample KBSK1501metaG_FD_65475 | JGI IMG/M metagenome (GOLD analysis project Ga0070697, IMG submission 65475) | Corn, switchgrass and miscanthus rhizosphere microbial communities from Kellogg Biological Station, Michigan, USA - KBS K1-50-1 metaG | ecosystem: Host-associated > Plants > Roots >... | reverse complement strand
CGCGGCCCTGATTCGGGAACACTTTTGCCTGCCCGGTATGAGCAGCTCGACGGCAAAGACGTTTCGCGACAAGTTTAGGATGGCCAGGGCCGCGAGAGCTGGGGGCATCCTGCTTCCCGATTTTGTGCCGCTGATTAATGGGGACGAAGTGCGCGACTTCATGGAGCGCGTGCCGCCGCCCTGGATCATTAAGCCGCGGTCGGATGTTTCCGCTATCGGCATTCGCAAGGTAGAGGAACCGGCCGAAGTTTGGCGCATCACTGGTGAAATGAACGATCGCGAGAACCTGCGAGAACGTTCGTCTTATTATGTGTTGGCGCAATTTATTCCTGGCGAAGTTTTTCACGTTGATTCCATCGTGAGCGGCGGTCGCGTCGTCTTTGCCGGCGCGAATCGCTATGGACGTCCGCCGCTGGAAGTAGCGCATGGTGGCGGCGCTTACGTTTCGCGTACCGTCGCGCATGGCTCCGAAAACGAGAAGAAACTATTTGCAATCAATCGCAAACTCGTCAAAGCGCTGCAACTCGAACGCGGCGCCGCGCACGCCGAGTTTATTAAGAGCGACGCTGACGGCGAGTTTTACTTTCTCGAGATGGCCGCGCGCGTCGGCGGTGCTTACATTGCGGACGTGTTGGAGGCAGCTTCCGGGCTGAACCTGTGGCGCGAGTGGGCGCAGATGGAAGTTGCAGACGGCAGGAGCAGGAGCAGTGGGCAGCAGGCACGCCAGAAGGCTGACCAAGCGGTTGATGGTAGGAAACTCAAGGCTCCTCGCAACGAATACGCTGGCATCGTGCTGTCACTTTCGAAGCAAGAGCATCCTGATACCTCCGCTTATGACGATCCCGAGATTGTTTACCGTGTGAAAAAGAAGCATCACGCCGGCTTGATTGTCCGATCTAAGAAATTGGAACGCGTCGAGGAATTGCTGACGCAATATGCAGCGCGCTTCGCTGATGATTTCGTCGCCGTTGTCCCTCCGCTCGAGAAAGCTGAGTGAACTTGTCAGGTTAGCTTCGCCAGAAAAAGAGCGGGGGCAAGCCCACCTTCCTGACCTGAGAGATACTCGGATTGACTGATTGACTCTGGGTTGAAAGCCGTTCAATCAAGAATCAGCGAAGCAAGTTTATTAAGCTCGAGGTCAGGAAGGCGGGCTTGCCCCCGCTCTTAATCCATCCGAATTTCCTTCAGCCGCCAGATTTCGACGCTGAGTTCTTCGCAGTATTGCAGCAACGGATCGCCTTTTGGTGTGGGCAGGCCGTGGGATTCAATCATGTTTGAGTCGAGTGAATCGAGTTCGGCTCTTCGCAAGGGCCAGGGCTGGTGATGAATGCGGGCGCGATAGAGTTTGCCTCGGTGTTCGCAGTCGAGGGAGTAACGCTCAGTCAAGAAGAATTCGAGTGAGCCAGATGAAGTCGGCGGCAGGGTCTCGCCGATGTTCCACTTTGCTTGAAGCTCGGCCGGCGCCCCGCGTCGATCCTTTCGCACCGACGAATAAGTAATCGTATTGCCAGTCTGAGTCAACGACATCTGCGCGTTGAAGTAGGGCAAGTGATAAAACGTGCGCGCGCCCCACACGGCGAGCCGGTTTGCGGCATCGAGCGAGAGAAACCAAACGCTGGGCACGCCGCGATGATGAACGTAAGTGCGCACGTTCAGCTCATGAAACGCGCTGGTGCCCGGGATTGCGGGAAGGAACGAGGCGCGAATTCCCCACATCGTGAAGGGAACGACGCCAATCCACGCCGAGCCGTCGAAGGTGTCGATTTCCAGTTGCGCGGGAATCAAGGGCCGTAGCAACTTCGCGTCAATACGCCAGTGCATGAAGAGGAGCTTGCCCCAGTTCTGGTGCATGATTGGCCGGCCGGCAAGTCGCTCGCGCATAATTTTTGGAGTGCGGTGACCTGTCACCGCTTTGGCCCTCGGCGTCTTGACGCCGAGATCGAGGGTAGATTCCTGATAGTCGTGGTCGCGCCAGGTCGCGACCGACCAAAGCGGTGACAGGTCACCGCACTCCAAGCTAAGGCGGGTTACGCTGGTCAGAGGTTTTCACGACAATAATCACGGAGTTCTTCACGCCGTAGTCATCGTCTTCCGTGTTTGGATTGGCAGGATCAAGCAGCCAGTTTCCATCAACGATGAACTTGTAAGCATGCTTGCCAGGCTCGAGGTCGATGCGACAAACCCACTCGTCGCCTTCGCGGCCAAGAATGTACTCGGATTGATTCCAGTGGTTGAAAGAACCGGCTAGCGCAACGATGCTCGCGTCAGCATAACCCTTCAACCTGAAAGTAGTGTTGCCCTTGAGGCTTGGTGGCGGCAGTACGACTCGCAGAGCTGTATAACTTTCACCTTCGTACAAGAAAGTCACACTGGCAATCTTCCCGTCCTCGTCCTTATTGAAAGTTAGTGGCGTCCCTTCGATCTCGTCGAGAAACACCGTTCGCGATTTGTGGATCAGTTTCCGCTTTTTAACTACCGAAGGTTTGACCCAAAGCTCGTTGTTCTCAAGGGTGACATCGAGTGTGGAGATGGGAATGATGCCCGCGTCGATGGCATATCTGCCGACGTACTTCTTCAGAGCCTCGGGATCGATCTTTCGCGCCGGCTGTTGCGGTGAAAAAGGATGAAGGCGAAAGGATGAGGGATGAATAAAAAGCGACGAAGGATTACGGGTGAACGACGCGGTGCCAGCGACAAGGGCGACTGGACAAATAATTAGGAGCAATGCTGGGAGACAAAGGATGAAAAGGAAGCGATTCATAAGTCTGCGCCTCTTCTTCATCCTTCATCCCTCATCATTCAGCCTTGTCTAGTACTGCCAGTTCACATTCACGAAACCCGTGCCGCTTGTCGGTACGGTGTAAGTATGGTTTGAGCCATTCTCCCATGTTACGCCGCCGCCTGCGGCAATCTTGATGAACTTGAACTGGATGGTTTGCCCGGCCGGCACGCTCGCTGTCAGGAACCAGTCGGGATAATTCGGCGTCAGCATCGGTCCGACCGCGCCGTCCCACGTTGTGCTCCAGGCGCCAAGCTCGACAGTGTTTCCGGTAAGAAAAATATAGTCGCCAACTGACGTCGGCGACGCGTTGTAGACAGTGAAAGTAACTGGAATCAGTTTCGCTGTTAGCACGGTGTATTGAATTCCGTTTGAAACCGTTCCGCCGGAGTTTGTCACGGTGACGTTGTAGTTACCGTTCGTTACTGACGGTGTGGTGACAACGATTTGCGTCGGCGACCACGAGTTGACCGTTGCCGTGGTCGTTCCGAATTTCACCGAGCCGCCGGAAGCGCCAAAGTTTCGTCCGGCAATCACAGTCTTCACGCCGGGTTGTCCGGCGGTTGGGCCAATTGATCCAATCTGCGGCGACGCCGCGCCTTCGGTGAACTGCCAAACAGAAACAGCATGTGCAGGAAGAATAAAAGTGTTTACCGGATTATTACCTCCTGATCCGGAACCGACGGTAATCGAAACTCCGCCGAGCAAACCGGTCAGGTTATCCGCCTGCGTGCCAACGGGTAGCGACGTATTCAGTCCGCTGATGCTATAACCCGTCGTCTCGTTTTTGTTAATGGCCACGAGCACCACGTTTCCGAAGAACTTGCGCTCGTAAATGTAGACGTCGTTGTTAATCCAACGCTGGGTCATGGAACCGTAGGGAATCGCCGGGTTGCTGCGACGAAGACTCGAGAGCCTATTCGTTAGGGTGTATGCCGTGGTCGTGGTCGAGAAGGCCGACATCATCGGACGATTGTAGGGATCGGTGCCGCCGCTGGTGTCGTTGTGCAGGTATTGCTCGGTGCCGTAATAGATGCAGGGAATGCCGCGCGAGGTGAGAACGAACGCCATCGCCTCATGCAGACGGTTGTTGTTATTGTTGACGGAAAGAAAGCGCGCCATGTCGTGATTGTCGATGAAGGTGACGAGGTCTTCTTTCCAGGTGAAGTTACTTCCTTCCTGCGTGAGGACGGAATCAATCTCGGAGAAGTTTGCATTTGAGGCAAAGACGTTGCGGATGGCCGTATTGAGCGGGAAGTCCAGCATAGACATGCCACTCTTGTTCGCGAACTTGTAGGAGTCGTGATAGAGAGGGTCGGAAGTGTTTCCCTGATACCACTCACCAAATATGAAACTATCTCCGTAAGTGTAGATGGAATTGGTGAAGCTGTATTCCCAGCCCCAGGTTATGTGTTTGATCGCGTCGATGCGGAAACCGTCCACGCCGTGCTGCTGAAAAAGCTGCGCCGCCGACTTCATGTAACCATCGATGGTGGCGTGTTCCTGGTTGAGATCGGCCAGATCAAAAAGCGTGAAGTACTCGACCTGATACCGATCATCCCAGCCACCGCCGGAGATGTTTGCGTTGTGATGGAAATAACCGTTGCTATCGGAAGTGTAATTACCGAGGAAAGTGCCGTTGTCGTATAGCGAGCCAAACTCGCCGGCGTTGTTCTGCGTGGAATGGTTAGGGGCAAAGTCGATGATGACCTTAATGCCATTCGAATGTGCAGCGGAAACCATGGCGTCGAAATCCGTCCAGGTGTTGCTGCTGTTGCCGAAGTGTTCCTCGATTCGTTTGAAATCGCGGCCCTGATAGCCGTGGTAAGAAGCCGTCGGGTTGCCGCCGCCGTCGGGAATGTTGGTGTTCAGATTATCGACGGGCGGAGAGATCCAAATTGCGGTGACGCCCATACCGGCGAGGTAAGACATCTTTTGTTGAATGCCTTGTAAGTCGCCGCCCCAGTAGAGCCGCCAGTTGGTTTTGGTTGAATCATACAATCCCGCGCTCTGCGATGGGTTGTTGTTGGCGCTGTTGCCGTCAAAGAAGCGGTCGGTGATGATTTGATAGATGACTTCGCGTTTGAAGTCGGCCGCGAACGCGCCGGTGAGTGGGTGGAAAAGAATTGAGAGAAGAAGCGCGACTGCAGCGAGTCGGTGTGTGAGCATTCGCATATAGAACTCCGTTTCTATTCACAGGGCTGGTTTGGGAGTTTGAGGAAGAGGAATCATACAACTAAGTATGCCGCCTAGATAGTAATTATTGACTCCAGCGCCGAGTGTACGCTCATCGTTAAGTTTAGCCCAATCCCTGTTGCTTTTTGGCAGCCAACCGTTTCAGTGTTTCCCTTGCCTTTTCCTGAAAACGGTATTATCGTCACGACGCTAGAATGATGCGAATTTGATTTGCGCCACCCTCACAATCCAAGACCAAGCCGGTGTTGCGACAGGGTTGCACGCGGAAGCCGCTCAGGGCAGTCATCTCTGAACCGAAGGGCGATTCTCATCGCGGAACGATCCTCTCAGATCTAACCGAAAGCAACTTGTTCGATAAGTAACTCAACTTAATCACTCACGTAAGGAGAAACTACAATGGCAACAAAAAAGAAGGAGGCCACGCCGACGGGCGGGCACACTCCAATCTCCAGCCTATCCAAAGAGGCCGCTGAAGCTCCCACGCCCAAAGCATCAGTTTCGAAGCCACCAGCTGAAGGGAAAGATCCTAAGACGCCCAAACCGAGAGCAGATGGTTCGGAGGGGGTCAAGGGATTCAAACTCAAGCTTACTGAGTCTGCCATGGCTGAATCATTCAAGGCGCCCAGTACGAGTAAACTAAGAGACATAGGCGAGGCCTCTTTTGGACCTCCGCCTCCTCGAGCAGAGACGGTCCATGGACCCGATAACCGGGTCAAGATTACCACTACCAATGTCTATCCATGGCGCGCGCACGCTTCGCTGCTAATCACTGCGGCCGACGGCTCAGGTTGGATCGGCACGGGCTGGTTTATCGGGCCACACACACTAATGACTGCCGGGCATGTTGTATATATCAAGAATAGCGGTGTGCCCGGGCGTGACGGTTGGGTCAGAAGCATCGACGTCATGCCTGGTCGCAACGGCAGCAGCCTACCCTACGGGAAAGTGACCAGTAAGAATTTCCGCACCGTCACCGGTTGGGCTAACAGTGGAGACGAGAATTTTGACTATGGTGCGATCATCATTCCGACGAATCTTGGCAACACTACGGGCTGGTTCGGATTCGGCGTCTTTTCGGACTCAGACCTCACTTCATCTGTTGGCAATATTTCCGGTTATCCCGGGGACAAGCCCGCAGGGACTCAATGGTACGACGCACATAAAATCGCCTCCGTTAACGCTCGGAAGGTTTACTATGACATAGACACTTTTGGCGGACAGAGCGGGAGCGGAGTATACCGAATCATGAGCGGAGGCCGCTATGGCATTGCCATTCACGCTTATGGCGGCGCCACGACAAACTCAGGCACGCGGATCGTCAAGCCAGTCTTTGATAACATGGTTGCCTGGAAGGCTTAACGATCAAATGGCCTAAGGAAACGTTTGCTGCCTGGTTACCGTAATCAACAGAGAGGATGAAATGGCTCGATCTCCAACTGTTATATCCGGCGTGGTACGTAGTCCCGACGGCAAACCTCTTTCAAATGCACGCGTCTATTTTACTGCCGGCCCGGTTCCATTGCCCGAGATTGCGGCGATAACTGACGACAGTGGTGCGTTCAGTCTAACCGCACCCGAGCCCGGCGAGTATGTTGTTGAGGGCGCGGCCGACGAATTCAGTGCGCGGTCCTCGAAAGTTAAGGTCAAAGGCGGTGAACCGGTCCGCCTTGACCTTAAACTGAAGAGTTGAGCACGCCAGTCGAGGCTCCAGCCTGGAACTGTACAAGCCTGGAACGCTGACCTCTAAACCTCGACTGGAGAAAGTGACAGATGGCGACTCAGTCTGCCAAAAGCACGGAGAAGAATATTGAACGCGTGCTTGACCTACTGACGAAAGCTCCTCCACCGAGACTTGAATCCGTCCCTCTTATGGCCAGGGCCGGCAGGGCGTTGGTGGCCGGGCGGGCGCACCACGCAGTTGCAATGCGTCACATAGTTAGAACAAAGAACATCGTCGCGGTAGGTATCAGCGAAAAAGTCTCAGAGGGCAAGCGGGTCGGAAAACTGGCGCTGACGTTTTATGTCGAGCGCAAGGTGCCATTGGCGGAACTTAGCGAGGAGTTGGCCGTTCCTGCCACCGTACCGGATCCGCTAAGCGGACCGGCAGCTATCCCCACCGATGTGAAGGTCATCGGCAAGTTGCGCCCTGAATTGAACGCGACCAGAGATCGTTTCCAACCGGGTAATAGCATTGGCCATGTGAATTCCAGGGCCGGCACCTTGGGCGCAGTCGTCACTAAAGGAGATGCTTACCATATACTCAGTAACAGTCACGTTTTGGCATTAGGTGGCCTTGCCAGGAAGGGCGACTCCATTATCTATCCCGGTCCGGACGATGGTGGTGCTATGTCAGCGGATTTGGTCGCCAAGCTTACCGGCTTTAAGAAGTTCGTTATGGGTGACGGTTATCGCAATCGCGTGGATTGCGCGATTGCCGAGCCAACCGCGGAGCGTCTGGATGATTTGATCGTGGAGATTAAGGGACTGGGCCTTCCGAGCGGAACAATCAAACCCGTGCGCGGGATGAAGGTCGTGAAAGTGGGCCGTACGACAGGTAAAACGACGGGCGAGATCCAGGACGTGCACTTTCGCTTTACACTCGACTACGAGGGCGACATTGGTGAAGTGGGGTTCGTTGATCAGGTGCTTTGCACCCGCTACACAGACGGTGGCGATTCAGGCTCGCTGGTGATCGACAAAGCTACCGGACGCGCGGTGGGTCTGCATTTTGCCGGTGCCAATGGCGGGAGTGTCTTTAATCCAATTGACGAGGTGCTCAAAGCGCTCGGCGTAAAGCTAGTCACGAAATCAATCAGCGCTCCAAAACGGAGAACGAAGACAAAGAAGGCCGCCAAGAAGTAACCAGGAATGTGTGGGTAATATGGCAAGCGAAAAGGAAGCAGACCTCGCACGTGAACAGCACTCCGATTTCCTGGTCGATCTGGGCGCGCACGGTATTACCATCGACGAGGTGAAGTTCAAAGGCGAAAAGTCCTTCGCAGTTGTCGCCCTTTTTGAGGAGAAGCCAGCCGAGGTCCCGGACACTCTAAAAATCCAACGTGGCAAGAAGACTCTGGAAGTTCCTCTGATCGCGCGAGTAACTGAAAAGTTCAAGCCGGAGTAGGGAAAACCAACATGAGTTGCGGGTTCCCCATCAGCGACGTTTTTTCCGGCCTTCTGCCAGCGGCTTGTCGTATTCATCAATCTCCGTTGTCTTGATGACGCGAAAAACCTTCCCTCCTCGCTTCATCTCTTTCACACTGATAATCGAATCCTGCGCGGGCATACCGCGGCGAAGCGGATCTAGCGGCGGACTCGTTTGAGACCCGCCGCCAGCCTTGTCGGCCTTTTTCTTTCTGCCTGATGATCGCGGCATAACTCCTGTCTATGTTATCGAGCAGATTGCCTTAGGGATTGAACGTAATCTTACTTAGCGGATGGACCTCCCAGACAACCGGCATGCGGCTCTTCAAACTCTTCGGCCCAGGTCGTGTGCCCTTGGCATGACTCGCGTCCCAAAACAATGAGCCCTCGATCCTGACGGGAATCGGTGGGTCGTAGAAGTCATACGACAGGCCCGGCAGATCACCACCGAAAAACGCTTTGAAGGCATCGCGTGCAGCTTTTAGTTTCTCAAACGAGGGCTTGGTCGCCGGCGGCAACCCGGACAACTCCATCGTCATATAGACCTCCGGACTGCTGTCTGGACTTCGCCCCAGAATCAGGTGAAAGTCGTTGTCATCCTCCCGACTCGCCGCGTACAGAAAAACTTTCCCGCGCACGTTTCGTTTTTCCTGCGCGACGCGGTCAGAGGTGGCGGTTGTCTTTATGTTGAGGGCCACCATGTCCTCATGCGCGGGCAGGGAATTTATGAGTGTTTTCAGATCACCAAAAGTCTTCAGGGGTGCGTTCGCGAGCGACAGTTTGGCTGCTTTGCGCGCGGTGCCGCCGAATTTATCGCCTACAGGTGCAGCCTCAGCCAGCGCTACATTAAGGGTCTCCTGTGATGTGGCGGCTTTCTCGTAAGCGTCAACCTCGTTGGTGCGGATAATCCGGAAACGGGGAACCTCGAGGGACTCCGCCATGGCTGCAGCCTCCGACGTCTCCAGCGTTTTGATGCTGAGGATGGAATCGAGGGCCGGCATCCCAGCGCGAAGCGGGTTTAAGGATGAGAGTTCAGAGGCCTCGGCTAAGGCGGTGCTACTTCTTTTCTTCTTCTTGGATGATCGTGGCATGGTGAGTTCTCCTTAGGGTTGAGTGGTTTGGGCGCTGGCCGATCATAGTGACGTGATAGCTCTCGATGGCGGCGCCTGAGTGCAAACAGGAGCAGAGGTTTCCTAAAAATCTCTGCGCAAGGCCAATGGAGACAGCTCAGGAAAGGAATGCGAGGCTGACATCAAGAACCATCTGTTAGGCAGGCGCATTATAAGGTCAAAGGGTATACCAAGAGAAGATTCCGCGGTCGTTATAAACCTATAGATTAGGCGCCACTGAGCACTCGGTCCTGACGCAGTCTGAATCCCATAGTGGCCTGACCTTACTACGGCCTTTGCTTGTCACAGAAGCGCTCTACTCCCTGGAAGAGCTGCCGGCAGTATTGATCAGAGCCGAGACCGACGCGCTCACACTGCGCCAGTTGCCACTTACCATTCTTAATGAACTCAGTTTCACGCGGTACTTCGTCACAAAAACCCGGGGTTGGACTGCTGGAACGAAGGCAGCTCTCCATGAAGATGCCGGCGCTAATGCCGCTGGTGAAGCCGCGATCTGCTTTGTAGCGAGTGATTGCTTGATCGACGCAACCCTGGTTGTCGGTTTGGCGCCCCGCCTCCTGACCTTCCTCAACCAGGGCCTTGGCTTTCGCCATCAGCGCGTCCTTATTCGTTGACCACCAATACACACCGGCGAGAACTACACCCACGACAACCAGCACGATCAATACCCCGGCGATAATCAAGGCTTTGGCCCAACGCGGCATCGTGTTCCTCCATTCTTTGCGGCTTCTGGCCGGCGCGACTGTTTACTTCAAATACTTATCCATCCAGTCGAGCACAGTGTGGTACCAGAGCTGCGAGTTTTGTGGCTTGAGTACCCAGTGACCTTCATCCGGGAAGACCAGGAGCTTTGAGTCAACTCCCATGCGCTGTGCGGCGGTGAACAATTGCAGTCCCTCGCCAAAGGGCACGCGATAATCCAGTTCACTATGAATGATCAGAATCGGCGTCTTGAAGTTTTTGACGAACTTGTTCGGCGACCAACGCGCGTACATCATCGGGTTGGTCCAGGGCGTTCCCTTGAACTCCCAATCAGTAAACCAAAGCTCTTCGGTCGCTCCATACATGCTCTCGAGGTTATAAACGCCGTCGTGTGACACAAGCACTTTGAAACGGAAACGAGGATCGTTGTTGTGCCCTTCGATCCAGTTGATCATGTAACCGCCATAACTCGCGCCCGCGGCCCCAATGCGATTTTTGTCGATGAAAGAATTGCGACGCAAGACGTCCGCGACCCCATTCATGATGTCGGTGTAAGCCTTGCCGCCCCAGTCGGCGCTGATCTCGTTCACAAATTGCTGGCCATATCCGGTTGAGCCGCGTGGGTTCGGCAGGAAAGCGATGTAGCCGTTGTTCACCCACACTTGCGGGTTCCAGCGATAGCCCCAGCTGTCGTTGAAGGCGCTCTGCGGTCCGCCGTGAATGATGACGGCAAGCGGATACTTCCGGTTGGGATCAAAGTTAGGCGGCTTAACGATGAACCCATGAATCTTCTTACCCAGCGCGCCGGTCCATTCCACTTCTTCGGCCTTTCTCAAGCCGAATGGCGCCATCAGACTGTTATTCGCAGTCGTCAGTGGCGTTGTTGTTCCTTCATCAATATCAGCGCGAAATATTTCCGCCGGCAGCGCCATGGTGCTGTGCGCGAAAACGAGAGACTTACCGTCTGGCGTTATCTGTAAACCCGAGGCTGAAACATTAGGTACCATCTTCTGCGGTTCGGCGCCCCCGAGAGGAACGCGAAACACCGGCAGCCGGCCGCGCTCACCAGCGACGAAGTAAGCGTAGTTTCCGTCCGGAGACAGGGCTATTTCTTCAACCTGGAGATCAAACTTCCTGGCGATTTCTGTACTCACTCCGGTAATGCGGCTGTAAGACATCAATCGCCAGCGGTCGGCCTCAAAGCCTGCTGTCGCCTGCGAACGATAGATGATGTTTTTGCCGTCGCGGGTATAGATCGGGCCAACGTCATAGCCCCTATTGCTCACGGTGATGTTTTTAGCAGCGCCACCGGATAACGGAAGAACGTAGATGTCACTGTTTGTGGAGATCGCTTCAACTTTGTCAGGGTTGCGAACGTAGGCGAGCTCCTTCGAATCAGGCGAGAAGGCAAAATCAACGCCCGAGGCCGCAGCATAAGGCGGAGAATCAAAGTCGCCGGGTGTCAGATCTCGCGCCGTGCCGCCCTTGCTGGAAACCACGAACACATGAGTTCGTTTGAGGTCGCGCCACTCGTCCCAGTGGCGGAAGAGTAGACGAGTAGTTATGTGCGCTTTGACCTTGCTGTTTTCAGCAGCTTCGTCTTTCTTCTTATTGCAATCGTCATCACTGCAATCGGGATAGACTTCAGAAGTAAACGCGATCCATTTTCCGTCTGGTGACCAAACCGGCGCGGCGGCGCTGGTTGAGATTTTCGTCACCTTGTCCTTCTTATCGCCATCGCTTTCCATCGTCCAGATTTGTCCGCCAGTGACGAAGGCAATCCTCTTTCCATCGGGCGACCAGCGCGGCGTCGTAGACGATGCGGCTCCGTTCGTGAGTTGCTTCATCTCTCCACCGCCAATCGACGTTACATAGATCTGAGTGATGACTTTGTTAAGATCGTAATTGACATCGCCGATCGTAAACGCAACGTGTTTGCCGTCTGGTGAAACTTGCGGATCGCCGACGCGGCGGACCTTTAACAAGTCTTCAACGGTAAAACGACGAGTCTCCTGAGCAGTGGCAATGGCCGCGAATGACGATAATGCGAACACAAGAACAGAAATCGCGATGACGAAACGCTTCATAGAAGTCCTCTCTAAATGGCTCGAGAATTGTAGGGGGGAAAGCGCGGTTATTATTACACACTAATCGATTTTTCACGCAGGACCACGCCGCGGTAATCGTTTTTGGAGTGCGCCGACATGTCGGCGCTTTGGTCGCTGGCGACCTGTCGCCAGCAGCGTCGCGACAGGTCGCGACGGACCAAAGCGGTGACAGGTCAC
>Ga0070697_100003397_pt1 | contig 12238 bp, 13 predicted proteins | sample KBSK1501metaG_FD_65475 | JGI IMG/M metagenome (GOLD analysis project Ga0070697, IMG submission 65475) | Corn, switchgrass and miscanthus rhizosphere microbial communities from Kellogg Biological Station, Michigan, USA - KBS K1-50-1 metaG | ecosystem: Host-associated > Plants > Roots >... | reverse complement strand
GTCAGCCCTCGCACCAGGTCCTTGCGAAGAAAGATCGTCCCCGCGCCAAGGAAACCGATGCCGGTGACGATCTGGGCGGCCACCCGTGATGGGTCCGTGTTGGGGAAGCCGTAGGCGCCGATGATGGTGAAGAGGCACGATCCGAGCGACACCATGGTCACGGTCCGTAGCCCGGCCGCCCGCTCCTGGCGCTCGCGCTCCAGGCCGACGATGGCGCCGAGGGTCAGCGCCACCACCAGGCGCAGCATCAGGTCGGCGGCATTTGGCACGGCGCTATGGTACTGCCGCGCGCCTGCCGGTGACGGGAAAGGTCTTAGGCGGCGCTAAAGAGCGTGTTGTCGAACCCCTGGACGTCGGCGTCGGGTGACGGACCATGACGCTCGGTGAAGAGCGCCTCCTCGACGGCAAACAGGGCATCCATCAGCTTCGAGATCCCGACCTTGACCTTGATGTTGCCCAGGTCCTCGGCGAGCGACTGCATCGGACCCACCAGCCGAAGGATCTCCTCCAGCCGCGGCTCGTACGACATCGGAACCCGCTTGAAGCCTTTGAGGTTGAGCTCCTCGAGCTCTTGCAGCAACCGGTCGATCAGCTGCACCGGACGGCGAATCTGATCCTGCCGGGCCTTGAGGTCCTTGGACTGGCGCTCGGCATCGCGGATGTAGGCATTGGTCTGGGCAAGCAAACCTGTCATCGATGACCCCTCATTTCATGGCGGTGAAAATCCACGTCGACTTCGCAAACCGAATCGGCCCGGCGTTTATTCCCGGAATTCGAACCAACTTGGGGGCGGCGTCCGGGAGGCAGCCGTAAACTTTCGGTGACATGCCACTGCTCCGCGTCGACCGGCTGGCCGTGTTGTACGGCGCTACCGAGGTACTGCGCGACCTGAGCTTCCAGGTCGAGCCCCGGCAGCGACTTGGGATCGTGGGCGCCAACGGCAGTGGAAAGTCGAGCCTCCTCAAGGCGATCTCCGGGGAAATCATCCCCACTGCCGGCTCGCTGACGCTCGCGCCGCGCGCCCGGACCGCCTACCTCGCGCAGGAGATCGAAGCTAGTCCGCACGAAAGTGTTTACGAGGACGCGCTACACAGCCGGCCCGACATCATGGGCCGGCGCAGTCGGCTGACCGAGCTCGAAACCGCCATGGCAAAAGTCAGCGGCGCCGAGCTGACCGCGCTGGTCGAGAACTACGGCGACGTCCAGCACGAGTACGAGCGCCTCGACGGCTATGCCTACGACAACCGGGTCGCCGAGGTGCTCCACGGGGTTGGCCTGACCGAGGCGGACCAGGCGCTGCCGCCGAGCGCGCTCAGCGGCGGACAGCGACGGCGCCTGGCGCTGGCCCGATTGCTACTCCAGGATGCCGACCTGCTGCTGCTGGACGAGCCGACCAACCACCTCGACCTCGAGGCCATCGAGTGGCTGGAGGAATTCCTTCGGCTCTCCCGCGCCGGCATGCTGATCGTCTCGCACGATCGCCGCTTTCTCGAGCGCACCGCCGACGACATCCTCGAGCTGCAGGGCGGATCGGGTGAATGGTATCCGGGCAACTACCGTCAGTACGTTCGGCTGCGACGCGAGCGCCGGGCCGTGCGCCAGAAGGAGTACGACGCCCAACAGGACTACATCGCACGGACCGAGGAGTTCATCCGTCGCTACAAAGCCGGGCAGCGGGCCCGCGAGGCGCGTGGCCGCCAGACCAAGCTCGATCGTCTCGACCGGGTTGCCCCACCCTCGGACGATCAGCAGATCCGGATCCGCCTGCGTGCCTCGAGCACCAGCGACCTGATCTTTCAGAGCGACGGTCTAACGCTCTCATATGGCTCCTCATCTCCGGGGTGGGGGCTTACGATGCCCGCCTTCACCATCAACGCCGGAGAGCGCGTCGCCATCGTCGGGCCCAATGGCTCCGGCAAAACCAGCCTGCTCAAGGCGTTGCTCGGCGAGCTTCGCCCGCTCAAGGGCCGTGTCAAGACCGGGCCGCGGGTCACGATGCGCTATTACGACCAGCACCTGGCCGACCTCGATCCCAACAAGACCGTGTTGACGGAGTTGCAGGACGCCTTCGGCCTGCCCGAGGAAACCTTGCGTACTTTCCTCGGGCGCTTGCTCTTCCGGGGCGAGGACGCCTTCAAGGTGATCCGGTCATTGAGCGGTGGCGAGAAGAGCCGCGTGGCGCTCGCGAAGCTCATGCTCGACGACGCCGGATTGCTGCTGCTCGACGAGCCCACCAACCATCTCGACATCCCCGCCCAGGAAATGCTCGAGGAAGCGCTGCAGGACTTCGAGGGCACCATCGTCTTTGTCTCGCACGACCGCTATTTCATCGACGACATCGCCACCCGGCTGTGGGTGGTCGACCGGGGCAGGGTCACAACGCACCTCGGCAACTACGCCGACCTCGAGCGGTCGCGTCAGCGTGCCGGCCGGCTCGTGGTGGCCGCCGATCCCGAGCCCGTGCCTCGCCGCGACCGCCACCGAGAGGCGGGCGCGGCGGCCCGACCGGTCGCTCCTGCCGCCGGCGTCGAGCAGCAGATCGGCGAGCTCGAGGCCGAGATCCGACGGCTCGAGGAGCAGCTCGCCGACCATCAGACCTATGACGACCCGGCCCGGGTGACACAACTCGCCCAGGCGCACGAAGACGCCTCCCGGCGGCTGCGCGCGCTCTACCAGGAATGGGAGCAAGCCGCCGGCGCATAGACCGGCGCCTGAGCGCGTCGGCGGCGCCGCTTGGCCCGGTGGCGAGCAACGACCACCCGTTGCTTATCGCCGGGGTGTCGATTGCCTACGCGGCGACGTTCGCCGCCGGAGTTCTGGCGGTCGACCAGCTGGCCGAGTACATGCCCGGGCCATGGGTCGACGTCCTGGGTGCGGCCCTGCTTCTCGTCTCCGTCATGACGATCGTGGTCTGGCTCCGCGCCGCCTGGCGGCGGCGGCGAGAAGGGCTGGGCCGCCGGGCCCTGCTCTGGGCGGGTGGCGCCATCGGGCCCGCGGTGCTGGCGGTGTTCGCCGTCCTGGTGCTGGTTCAGAACGCGCAGATCGCGTCCGAGATCAGCGGTGCCGATGTCCGCCTGACCCGCCCGCTGATCGAGTCCCTGCCTCGGCCACCGGGCACCCAGTTGGTCGACCAGCGGCCGGGACTGGCCGACACCGAGAGCATCTCCGAGGACTTCAGTGCCCAGGACCTGAACAGCATCGTTCCCTTCTACGAAGCCAAGCTCGCGAAGGACGCGTGGGTCGAGGACAAGGCCTCGGCGACGACGTCGATCGTCTGGTTCACCAAGGGTGCCTACCTTCTGTCCGTGGCGATCGACGCACCGTCGAGCAGCTACACGCTGACCGTGGACCGCATCAACCCGAACCTCGAGGGGTCACCCTCCCCTTCGGTCAGCCCCACGCCCTGACCGCATTGGGCGGGCTGCACAAAAAGGTGGTCCGCAACTCGTCGTTCCGGACCGATGACGCGGCCGGCAGCCGCCCCTAGGATCGAGACAGTCGGATCACTGCGTTCACACGGAGGGAAACTCTTTATGGCGATTGATCAGGGCGTGCGCTCGAAAAAGGAAACCAAGGCAGATGCCCAATCCGTCATCGATCTCGCCCACAAGCAGGGGTTGAAGATCGTCGACCTCAAGTTCATCGACTTGATTGGGACCTGGCAGCACTTCTCGATTCCCGTTCAGGAGCTGTCCAGGGACCTCTTCAGCGAGGGCATCGGCTTTGACGGCTCCAGCATTCGCGGCTTCCAGCACATCCACGAGAGCGACATGCTGCTGATCCCGGATCCGTCGACGGCGAAGGTCGACCCGGTCCTCAAGGTACCGACGCTCACCATCAACTGCGACGTGATCGATCCGATCACGCGCGAGCCCTATTCGCGCGACCCGCGGTACGTCGGCAAGAAGGCGGAGGCCTTCCTGCTGTCGACCGGCATCGCCGATACGAGCTTCTTCGGCCCGGAATGCGAGTTCTACATCTTCAATAGCATGCGGTTCGACCAGAACCAGTTCTCGGGCATGTACGAGATCGACTCGGTGGAAGGCGTCTGGAACTCCGGCAAGAACTCCGAGCCGAACCAGGCCTACCGGCCGCGCTACAAGGAAGGCTATTTCCCGGTGCCGCCGACGGACAAGCTGCAGGACCTTCGTTCGCAGATCGTCCTCAAGCTGATCGAGGCGGGCGTCGACGTCGAGGTCCATCACCATGAGGTCGGGACCGCCGGCCAGACCGAGATCGACATGCGCTACGACACGCTGGTCAACATGGCCGACAAAGTGATGATGTACAAGTACGTCGTCAAGAACGTCTGTGCCCAGAACGGGTTCGTGGCGACGTTCATGCCCAAGCCGCTCTTCATGGACAACGGGTCGGGGATGCACACACACCAGAGCCTCTGGAAAGATGGCATGCCGCTGTTCTATGACAAGGCCGGTTATGCGGGCATCAGCGACATGTGCCGCTGGTACATCGGCGGCCTGCTCAAGCATGCGCCGTCGCTGCTCGCCTTTGCCGCGCCGACCACCAACTCGTACCGCCGTCTGGTGCCCGGATATGAAGCGCCCATCAACCTGATCTATTCGAAGCGCAACCGCAGCGCGTGCGTGCGCATCCCGATGTATTTCGACAATCCCAAGGCGAAGCGGCTCGAGTTCCGGACGCCCGACCCGTCGTGCAACCCGTACCTCTCGTTTGCCGCCTGCCTGATGGCCGGCCTGGACGGGGTCATCAACAGGATCGAGCCGCCCAAGCCCATCGACGAAGATCTGTACGAGCTGGAGCCCGAGCTGAAGCGCCAGGTGAAGAGCACGCCCGGCTCGCTGGTCGAAGTCCTCGATGCGCTGGAGATCGACAACGATTACCTGACCCGGGGTGGGGTGTTCACCACCGACCTGATCGAAACCTGGATCGACTACAAGCGCGTGCGCGAGGTCGATCAGGTGGCGCTCCGGCCGCATCCCTGGGAGTTCTACCTCTACCACGATATCTAGTTCGCGTCGCTGAATCCGTTCGTCCGACCGTGAGGCGGTTGCCACTCGCCCTGGCAACCGCCTTTATCGACCATAAGAAGAGGAGCAACATCATGGAGCAACCGGTAGAGAGAGACAAGCCCTGGCGACCCGGTGACCACCCGCGGCCGGGCCCGTCCTGGGGCGAGGACGATCGCCCACGGACGGCCGTGCCCACGGAGGCCCCCGACGGCGAAGACTGACGCGGCCGCGGGCCGCACGAGTTCGCTCGGCATCGAGCGGGCGCTGGAGCGACTGTCCGAACGTGGGATCCGCTTCCTCGACCTGCGCTTCGTCGACGTGCTGGGGACGGTGAAGAGCATCACTATCCCGGCACAGCGGCTGGCGCACGCCGTCCGCAACGGTGAGTGGTTCGACGGCTCGTCGGTGGAGGGCTTCGCCCGGGTCTTCGAGAGCGACATGTTCCTTCGTCCCGACCTCGACACCCTGACGATCGGCGACCCCGACGGCGTGCTCGGCGCCCAGGTGATCTGCGATCTGCTCACGCCCGACGGCGAGCGCTTCGCCGGCGACCCCCGCGGCGTGCTGGCGCGGGCGCTGGCCGAGGCCGCCGCCCTCGGCTTCGACTACGCCGTCGCGACGGAGCTCGAGTTCTTCCTGCTGAACACCGACGCCGGCAACGGCGCTGTTCGACCTGGCCGGCACGACCGGGCCAGCTACTTCGACCATCCGGTCGACGTTGCCAGCGATGTCCGCCAGGAGATCGTCAGCGCGCTCGACCACCTCGGCATCATGGTCGAGGCGAGCCACCACGAGGTCGCGGCGGGACAGTACGAGCTCGACCTCGCGCTCAGCAACGCGCTGAAAAGCGCCGACCATCTCGTGACCCTCAAACACGCCGTCAAGGCAGTGGCGCAGCGACGGGGCTTGCTGGCGACCTTCATGCCCAAACCGATCTTCGGCGCGGCGGGGTCCGGGATGCATACCCATCAGGTGCTCAGCGGCGTGGGGCGGGAATCGAACGCGTTCTACGACCGCGCCGATCAGTACCAGCTCTCGCCCGTTGCCAAGCACTTCATCGCCGGCCAGCTGGCGCATGCCCGCGCGCTCTGCGCGCTCGTCGCGCCGCTGGTCAACTCCTACAAGCGCTTCGTGCCCGGCTTCGAAGCCCCGGTGGCGATCAGCTGGGCGCAGGTGAATCGCTCGGCGCTGATTCGAGTCCCGCGCGCCGGAATCGGTGATCGCGCCGCGATCCGGATCGAGTTTCGCGCCCCCGACCCCTCGTGCAATCCCTATCTCGCCTTCGCCGCCATGCTGCACGCCGGCCTGTCGGGGATCCGACAGAAGCTGCCGCTGCCGCCGCCCGTGGAGGAGAATCTCTACGCCTTCGACCCGGAGGCGCTCGCCCGCCACCAGCTCGGCCAGCTCCCCAGGTCGCTCGCCGAAGCACTGCGCGACCTGCGCCAGGACGACGTGATGCGCGACGCGCTGGGTGTCCACCTCCTGGAACGTTTTATCGAGGCGAAGGAGATGGAGTGGCAGAGCTATGAGAAGCAGGTCACCGGCTGGGAGCTCGACGCCTACCTCGAAGCCTACTAGACAAATCTCCTTCCCCCGCTTGCGGGGCGGGCCCATCGGCCCACGCGAGCGGCGCTTTAGTGCCAGGCGAGCGTTTGAGACGGTCGGGATGGGGGCCCTCGCGCTTTCCGCGATTGCACTCGCAACGCTGTATGTCATCGAGGCCTTCACGGCGCCCAGCCCACTGCTTCGCATCGTGCTTCGCAGCGCGCCCGTGCTCCCAGTCGCGGTGTGGACCCTGTGGTTCGACCGCTCGCGTCCACTTGAACGGCAGGCGCCTGCCATCCGCTTGAGTGGCCGCCTTGCCCTGCTCGTGCTGGTCATGGTCTTTGCGGTTGCCCTCCTCGGGCTCGGCCTCAACTGGCTCTATGATCCGAAGCGAGTGATCTGATCGATGCCACCGAGTTTTGTCTGAGGCGCTGAGCAAGCAGATCGTCGCCCTGGGAGGAGGTGGGTTCTCCGACGGGGGACCATGGTCGAAACTCGACGACTGCATCCTGGGACTTACGAGAAAGCCGCGACCGCGCGTCTGCTTCCTGCCCACGGCCGGTGGCGATGCCGATAGCTACGTGGCCCTGTTCTATCGAGCCTTTAGCCCAAAGGATTGCCAACCGTCGGACCTGGCGCTCTTTCGCCGAACCGTCGTCGACCTCCGCCCCTTCCTGCTCGAGCAAGACGTGATCTACGTCGGGGGAGGCAACACGGCGAACATGCTCGCCATCTGGCGCAGCCACGGCGTCGACCGCATCCTCCGCGAGGCATGGGATCAGGGCATCGTGCTCGCCGGGATCAGCGCCGGAGCGATCTGCTGGTTCGAGGCCTCGGTGACCGACTCCTTCGGCCTCAACCTCGCGGGTCTCCGCGAGGGGCTGGGGCTGATCTCCGGCAGCGCCTGCCCGCGTTACAACTCGGAGGAGCGTCGACGGCCGGTCTACCGGCAGCTGGTCGGCAGCGGTTTCCCGCCCGGGTACGCGATCGACGACCAGGTCGGCCTGCACTTCGTCGATGGTGAGCTGGCGGAGGTGGTGAGCAGCGTGGAAGGGCGATCCGCCTACGAGGTGAGGCTGGAAGGCGCGGCTGTCCGGGAGCGGCCGCTCACGCCGAGGATCTTGAGCTAGCAGGCCCGGCCGCGCGCGCGGGATAATGGCGGCCAGGACGTGGGGGCAGTTCACGGGAGGTGTTTGTGATGTCGCACCACTTGAAGGATCTGACGATCGAGCTCGAGGAGAAGGCCGGCACCGTCGCCGCCGCCGCCGAAGCCCTGGGCAAGGCGGGCGTCAACATCGAAGGCATCTGTGGTTTCGTGGTCGGTGACAAAGGGGTCGGCCATGTGCTGGTCGCCGATGCCGCGAAGGCGCGCCAGGCGCTCCAGAGCGCGGGCGCCCGCGTAACGGGAGAGCAGGAGGTCCTGGTCCTGGAGATCGAGGACAAGCCAGGCGCCCTGGGGAAGTTGACCCGCAAGATCGCCGACGCCGGCGTCAGCTTGAACGCCGTCTACCTGGCGACGAAGACGCGCGTGGTGATCGGGGCCCGCGATCTGCAGAAGGCGCGCGCGGCCGTCGGCGAAGGCGCCGCCAGTCGTCAATAGTCATCGCCCACCGCTGGTGGTCGCGCCAGCGCCCGGCAATTTTTAGGTAGCGCGGCGAGAAGCCCTCGAGCCGGAAGCCCGTGCGCTTCACGAGGGCGATCGACGCGACGTTCTCCGGCTGGATGTTCGCCTCGACGCGATGCAGCTTCATGGTGGTGAAGGTGTGGCGTAGCACGAGCTGCATGCCCTCCCTCATGTAGCCCTGGCCGGCAGACGGCTGCTCGGCGTAGTAGCCGAGGTAGGCGCTCTGAAATAGCCGCCGAACGATCTGACTCAGCGTGAACACGCCGACAATTGCGCCATCCTCGCGCCGGCAAACGAGGAAGCACTGCAAATTCGGTTGCCGGCAGCGCACCATCCATTCAGCGAAGCCGTGCGCGTCCGTCGGCGGGGTCACCCAGCCGCGATGCAGGGCTCGGCTGGCGGTGTTCCGCGCCACGATCTCCACCTTGTCGCGCTCGGTGGGCTCGCGCAGGTAGACCCGTTCGCCCACCTCGAGCGCATGCTCGAGATCAGGCTTGTGCACGCCGAGCCCAACCTCGCAGAACGGCACTGACGGCCCAGCCGGCGAGCCGGTTGGCCGCGACTGCGGCACGATCGGGAATCCAGGAAATGTAGACGGAACGCTGATCACGCTCCACCGCTCGTGCGATCCTGGTTGCGACTTTCTCGGCCGTCACGGGTGGGAGCCGCTGATGGGCCTGAGGGCCGCGCGCACCGAGGCGGTTCTCGCCGAAGTTCGAGCGCGTCGTCCCAGGGAACACATTCATCACCTTGATGCCGCGATGTCCCTCTTCCATCCGCAGGGCGTCGCCGATCGCGGTCAACGCGAACTTGCTCGCCGAGTAGTAGCCGATCCGCGGAACCACGATCCGGCCGGCGATCGAGGAGATGTTGACGATCATCCCGCTGTGCTGCGTCCGCATGATCGGCACCACGGCGCGGATGGCCGCAGCCGCTGCCAGCAGGTTGAGCGCGAACACCGCCTCGACGTCGGCGCTCAAGGCGTCGGCGATGGGTGCCGTCATCCCGATGCCCGCGTTGTTCACCAGGATGTCGATGCCGCCGAGCCGGCGGATCGTATCTTGCGCAAGCTCCTCGACCGCGCCCGCCGCCGTCACGTCCGTCGGGGTGACGATCGCCGAACCACCCTCAGCCGTGATCGCCCCCGCCAGCTCTTCCAATGCCGGGCGGTTTCGCGAGGCGAGTACGAGCCGCGCGCCGCGACGTCCGAACTCGAGCGCGATCGCCCGTCCAATGCCCTGCGAGGCACCGGTGATGATGACGCGCGCATTCTTCAATTGCACGGCTAATGCTGGCAACCGCGACAGAAGTCGGTCGCCTCACCGCGGGCAGTCAGTTCGGAGATGCGATGACCACACCGTGGACACTTCTCCTTCCCTTTGCCGTGGACCGCCATGAAGCTGCGGTCCTGTTTGTGTGGCTCATATTTCGCCTGGGCCTTGATCGACTCGATGGCGTCGCGCAGAACTTTTCCGGTCGCCGCGTGAAGGCGCACCACCTCATCCGGCTTGAGCGTCGTCCGCTTGCGCAGCGGCAAGAGACCCGCCTCGTGGAGGATCTCGTCGGAGTAGGCGTTACCGACGCCGGCGATGAACGCCTGGTTGCGCAGGAGGTTCTTCAGCTCGCCCGGGTGCCGGCGAATGCGCTGCGAGAACTCCGACAGTGAGACCGTCAGCGCATCCGGACCAAGCTCCGCCCATCCGGGGATCGTCGGCAAGGCGCCCGGCACCACCCAGTAGACGCGGCCCATCTTCACGGTGTCGAGGAAGCGCAGCTCATCGCCTCCTTCGAGCGTGATGCGAAAGACGGTGGCGGCCGCGACTTTCTCCGACGCGGTGGTCCACTGCAGCCGGCCGCCCAGCATCGGATTGATGACGAGGTGCTGCCCGCTGATGTCGAAAACCAGGAACTTGCCACGGCGCCAGACTCGCTCGAAGGTCCCGCCGACCAGCTGCCGCGCGTACTCGTCCGGCGGTGTCCGTAGCAGGAAGCTCAGCTTGGGCGAGGTCCAGACCTGGGCGATCTTCCTGCCCTCGAGACGCGGGCCGAGATATTCGCGCAGCACCTCGAGTTCCGGGAGTTCAGGCACTGGCGGTCAGGCTACCGCAGAACGGCGTCACCGAAATGTATCTTGACAAGACTGGACGTCTAGTCTAGTCTCGTTATCAGACGAGATGCCAGTGGCCGAAACATCCAGGGAGCGGATCATGAACCAGGCGGCGCGGCTGCTGTCCCGGGACCGGCAGTCATCGGTGGAGGCGATTGTGAGCGCGGCCGGCGTCTCGCGAACAACCTTCTACCGAGCCTTCCCCTCGCGCGCCGAACTCCTGCAGGCGCTCGAACTCGAACCGGAACCCGATACGCGGCAGCGGGTTCTCGACGCCTCGATCCGAATGCTGCGCTTCCAAACGCTCAGGGACCTTTCCATGGATGAGCTCGCTTCGGAGGCGGACGTCTCGCGAGCGAATCTCTACCGCCTATTCCCCGGCAAATCGGCGTTGTTCCGCGCCATGGTGCTGGCGTACTCCCCATTCGAGCCAGTGATGGCGGTGTTCGCCCGTGCCGGTGACGGCCCGCCCGAGGAGGTCATCCCGGAAATCGTACTCACCGCCTATCGGACGGTCGCGGGACGTTCCGGCATCATTCGGACCCTCCTCCTCGAGGTCACCTCGATGACACCCGAGCCCACCCAGGCCTTCGCCGAGACGGGGTTGCAGGCCTTCGGCACCTTTGCCCAGTACCTGGCCGGGCAGATGGCAGCGGGCCGCCTCCGCCGGATGCATCCGATGCTCGCGGTGCAGAGCCTGGTCGGCGGTCTGATGTTTCACATGCTGGCGGGGCCGGTGCTGAGCCAGGCAACCGTCGACGTGCCCGCCGGTGAAGAGGTCGCGCTTGAGTTCGCGAATATCTGGCTGCGCGGCATGCGCCCGGAGGCCGCCCGTGGCAACTGAGAGCTACGCGGTCGACGCCGAGGACGTCGTCAAACTATTCGGCAAACAGCGGGCCCTTGATGGCGTGACCCTGCGCGTCCGGCGCGGCGAGGTCTACGGCCTGCTCGGACCAAACGGAGCAGGCAAAACGACGTTGATCCGCAGCTTTGTCGGGTTGGTGTCTCCCGAGGCAGGGACCGTGTCGGTGCTCGGGCACCGTATGCCGCAACTCGATGTACTCGCGCACGTTGGCTATATGACCCAGCAGGCCGCCCTCTATCCCGATCTCTCCGCCGAAGAGAACGTCCACTTCTTCGGCGCCATCTACGGACGCGTCGACGGGGTTCGCGACGCGCTCGAGTTGGTCGACCTGTGGGATCGCCGCAAATCCGTCGTCGCCAGCTTGAGCGGCGGGATGCGAACCCGATGCTCGCTCGCCTGCGCCCTGGTCCACAAGCCGGACCTGCTCCTCCTCGACGAGCCCACCGTCGGCGTCGATCCGCAGTTGCGCGTTCAGCTCTGGGATCGCTTCCGGAAGATGGCGGCCGAGGGCACGACCATTGTTGTCTCTAGCCACGTCATGGACGAGGCCGAGCGATGCGACCGTCTCGGCTTGATCCGCTTCGGCAAACTGCTGGCCGAAGGCTCCGTTGCCGAGATCAAAGCGAAGGCCGGCGTCGATCGATTGGAGGAAGCGTTTCTGAAGCTGTCCGAGGTTTCGCCGGCGTGAACGCAAGGCGCGTCGAGGCCATCACGCAACGACTCCTACACCAGTTCCGGAGAGACCGTCGAACACTCGCGCTCCTGTTCGGAGCACCGCTCGTCATTCTTGGACTCCTCGGTTACCTGCTACGCGGTGGGGGCGACGTGCCGAAGATGGGCGTGGTCAACCTCGACAGCGGCCAGCTCGGAAGTCTGGTCGCCTCGACGCTCGAAGGCTCAAAAACCGTATCCGCGTCCAGCATCTCGCAGGCCGACGCCGACACCAGGTTGCGCTCCGGTGACATCGCCGGATACGTCTTGCTGCCGGCCGACTTCACCTCGCAGGTGCAGCAACATCGCATCGTTGCTCCCGAGGTGCATCTGGAGGGCAGCCAGCCCGGGTTGTCGCAGAGCATCCTGCAGTCGGTCAGCCAATCGTTCGTCTC
>Ga0070697_100003393_pt1 | contig 12251 bp, 11 predicted proteins | sample KBSK1501metaG_FD_65475 | JGI IMG/M metagenome (GOLD analysis project Ga0070697, IMG submission 65475) | Corn, switchgrass and miscanthus rhizosphere microbial communities from Kellogg Biological Station, Michigan, USA - KBS K1-50-1 metaG | ecosystem: Host-associated > Plants > Roots >... | reverse complement strand
CGCTGGACGTTCTCTGTCCAACATTTCCTAAAGGTACCAGCCGCCGGGCTGCCTAGTCGCCGATTCCTCGACGCGTGTCAGACAGGTGTCGCATTTCGCATCGGCCGTGACGCATTTTGCATCGATTTAGGACGCTTCCCGCGGCGGCGGGGTGCGTCCTTCTCTACTTTCGATCCAGCAATCTTGTCTTTTGCGACACGGGGTTTTGGACGGCCGTCGCAGGCGGTCGAGCGTGCGACTCTGCCTGGCATCCGATTTGCTGTTCTGGCCCGCCGCACTCAGGTCGCGAACGGACGGAGCTTGAATGACCGCATGTAGACACGCTGCGTGCCGCGCTCCAATCCACGTCACGGTATCCCAACCGAAGGAGTAACCGATGGACGATCGACTCCAGCGCGTGCGCGAGCAGATCGACCGAGAGGTTTCTCGACGTCATGCCAACCGCGTCCTCCACGGGCACCCGTCGCCCCTGTTCTGGCTCGATCAGGACATTCCCGTCGAGTCGGTCATGGAGCACCGACGTACCACACGTCGTGTCTTTCCGACCAGGCTGAGCCTGTACGTCGCGACTCCTTACTGTCTTCCGACCAAGCCTGATCGATGCGGCTTCTGCCTCTTCCCGAGCGAGATCTACCGGAGCCAGGAGCAGCTCGACGTGTACCTGCGCTATCTCGGCCGCGAAGGCGAGATGTACAGCCGCTTCTTCGAGGAAGACCGACCGAGCAGCGTGTATTTCGGCGGAGGGACTTCGAACCTCTACAAGGCCAGACAATACGATCAGTTGCTCGCGATCGTTCGCCGGATGTTCCCGAGACTCCCGCCCGGGACGGAGATAACGCTCGAAGGAGTTCCCCAGCTCTTCACGAAAGAAAAGCTCGTCGCGATGAGGAACGCTGGAATCACTCGGATCAGCATCGGGGCCCAGCAGCTCGCCGACGAGATGATCAAGATGAGCGGGCGGAAGCAGAAGGCCTCCCAGGTGCTGCATGCGATAGCCTGGTGCCACGAACTCAGGTTACAGAGCAGCGTCGACCTTATCTTTGGCTGGCCACGCCAGACCGTCGAAGGAATGCTCAAGGACCTCGACACTGTCGTGCAGGCCGGCGTCGGCCACATCACCCACTATGAGCTGAACGTGGCCGGCCGGACGGACTTCGCCCGGAACCGCCGGCCGGAGCTCCCATCGACCGACCAGAACCTCACAATGTACCGCGCGTCCGCGGAATTCCTCCGCAACCACGGGTATGCGCAGGTGACGACGTTCGACTGGGAGAAGACGGAGGCCGACACACTTCGTTACGAGGACCACTGGTACAGGCGTTTCGCGCATGGTGACGGGGCGGCAATCGTCGCCACCGAGACCTGGGCCTGGGGCTTCGCCGGCGTCTCTGTCTTCCCGGGGACTCCTGGTCTACCCGGGTGGAGCTACATGAATTGCAGGCGCGTCGAAGAGTACTTCGCCCGCATCGACCAGGGGCGGTTTCCCGTCGAGCGGGGGTTCCACTACACGGAAAAAGACCTGCGCCTCATGATCCTCTTCCAGATGCTCCAGTGCCTCCGTGTCGACCTGCAGCTCTACGAGAAGCTCTTCGGCGTGAACCTCGTCGATGAGTACCGCGACATCTGGCCGGCGCTTCGGGAGAGGGGCTGGGTGGAGGTCTCGGAGCGCCAGCTCACCCTTGTCGGTGACGGCGTGTTCTATACACCATTGATTCAGGGCCTGCTCGCCGCCGAGCGGCTGGAAGAGCTGCGGAAGGTCAAGTTCTCGAACCGGGCAAGCATTGGGGCTGAATCGGACCGGACTCAGGAGGTAGCCTAGATGGCGGTCGAACAGGACGCGCTCGGGTCGGAGACGCGTGTACGCGAAAGAGGGCGGATGAAACCAGCCGGCGTTCACGTCAGGACGGATGACGGAGTGGAGCTGGCGCTTTACCGAGTTTCCGGGGCGGTTTGGCAGGCGTGTCCCGTCTTACTGACGCACGGCACCTTCTCGAACGGGCAGGTCTGCGCGGGGCTGGCGGGATTCCTCGCCGACCACGGGTTCGATTGCTGGGTGCTGGAGCTGCGAGGTCACGGCCAGAGCGAGCGAGGCCATGTCAACGCAGACTTCGAGCGGTTCGCCATGTTCGACGTCCGGGCCGGCTTTCAGGCGGTCCTCCGGGCCACGGGAAAGGAGCAAGTCTTCCTCGTGGCCCACAGCGGCGGCGGCCTGGTGTTCGTGATGTACCTGGCGCGAAATCCGGAGGCCAGGGAACGGGTGCGCGGACTGGTCACGCTGGCGAGCCAGGCGACCGAAGCGGGCGCGACGCTACGAGGACGGGCGAACGCGACACGGATCATGCTGATCAACAACCTCGCCGGCCCGGCGCGCCGCCGCCTGCTGGGCTTCGGGCCGGAGGACGAGTTCCGCGGGGTCGTGAACCAGTGGTTCCGGTGGAACTGGCGTCGTCGCTGGCTGGGTAACGACGGCTTCGATTATCTGGAGGCGGCGAAGGGCATCACCGTGCCCACGCTCTGGTTCGCGGGCGCTGCCGATCGCTACATCGCTCCGGTCCGTGGCTGCCGCCGAATCTACGAGGCCCTCGGGGGCAGTGACAAGGAGTTCGTGGAGTGCGGGAAAGCCTCCGGCTTCTCCGAGGACTATGACCACACACGTATCATCGCGAGCCGACCTGCACGACATGAAATCTGGCCATGGATCCTGCGGTGGCTCCTCCAACGTGAATAACGCGTCGTCGCCGACATTCGTCGATTTGCTGCTTCAGTGAAGCACCTGAACGGGGGAGCAGGCGTGGCGTCCGTCGGTACCACGCGAGCGATATCCGGCCTGGGAGTTTCCGCCCTCGCTCCGCCGCCGGCGCTCGTCGAGACCGCGCACGCGTTTCGCGCGATGTTCGATGCGGATGTCGTGTGGCTGGCGGTGCGTGAATCGCGAGCCCGCTCGGCCGTGATCCGGTACGCCGAAGGCGCACGGAACCGTCACGGACTGGGCGTTCGAGTCACCCCCGGAATCGGCGTCGGTGGCACCGTCCTTCTCTCCAGCCGACCGTGGTCCGGGCGCACGTCGGCCGAGGAAGGACTGAGTCCTTCAGAACGGGCCCTGCTGCTCGCCGAGAGGATCGAGGCGGCGCTCGTTCTCCCTCTTTTGAGCGGCGCCGGCACCACCGGCCTGGAAGCCCTGGTCTACGTCGGAAGTCGACAGTCCCGGATCTTTCAGGACGGCGCGATCGAGCAGGGGCTTCGCCTCGGCCTTCGGCTGGCTCGCCGGGTCCGCAACGCGCAGCGGCTCAACGAAGCGACGCGCCGATGGCGTCTTGTCGCCCACCGTGGAGTCGACCGCGGGATACAGATCCCCCATCACATCGATGACGTCGCTCATGCCATCGCGGCGGATGCCCGACGCTTGCTGCGGAGCGGGACGGCCATCGTCTTCCTCGTCGACCGACTGTCGAGGGCACTTCACTCGGTCGCCGTCGATGGGGTGGATCCTCCCGCGATTCGACGCGGGCAGGTCCTGCCGCCAGGGTTCGGCGCGGCGGGGCGCGCCATCGATACGCGCATGCCGTTCGTGACCACCGATTACGCCGCGTCCCCGGTGCGGATCTCCGACATGTTCGCCGACGCGATGAAGACTTGGACTCCGGTGGCAGCCCTCTCCGTGCCGCTCCTGTTCGACACCGAGGCGATCGGAGCGATCACTCTCGCTCGGCCATCCGACCGACCCTACTCCGACGACGACATTCAACAAGCCGAGATCATCGCGGCCGAAGCCACCCCGTTGTTGATGCGTGCGCGCGCAGAGGCGGAGAGCCGGCAGCGCCAGCACGGTGCGGCAGAGATGTCCAGGCTTGCCGAGATGCTGACGAAGACCCGGGATGTCTCCGTCGTCTGCGAACGGCTCGTGCACAGCGTGATTCCACTGGTTGACGGCTGGGATTGCACGGTGTGGGCGAACCCCGACCACCTGATCATCGCCTCTTCCCGGGGCGCGCCGGTCGTTCGGCAGGAGCTCCCGGGACGGTTTTCAAGCCTTGTCCGGAAGGTGGCCTTCGAGGCAGTGACCTTCTGGACTCCGGATCTCACCAACGATCCCCGCTTGCCCCACTGGAGTGAGGCGCGTAGATCTCACGAGACCGTGCAGGACCGAGCTGTGCTGGCGGTCCCGCTGCCTTCCGAAGCTGGCGTCATCGCGACATTGGCCGTCACCGGGATGACGGGCCGAGTCTTTTCAGAGGCCGACGTCGAGCTTGCCCAGGGCCTGGCCGATCTCGCTGCCCTCGCGATGGCCAATGCGCGCGCATATCACGACGTGCAGCTCTCGAAGGCCGCGGTGTTGCGACACGAGAAGCTGGTTCTCGCGGGCCGACTGGCGGCCGGGCTCGCGCATGAACTACGGAATCCTCTCCAGAACGCAGTCGGTTTCATCGCCGAGATGAGAGAACAGGCGGCCGCCCCAGCAGCGCTCACGGCCGGCTTCGAAGAGTTCCCCTCACTTCTCAAGCACGCCCACTCCGAGCTTCGCCGAGCGGCCAACATCGTCGATCGTCTCCTCGACTACGTTCGGGAGCGGAAACCGGCGTTCGAGTCCGTCGACGTGCCGCAGGTCGTCGCCGAGGCGGTGGCGCTGGTGTCGAGCGCGGCGGCCACGAGCGGAAAGCAGCTCACGGTGTGGCCCGTGGACGTACCCCTCCGCGTCCAAGCGGACGCGGTGATGCTCAAGCAGGTTGTGCTCAACATCCTGAGCAATGCTCTGGACGCCCTCGAAGGGCCGGGCAGCATCGACATCACCGCTCGCCTCGAGCCTGACGTGGCGAGTCCGGGACGCGTGATCGTCACCGTCCAGGACACGGGACGTGGGATCCCACCGGAGAACCTCCCCAATGTCTTCGACCTCTTCTACACCACGAAGGAGGTCGGCAAGGGCGTCGGACTCGGGCTGGCGATCTGTCAGGCCATGGTCGAACAGCACGGAGGCACGATCACGATCACGAGCCCGGGAGCGGGCCAGGGGACGACGGTCACCGTCGAGCTGCCGGCAGAGCGATGAACGAAAATCACCGGTCTCCCTCGAACGGCCGTCCGATGACCGTTCTCGTCGTGGACGATGACGCCGCGTTCCGCCTCGTCATGCAAAGGCGTCTGACCGGCGCGTGTCACCAGGTCGAGTGCGTGCCGCGCGGAGAGGCCGCGCTCGACCGTCTCGCAGAGCGCGCCTTCGACGTCGTCCTGCTCGATATCCGGATGCCGGGCTTGGGTGGGCTCGAGACGCTCAAGCGCATCCGTGAAGCCGACTGTCCGTGTGAGGTCGTGATCCTCACTGGCCAACCCGACTACGACGATTGCGTCACTGCCATGAAATACGGCGCGTTCCACTACCTCTGCAAACCGACGGAGCCTGCGCTCATCGAGGAAACCCTGCGCCGCGCGGTCGATCACCTGCGCTTACGGCGTGAGAATGTGGCCCTGCGGCGCATGCTGGCCCCGGTTGGAATGTCGGACTTCGTGGGCGAGAGTCCGGCGATCCGCGCCGTTCTCGAGACGACACAGCAGATCGCATCTGCGGACGGGAGGGTCGTCATCCTCGGCGAATCCGGGACCGGCAAGGGCTTGCTTGCACGCACGATCCATTCGTTGAGCGGCCGCTGCGCCAAGCCGTTCGTCGACCTCCACTGCGGGGCAGTGGCGGATCAGCTCCTGGAGAGCGAGCTTTTTGGGCACGAGCGAGGCGCGTTCACCGGGGCGGTTGGCGAGAAGCCCGGGCTTTTCGAGCTGGCCGACGGCGGCACGCTGTTCCTCGACGAGTTCGCCGAGATGTCGCCGGAGATGCAGTCGAAGCTCCTCAAGGTGCTGGATCATGGTGAGCTGCGCCGGGTGGGTGGGGTGAGAACGATCACGGTAGACGTCCGCGTCATCGTGGCCACCAACCGCGATGTCGACGATCTGGTGCGGGCGGGTCGGCTCCGACAAGACCTGCTGCACCGGGTCGACGTCATCCGCATCACGCTGCCTCCGCTGCGCGAGCGCCCCGAAGATATCCCACGGTTCGTGACACACTTTCTGAGCCTGCTGCAGCGCCGCGGGCTCGGTGAGAAGAAGGTGACTCCGCAGGCGATGCGGGTTCTCCAGGGTTACGCGTGGCCCGGTAACGTCCGCGAACTCGCGAATACCATCGAGCGGCTGATGATCCTCTCGCCGGCGTCGACGATCGACGTGGAGGATTTGCCGGAAAACCTCTTGTTCCGCAAGCCGCTGGCCGCGGTGACGGACGAGAGATCCCTCTCACTCGCCGAAATGGAGCGCCGCCACATCCTCCGTGTCATCGAGACGGCGGGCGGCAATTTGACCTCCGCCGCGAGGAGGCTGGGCATGAACCGCGGGACCCTCCACCGCAAGATGCAACGGTGGCAGGGACAGGGGGCCCGCGTGGGTCCGCATGAGCAGCGTTCTTATTGATCGACCTCATGACGCGCGTTGAAGTGACCGCTGCTTGCTGCAGATTGCATACTGGGCGCTGCACTTTGCCGCGCTCGCCGCCCCTCACGTCCTCGACACGCGCCCCCAATCGGTCGAATTGGTCCGTACTTAGCTTTCACTTCGCGCCGTGGCACGACATTTGGACTGCGAGGCGCTTCGAGCGAGTCGAGTGATGAAGGATCTGAACCCGTACGTCGAGGCTCGGCGCGAATGGAACGATCGCTATCTCGATCTGGTCCAGGCGCGTCGCTGGTGGCAGATCACGGCGGTCGCGGAGATGGCGCTGGCGGGCGTGCTGGGCGGCGGTCTCGTGGCGCTCAGCCTGCAGCACAAGACGGTCCCGTACGTCGTCGAGGTCGACGCCCTCGGCGCGGCGACCGCGGTGAAGCCCGCGGAAGCCGGGGGGCGCCCGACAGACGAACGGATCGTGCGCTACCAGCTCGCCGCGTTCATTCGCGGTACACGCGGAGTGATGACTGACCGCGTTGCGATGAAGCGGGGTCTCGATCAGGTCTATGCATACGCGCGGGGCTCCGCGCGGGCGTTCCTCGACGACCACTACCGGGCGAACAACCCCTTCGAGATTGCGAAGACGTACACCGTCCTCCCGGCCGTCACCAGCCTTCTTCGGCTCTCCGAACGATCGTGGCAAGTGCGCTGGAACGAGGAGCAGCGAGGCCTCGACGGCACGCTGCTCGGCAGGAGCAACTGGGAGGCCGTGCTGGCGGTGGAGACGGTGCCGCCCGCCACGGCCGACGCCATCCAGGTGAACCCCTTCGGGCTGTACGTGAGGGAGATCCGATGGACCAAGCAGCTTTGAGCCGGACCGCTTCCGGCGCCGCGGCTCGGGCGGCCCTGGGGGCCGCCCTCGCGTTGCTCGCCGGCTGCGCCACGCAGGTGGCGCAGACGCCTCCGCTCGATGACGATCTCGTCCGGGCCACGCCGGTACCAGAGAAGACCGAGCCCCAGCCGCCTCTGGCGGCCGGTGAGCTCGTCCGTCCGGACGACCCGCAGGTCCAGGCGGCGATGCGCGCCTGGAAGTCGGGCCAGTCGGCGCCGATCATCCGGACGACCGAGTTCATCCAGTATCCCTACGGGCTCACGGAGGTCATCGTCACCTGCGAGCCCCTCCGTGTGTGCGACGTCGAGCTCGACGTCGGCGAGGAGATCCAGAACGTCTCCATCGGGGACTCGAGCCGTTGGCTGGTGCATCCGGCCTTCAGCGGCGCGCGGGAGACCCTCACTCCGCACGTCATGATCAAGCCCACGGAGCACGGCATCGTGACCAACGCCATCATCACGACGAATCGCCGGACGTACTATCTCGGCCTCGTCTCCAAGGCCAAAGGGGACCCGGGGTACGTGAGACGCGTGAAGTTCTACTACCCGCTCGATCTCGTCGAGCAGACGAACGGGACGTTCCGCGCGAAGGCAGCGCTCGCGCGCCGGGCTCCGGATCCAACCGTGGCTCGGGGCCCGCGGCTCACGCCGGACCGGCTCGCGTTCGGCTACGAGATCGTTGGAGGGCAGGGGCTGGCGTGGCGGCCTCTGCGCGTCTTCGACGACGGCCAGCACGTCTATATCCAGATGCCGGCCGCGCTCCAGGCGAGCGAGGCGCCGGCCCTGTTGGTGCAGAGCCGCGGGGAGTCGGCTCTCGTGAACTACCGGGTTCGGCTCCCGTACTACGTGGTGGACCGGCTCTTCGACACCGCGGTGTTGATCGTCGGCGTGGGTGGTCGGCAGGATCGCGTGACGATCCGCCGAAAGGCCGACGGGCAATGACCCCGCCGCGCGACGACCCCGAGCTCCCCGCGTCCGCTCGACTTTCGGCGCCACGCGTGCCGGTGGTGCGGCTCAATCGCCGCCTGCTCTATGTCGTCGGCGCCGTCCTCGTCATCGTATTCGTCGCCGGACTCGTCGCGCTACAGGCCCAGGGCTCGCGACTCGCGCAGGACGGCAACTCGGCTCGGGCCTCGCAGCTCCCGCCGGCCGGTGAGCGCTGGTTCGACAAGGTTCCGGATCGTGAGCCGAGCCTTCAGTTGGCGGCCGGCACGCCTGGCAAGACCCCGAGTGACACCGGACTCGAGCCCGAGCGGCTGGAGCGCGGGCTGCGCTCTGCCATGGCCGCGCCCATCGGGGCGACGGCCTTCGAGGCGCGGTCCTCGACCGCCGGGGGCGGCAGTTCGGGGCGATCGGTGACCGGCATCGAGGCCGCTCCAGCGACCGCGGGGTCGATCGTGCCGGCGGCGCTGGCGGCGGCCAAAGCGGTCGCGGCCGGCCTGCCGGGGGCGCCCGGTCCAGCCGTCCCAGCGATGGACCGCCCCGAGGTTCTCCCCGCGAGCCTCCGCGAGCCGATGAGCCCCTACGAGGTGAAGGCCGGAACCATCATTCCCGCGGTGCTTCTGACGGGGGTCAACTCGGATCTCCCGGGGCAGCTGATCGCGCAGGTCCGCGAGTCGGTCTTCGACACCGAGACCGGCCAGCATCTCCTCATCCCGCAGGGCGCACGGCTGATCGGTCTCTACGACCATCGGGCGGTCTACGGCCAGGAGCGCGTCCTCATCACGTGGAAGCGCGTGATCTTCCCGAACGCGACGAGTCTGAGCCTGAAGGACGGCATGCCCGGCACGGACGCGGCCGGGGCCGCTGGCTTCCAGGACGAGGTGAACCACCACCTGCTCCGCGTGTTCGGCGGCGCCCTCCTCCTCTCTGTCATCAGTGCCGGCGTGCAGCTGAGCCAGATCCCGGATTTCGGCCGGGGCTTCGGCGGGCCCACCGCCGGCAACGTCCTTGGCGCTGCCGTGGGGCAGGAGTTGGGCCAGGTCTCGTCGGAACTGATCCGCCGTGGCATGAGTATCGCCCCCACGATCGAGATCCGGCCAGGCTACGCGTTCAACGTCATGGTGACCCAGGACCTCGTGTTCCCCGGACCCTACGACGACACGGCACATCGATGAAGCTCAAGCCGGTCGGACGGGCTGTCGTCGGCGTGGCGATCGCGGGCGCGCTGCTTGCCGCGATCCTGGGCCTCGGCCTGCACGTGAATCTCTCCGCCAGTGCGCCGCGCGGACTGTACCGCGCCGTCGCGGGGACCCCAAGACGGGGCGCGTGGGTGGCGGCCTGCGTGAGTCCCGAGGCCGCGGCTCTCGGGCGTGCCCGTGGCTACCTCTGGCCGGGTCCGTGTGTAGGCGGCGTGCAACCCGTCATGAAGCCCATCGTCGCCGTCGCCGGGGATGTGGTGGAGCTCGGGCCGGACGCGGTGATCGTTAACGGTCGGCGGCTTCCTGGCAGTGTGTCGGCCGACGTCGATAGCCTCGGCCTGCCGTTGCCACACGGGGTCTGGGGACGGCACCTCGTCGCCGCTGACGAGTTCTGGCTCGTGAGCACGCGTGTGCCGAATAGCTGGGACAGTCGGTACCTCGGGCCCTTCTCGCGGTCGCAGGTGCGCGCAGTGGCATGGCCGGTATGGACGGTCGATTGATGCGGACTACCACCTTGCCCGGAGCCGACGGATGAGGGCGGCGCACCCCGAACAGCAGCAGCGCCTCTACGCCAAGCTCTGCCGCGAGCTCGGTGCCTCGACGCTGGCGGCCCTTGACGACCCAGACGTGACCGAGGTGATGTGCAACCCGGACGGGTCCCTCTGGGTGGAGTCGCACGCGACAGGGATGCGCGATATTGGCGACCGTCTCACGGAGAGTCAGGTCGAGAGCCTCATCGGGACGGTCGCCGCGCTCCTCGGGACGGTGGTCCATGGCCGCGCGCCGATCGTCGAGGGAGAGCTGCCGGTCAACGGCTCCCGCTTCGAAGGGATCCTGCCACCTGTCTCGACAGCGCCCACGTTCGTTATCCGGAAGCGCGCGAGCCGGATCTACGGCCTCGAAGATTACGTCAGGGCGGGGATCCTGACCACGGCGCAGCAGAAGGTGCTCCTCGAGGCCGTCCGCGACCGCCAAAACATCGTCATCGCCGGAGGGACGGCATCGGGCAAGACCACGCTCGCGAACGCCCTGATGCGCGAGATCGTCGCGCGCGGCGACCCGACGGAGCGAATCGTGATCCTCGAGGACACGCGCGAGCTCCAGTGTGAGGCACGGAACGCCGTCCAGCTGCATACGGGCGATGTGGCGGACCTGACCCGGCTGGTCCGGGTCACGATGCGTCTCCGCCCGGATCGCATCATCGTGGGAGAGGTGCGGGGCGGAGAGGCGCTGGCGCTCCTCAAGGCCTGGAACACGGGGCACCCCGGCGGGATCACCACGGTGCACGCCAACAGCGCCGCGGCGGCTCTCTTGCGTCTTGACAGCCTCATCCTGGAGTCGGGCGTCCCGCCCCAGCCACGCCTCGTGGCCGAGACCGTGGACCTGGTCGCGTTCATCGTTCGCACACCTGACGGGCGTCGCGTGCGGGAGCTCGCCCGCGTGAGCGCCTACGACGGGGCTCGTGGGAGCTACGTTTTGGAGCCAGTCTGCCCCGCACTCACGGAGGCTCAATATGCGTGACCACAGAACGAGCAGGATGCTGGTTATCTCGTGGTGTCTCTTGCTGCTCGGCTACGGCAGGTCCTTGGCCGAGGCAGCGCCGACAGGCCCAGCGATGCCTTGGGACGGGCCCCTCAACACCATCCTGGCGAGCCTGAGCGGCACCGTCGCGCATGCGGTGATCACCGCTGGCGTCGTCACCACGGGTCTGGTCTTCGCGTTCACGGAGCACGGGTCCGGGGCCCGGCGCCTGTTCGGCGTCGCCTTCGGCGGGGCGCTCGCCCTCGGGGCCCTCAGCTTCATGACCGCGGTCGGCTGGGCGGGGGCGACCTTCTAATGGACGAACCGCGTCGAGCGTCGATCCATCCGTCGCTCACTCGACCGCTCCTGCTGGGCGGCGCCGAACGGGAGCTCGTCCTGGCGAACGGGACCATCATCGCCGCGCTGATCTTCGGCGTGGGATTCCACTGGGTGAGTCTCACCATCGCCGGCCTGCTCGTCACGGGCGGCCATTGGGCGCTGACCCGGGCGGCGAAGTATGACCCGCGACTGAGCCGGATCTACGTCCGTCATGTCCGCTATCAGCCGTACTACCCTGCACGGCCACTGACAGAGGCGCCGCCCGCGTGGGTCTACCCGTCCGTGAACGACTGATGCTAGCGGTCTTCACGCCGAAGCCCAAGGGGCTCGCCGATCTCGTGAGCTACGCGGCTCTCGTAGACGAGGGCGTATGCCTCCTGAAGGACGGAGGCTTCCTCGCCGCCTGGACGTACACGGGTCCCGATCTTGAGTCGGCCAGTTATGAAGAGCTCGCCGTGCTCTCGAGCCAGGTGAACGCGGCTCTGGTTCGCCTCGGGAACGGCTGGATGCTCCACGTCGACGCGATCCGGCGACCGAGCGTGGGTTATCCGGAAGGAGGCGCCTTCCCGGATCCAACCACTCGACTCATCGACGACGAACGCCGCGAGCGCTACATGGCGGAAGGCACCCACTTCGAGAGCGCCTACTACCTCTCGCTGACCTATCGCCCACCCGCCGAGATCGAGAATCGCGTGTCGGCGTTCTTCCTCGAAGGCGACGGGGAGGGGCGCCAGGGCTGGAACCAGATTCTCGAGATCTTCAGGAAGACCGTCACGGATATCGAGGATGCGTTCTCGTCCCGTCTGACGCTTGCGCGTCTCGACTCGGCCGCGCTCCTCACCTATCTACACACCTGCATCACCGGGCTGCACCACGAGATGCGGGTGCCGGCCATTCCGATGTACCTCGATGCCGTGCTCGCGACCCAGGACCTGG
>Ga0070697_100003392_pt1 | contig 12254 bp, 11 predicted proteins | sample KBSK1501metaG_FD_65475 | JGI IMG/M metagenome (GOLD analysis project Ga0070697, IMG submission 65475) | Corn, switchgrass and miscanthus rhizosphere microbial communities from Kellogg Biological Station, Michigan, USA - KBS K1-50-1 metaG | ecosystem: Host-associated > Plants > Roots >... | reverse complement strand
ATTCCGAGCTCGGGAACGATCACTGCGGTGTGGCTGTCGGCAAAATGCAAAACGTCGAGTAGCGTCTGTACGGACTTTAGGGTCATTCGTTGCCCCTAGGCAGGCTCTTTGGATGATTGCGCAATTCTGTCTGTTGTTCATGAAGCGAAATAGATTGGGAGATATCGCGAGAACAATCAGGCGCATGCTAATTGCAGGCGCCAGGTCGGCCTTTGTCTATGGGCCGATAGCCCTCGGCGCTCAGCGCCTTCGTCAGTTCCGCTAATAGGAACCCTACATTCTCTTCCGTCGCCAACGGTCCCATCACACCGATGCGGAAAACCTTGCCGGCGAGCGGCCCGAAGCCACCCGCGATTTCGATGTCGTGTTCCTCCAAGAGCCGCCGACGCACTCTGGCCTCGTCAACGCCTTCCGGAACGCATACGGTGTTAAGCGTCGGAATTCGATGCTCTTCAGCAACGTGCATACGCAGGCCCATCTCTTCTATGCCCCTGACGAAGGATTTATGGGAACGGCGATGCCGCTCCCAACGTCTCTCGATTCCCTCATCCGCGATCGCCAGAAGTGCTTCGCGTAACGCATAGAACATGGAAACCGGGGCCGTGTGGTGATAACGGTGTGAGACGGTCGAGTAATCGTGGATCAGCTTAAGGTCGAGATACCAACTTCGCACGGGAGAGGTCCGAGCGCCCAGCCAGTCCATGGCCCGCTTCGAAATAGCAAGGGGAGACAATCCCGGTGGGCAACTTAATCCTTTTTGGGTACAGCTGTAGGCGACGTCAATTCCGGTCTGATCGAAATTCACTGGGAATCCGCCGAGTGATGTGACGCAATCCGCGATCACCAGCGCGCCCGCATCGTGCGCGGCCGCACAGATCGCTTGTCCGGATTGCAAGGCTCCAGTTGAGGTCTCCGCGTGAACGAAGCCCACCACTTTCGGCTTTGCGCGGTGGATGAACTCTGCCCCCTCATGATCAGTGAAAGTTGCCCCCCACGGTTTCTCCAGCCGCACGACGTCCGCACCCTGGCGCTTCGCCATCTCGGTGAGACGGTCGGAGAAGTATCCGTTGGCGAACACAGCGAATTTCGTTTCGGGTTCAACGAAGTTTGCAACCGCAGCTTCCATGCCGGCGCTGCCTGTGCCGGAGATCACGATCGTGGCCCCGTTGTTTGTGCCGAAAACCGTTTTGAGCAGTTGCTGAATGTCTCCCATCACCTGGATAAAGTAGGGATCCAGGTGCCCGACAATGGGCTTTGACAACGCTTCATACACGCGCGGTGCAACCATACTTGGTCCCGGCCCAAACAGATAGCGGCGAGGCGGCTGCAGCGGACGCAACGCGTTACCTGCAGAATTTTGTGTTACGGCGCTCATGGTTACTCTCTTCGGAAAGCCAGTGATACCAGTTCAAGTCTGTACCTAGGTTACATCGGCGAATGGCGATCCTGCTGCCGGGGAGTGAATTGTCGGTGGACGGCCCCAGAAATTCCAGAAATCCATGCGGAAGATCTTCCTGGGGATTCAAATCCGCAGGCCCATAGTTCATATACCGCCGAGGATCGTGTTCAGTCATGCCTTCCCATGCTTACCTGATGTGATCCAACGCATCCTCGACCGCACCAGGCTCTGGCCTGCACTCATGTTTCTCAAAATCGGATTGGAGTTGCTGCTTGGCTTTGTCCGCGTCCATCAGAAGCTCCCGCCGCGTGCGGAACGCTAACCTGCACACGTCACAGTACGCGACGCTAGGCGCTGCTCCGATAAACCTGGCTATTTTGAGGCTGCGCTCTGGCATTGCCGTATCAGCGTTTCGTTCCTCCGCCTTCCGTCTCAAGCGTGTCGCTGGCACTTTTGTATCAGAAAAAGCCAGATGCCGCGAAGCGACACACCAGCGACAATGGTGAGCCGAGGTCTCGGTCAGCTGCCTCCGAGGAAAAAGTTGCTTGACAATATACATGCAAACATGGTAAACCGCGACCCGGTAGAAGTGGTCCGCTTTTCATGCCGGATCAGTGATTCAGCAGCAGCTCTGGAGCTCCTTTGGTTTGTCGCCCGGGCCGATAAGGCCGGGCGTGACGTGCGTGTCTCCATGCCTCGAGGGCAGGCCGGTCTTGCAAATTATCTGGGAGAGGAAACACATGCGCTCGATGACAAAGTTTGTCGTGCTTTTGTTCGTTTTCCTAGCGCCGGGTTCGCTCGTCCATGCCCAAAGCACGGAACCTGCCGACAAGACTGGCGCATCACCCTCTACGGTGGCAACCGAGGAGGAGGTCAGCCAGTTGCGCAGCGAGGTCGCGGCGCAGCGAAAGACCATCGAGGAACTGAAGGCGATGGTCCAGCAACTGGCGGAGGGCAAATTGCAATCCGCCCAGACGGTTGCGGCCAACGCTCAAGGGCAAGCCGGAAATGGAGCCCGCCTGATGAACGCGGCTTTGGTGTCCGCACCCCCACCACCAGAGATTGCGCAAGCGGCTAAGCCGGCGGACAAATCCACAGAGAAAAAACCTGCCGAGAAAAAGGCCGATGTCCCGGTGGTCGCGGGATGGAACGGGGAACACTTTTTCATCAAGAGCACCGACGGCAAGTTTCAAATGCAGCCCTACGGGTACTTTCAGTCTGATTACCGCGCCTACAACGGCGACGGAGCTCCCTCGAACACATTTCTCATCCGCCGTGCCCGTTTCGGTTTTCAAGGCACTTTCGGCACCCACTACGATTACGCAGTGCTCATCGACTCCGCCGCCAGCAACGGCATCTCCCTGCGGGATCTGTACGTCAACATCAAACCCAACCCGGCTTTCATATTCCAAGTCGGTCAGTACAAAGAGCCTTTCGCTCAGGAACTTCTTACGAGCGCCCCCAATCTGGATTTTGTTGAGCGATCACTGGCGTCGCTTTTATACCCCTCCGCCGCTACTGCGTACCGCAGTCCCGGCGCCACCATTCGGGGTGACCTTGCTGGCGGCGCCGTGCAGTACTGGTTGGGCGCATTTAACGGCAAGGGAATCCTAATCAACAACACAACGAACGAACCGGAAATCATTGGGAGGCTCCGTTTCTACCCGTGGAAGAAGAAGAAAGATAATTTGTTCCAAGGGCTGGCCTTTGGCGGCGCGATCGGCCGTGGCCGGAGCCGCGGCCTTTCGGGTGAGCAGAGCTTTAGCGCCGCCATGCCCGACGCTGCTTACACCTTCTTTCCGCAGTTCCGGGTCAACGGGCCAGTGGAGCGCTACAACGCCGAAGCCACTTGGACGCATGGCCCCTGGGCGGTACGCGCTGAATACGATCAGCTAGACCAGTTCCGGCGTGCGGTTGGCTCCGAAACCTCCGACAATCTGGGGTTCGTGAGTCTTCCCGGAGTCGTCGCGAAAGCGGGTTACGGGCAAGTAACCTATCTGTTAACCGGCGAGGCCCGACCGGAAAATGGACAGCCAAAGGTAAAACACCCATTCCTCGGCCCCGAGGCGACCAGCGGGACGCGTGCATTGGGAGCTTGGGAACTTGCGTTCCGCTACAGCCGGATCAAGGCGAAAGAATCGGGCATCGACCTGCTGAGCAACCCACTCACTCCCGGGTTCGTCCCCACATTTAACAACCACACCGACCAGTTCACGGTTGGGGTCAACTGGTATCTCAACTACCTGGTTAAGTACCAGCTCAATTTTTCCGTGGACCGGCTGAAGGATCCCAGCGTTTCGGGCCAAGTGCCGCAGACTTTCTTTGTCGTGCTGCAACGGTTGCAGTTCCGATTCTGACAAGGTCTGACCGCCCTTTGTGTAGCGTCAGGTTTGTTGCATTAAGCCGCTTGAAGGATGTGGGGAAGGGGAGAGCCGGGTCAAAGCAGCCTGTTCCATAGGAAATCGCAGGAGGAAATTCGATGAGATTCAGAGTTCTGCCTTATTTTCTTCTGACCGTACTGTTTGTATTGGCCAGTGGTTGTGGCACGGTGAAGAACTGCCCCGTATGCGGCACAACCTTGGCCGATGGCTATATCAATATCGACACCGTCCTCGTGCCGGAGCACAATCCTACTGGCGAACCCGGAGGCCCCTTTAACTCGTTCGACATTAGCCTGGTGGATCCGGTCAACCACAAGTTCTTCGTATCGGACAGGGTCGGCTTGGTCGTGGCGGTGATTGACACAAACACTAACATCGCGACCAATGTCATCGGGGGCGCAAACAGCGTGTCGGGTGGCGGAGATTTCGCCAGCGCGTGCGATCCCACCATTCCTCCCATCGTTTCCGGTCTGGGTAATCTGACCAGGTACGGATGCAGGCCAGACCTTTCTAGCACGAAAGGGGGGGTCACTTTCCATCTTCCCGGCGGATTCGGTCCCAACGGTCTTTTCGGAGGATTTCCCGGAGCCCAATGCTGCGCAGCTCGCGCGAACGGCGTGAATCCCCTTTCGGCACCTGATGGCGAAGCGATCACCGCCGACGGTAAGACGCTCTTTGTTGCTAACGGCAGCAGTAGCGTGGTGGTCTTTGATCTAACGAATAATACTCCCTCGGCTCCGCCCAAAGTCATCGCCACCGTCCCGACTGGGTTTTCGGCTGATTACGATGGCTGTTATTCAACACCCTGCCTGCCTGTGGGGCCGGCCCCCGGTGGCAATTATCGCAATGGCCCTCCTCTCGCGGGAGTTGTCACCACGGGGACGCTCAACGCCACCGGCATCACAGGCTGTATTGCCTCTGCCAACGGGCGCGCATTTTCCGACCCAACCTGCGCCGATCTCCGCGCCGACGAGATGAGCTATGACGAGAAGGATCACATCCTATTGGTTGCGAACGGCGATCCGGGCTTAGCCTTTGTAACCCTCATCGACGTGTCGAATGTCGTTGCCAAGACAGGAACGCCAACACAGCAGCATTGCCTGCCAACGCTAATTGACCAGCCCTACATGATCCAGATGGGAACGGATGCCCTTGGGAACCCCTTCTATAATTTCCCGACCTGCATTCTGGGCCAGATCTACTACGACACCGCGCCCGCTAATAACACTAACGTCAAAGTTGATGACGTGGGCTTGAACGCAGGTGTTGTTGTCTGCCCAGATCCTTCCACTCCCGCGCCCTCTGGAGCCTCTGGCCATAACGCGCTTGGCGTCGGGATAGATGTGCCTTGTCACCACGGACCGATGCTTACCATGGCCGGGGCATTCTGCGCCAATCAAGCCACTCCCGCCTCCAACTGCGTCGGAGCTACCGCTTTCGCGGGGATCGGCGGCTCAGTCTTCAATCCCAACACGGGCCATTTTCTGGTCACGAATTCGAATGCAACCGGCAACCTAACAGTTGGAACCGTAGACGAGATCGATCCGAGGTTGACAGACACCAGTTGCGGAGGATCCTCCTGTGGACCTGTCGTCATCAATAGTTTCCTGATGCCGAACTGCATGCCGACAAGCATTGTTCAGGGGCCGGGAAACAATTTCCTTGTGGGTTGCGGCGACCATGATGGGGAGGCTTTCCCGCCCAACGAATATGTGATTGACGGAACTTCGGGGAGCATCCTGGTCACAATCAATAACATCGGCGGCGTCGACGAAGTGTGGTACAACTCGGGAGACAATCGCTATTACCTGGCGGCCAGAGACATGCCGACCGGACCGGTGATGGGTGTCATCGATGCCAAGACCAACCAATGGTTAGTGAATGTCTCGACCGGCGCCAATTCGCACAGCATAGCCGTCGATCCCAATACTAATCATGTTTTTGTCCCGGCCCAAGCCGGACCGGTGTGCACAACTCAGAGCGCGAACGGTTGTGTGGCCGTCTTCGCGCAGCAGTAGGGGAGAACAGGTGAGGTGATTCGGCATGGCGGCTGAACATTAGGAAAGGAGGTGAAGTGCTGCCGCAAACTCTTCTAGACGGGAACCCTCGCCGTGATCCGCGCGGTGCCACAGCGGATCATTTTACGTTTGTTTCTTGGTAATGCTGGATCTGCCATTGGCCAGCCCGCTTGACCCAAAGCTCGCCGACGTAAACTCTCAAGTACCGCATTTGAGTCTTGGGAGGAAACTCCATGGTGACTTCGTAGATTACGAAAGCCGCATCCGGGCCTAGCGGCGTCACCCTGAAACCAAACAAAGTGTAGTTATAGACATTTCCCTGGGCCACCTCGTTTACCGCTTGAATCTTATTCCGCTCGCCTCTGCCATCGGCTTCGACGCCCTCATAGTCGTCCGCTAACAGGCTGCCGTACGCTTTCTTGTCCTTTGCCTTCAGCGCATCCCATTCAGTTTTGATCTTCGATTCGAGCATATCCTTCCGCCCCGAGTCGCCGGAGACACTGGGGGATTTCCGGACTTCGCTGGTCTTAGCAGGCATTGCTGGTTTTTGTGCCAAAACCAGAGCTGTCAATCCCGCAATGCAAGCGAAGGCGAAGCACTCTCGCATAATTCCGCCACAGCAAAAACGCCGTGAATCTCGTTAGGTCTCGGCAACTTCCGGGCAACGAGAGATTACCGCAAGTCTTTGACTTTCTTCCTCACGGCTGCGAGCAACGGCGGGGGCAGTTCGGAATAGCCCTCCTGAACCGCAAACTGCTGGCCGTCGGTGTAGATCCAATTCAAAAAATCGTTTAACGCGACTGCACGGGCAGAATCAGTGGATTGTGTACGCAGGTAAATCCAGGTGAAACTTGTAATGGGAAAAGAATCGGCTCCGGGCGCGTTGGTCAGCGAGGCTGAGAAGCGATTCCACTGTGGTTTCTCCACTGCCTCGCACGCTGCGGTGATGCTTTGGGCGGAAGCCTTGACAAACTTTCCGGCGGGATTCTGCACCGCTGCCTGAGAAATATTTCCCTTCACCGCGTATTGCAGCTCCACATAACCGATTGAGCCAGCATCGTTCTTCACTTTGTCAGCCATGTCGGCGCTGCGTTCCGCCGCCGTGCCAACCGGCCACTTGGGTGAAGGAGTGATTCCGATCTGGGAGTGAAACTTGGAACTGGCCTTGGAGAGAAAGTCCGTGAAGACGTAATTGGATCCCTTTCCCGATGGACGGTTGATCACGTGGATCGGTAGATCCGGCAAGGTTATTCCCGGATTCAGTTTCGAAATCTGCGGCGCATTCCACGTCTTTACATCGCCGAGGAAGATGCCGGCCAACACTTCCCCGGAAAACCGAAGCTGCTGGTTGACATCGGGAAGGTTGTAAATGGGAACGATTCCGATGAGCACGCCTGGCAGTTCCATCAGACCGCCCTCTTTCCGTTCCTCACTCGTAAGCTGAGCTTCCCCAGCGCCAAAATCACCCGCGCCATGAGAAATCTGCTTGATGCCTTCGCTGGTGCCGACTGGAAGGTATCGCATCTGCATGTTGGGGTTGCGCTTGTCGTACTCCTGAGCCCATCGGCTGTAAAGAGGCGCCGGGACACTCGAACCGGATCCCACCAGGACAACCGCGTTTTGAGCGTTGACAGGAGCGCTCTGCAACCCCAGAGCTAGAAGCCCGAGAGCGAGAAGGAAGACCAGCCAGAAGTTGGAGAGAGAACTGCAGCCACGACGTCGCTGCCACCTAGTTGGCGAGGAAAGTCTTGCCGCTGTTTTCATCAGATGATCTCAGTATGCTCGTACTTATGTCAATCGAATCCGTCCTTTGTTACTGTTCTTTAGGACACGACGGTGTCCCACCGCAGCGTACGTGTGCGGCACAACAAACAACACCCAACGACCAGCTCGCAAACAGTCCGAGGAAGTCCAAGCATACCGGAGCTAGCTGACGACCGTAGGTTAGCATCGTCTGGAGTGAAACTGAATGTCATGTATTTAGGTAACTATTGTCATACTTGGAACAGCCATCGGGACTCGATAGTCGAAGGGCTGCCTGAAGAACGGCAACGCCGAATCGAATATTCTTATGTCCAGCGCTGATGTTGAAACCCTCGCCCGTGAACTGCTGTCTGCGCGTGAGACGGGGCGGTTAGTTCCTGTTCCTCTCTCATCGTATCCGGGTTTCGATCTTAACACCGCCTATGAGATTGAGGCAGCAATCAAGCGGCTCCGCGAAGCTGATGGACACAGAGCCGTCGGCCGCAAGGTTGGTTATGCCAACAAGGCCATGTGGCGCGTGCTCAAACTTGAGACCCTGGTTTGGGCCCACATGTACGACGACACGGTGCATAACAGTGATAGCAATGCAGCCACGCTGACGTTTACGCATTCTGGTTCGCTGAAGATCGAACCCGAGATTGTTTTCGGCTTGAAACAGCCGATCACTGTGCAAGGACTCGATGCTACATCTGCGCTCGAATCCACGGACTGGTTGGCGGTCGGATTCGAAATCATTGATTGTCCCTTTCCGGAAGGGCAGTTTCAGCCAAGCGATTTCGTTGCGTGTTTTGGGCTTCATGCGGGGCTGGTGATCGGCGAGAAGATGCATGCGCAGTCGAACATGATCGGAAAGCTTGCGGACGAGCTAGCGCAGTTTAAGGTGCGAGTGTTCAAGGAGGGAGAGTTCGTGGAGGAAGGATCCGGTAGGAACTGCTTGAGGAGTCCCGCCCTGTGTTTGGCGGAACTCAGCACGGCCATCCTACGGCGGTTCCCGAGCCAGCCCTTGAGCACTGGAGAAATCGTCAGTTCGGGGACGCTCACAGCCGGACATCAGACCGGTAGAGGTGATTCTTGGAGAGTTGAAGTGGAGGGACTCGATGTCCCCTCACTGACCCTGCGCCTAACATAACGGACGTGGAAGCTGACTTGGAAGTGTTCTTCACGCGTCTGCTCGGCATAGAAGTAGACGAAGAGCTGGATTGGTGGACCCATCAACCGTCAGGTCGAGCCTTAGCGAGCCGTGACTTTCTCAATTGCCGCCCGCAGCTGATCATAAGGGAGTGCTCCGGGGTGGTACATGGCGACCTTGCCTGTGCGATCGAGCAGCACCAGAGTGGGAGTCGTGGAGGCGCCGTAGGCGTCGAAGTTGTATTTGCTGATGGGGACCGGCATGTCGAGCAATCCGGAGTAGAAGCGGCGGCGTACCGCATCGATGTAGGCGAGTTCGTCCTGGGGAGCGGCGTGGTCGGTCTGGGCAGTGTACCCGTAAAGCCGCGTGGGTCCGACGACCGTCAGTCCTCGGGGTGCGAATTCAGAGCGCAACTGAGTGATGATCGGCGCTTCAGCTTTGCAGTCGCCACACCAGTGAGCCCAGAAGAAAAGCAACACCGGCGATCCTTTCAGCGCAGCCAATGGCTGGGGCTTGGAGCCGAGAAACTGCTCGGATTTGAGTACCGGCGCGGGCTTCCCTTCGAGCGACAGCACGTTCAAGTTTTTTTGCAATCGGGCGCGAATGGAAGTGCTGCCATAGGTGCGCAGGGCATTCTGCAACAGCGCAACTGCCTGACTCCGCTGGCCCCGGGCTGTGAGCACCTCAGCTTGAACTTCCAGCGCAGCGCCCAAAGCGATGGGCAGATGCGGCTCGGCGTCGAGCGAGCGCCGCTTGAGCTGGCCGAGCGCTAGAGTCTTGGTCTGCTTGGCATAAGCCGCGGCTTGGTCGTATTGCCGCGTCGTCAAAGCCGCCCGGGCCAGCCAAGAGTATGCTTCGACATATTCTGGTGTGACACCGCGCTGTCCCCGATACGATTGCAGTTCGGTATTCGCTGCCGCGAAGTTATTTTGATCCAGAGCGGCGCGGATATCCTCTACGATTCCTGCCCAAGCGAAGGTTATGAGCGCGACGCTGACTGCAAATGAACGGAAAAGCAACGGACAAATCATGCCTTGATAATGAATGTTTCCAGTAGCAAATTGCAAGACGGCGAACTGCAGCCGTTTTTCCGAAAGCCTGCCCCGAGCCTCCCATAAGTCGCGCCAGATCAATGACTTAAGTAATCTTCCCGCGAATTCTTCTAGCTATTTTCCGGCCTGCCACGCTACAATAATGGTGCGTTTGATCTTGACTGGTTACTGCAACACCCAGTGCCTCCGCTCAACCCAGCGTGACCTGCCTGCAGAAGCCTTGAAAGTTTCAGCGCTACATCACAGAAAAAGGAACTCAGCAACATCATGGAAACAGGAACAGTGAAGTGGTTTAACGATGCCAAGGGCTACGGTTTTATCAGCCGCCAGAACGGTGAGGATGTATTCGTGCATTTCTCGGCCATTCAGGCAAGCGGCTTCCGCAGTCTGCAAGAAGGTCAGCAAGTGCAGTTCGACGTAGTCAAAGGCCCCAAGGGCTGGCAGGCGGAGAACGTAAAGCCCGCATAAACCGCTTTCTGACGTAACAATCCGAAAAAGGGCGGCCAGAAGAAAAATGGCTGCCTTTTATTTTTTTTACTGCTGGGCGTCTCGGATCAGGACCACATCAGCGTCCGTGTGACCTCGAACCAGCGCTAGCTTGCTGCCATCAAATGACCAGTGAAAATCCCAGATACGCTCAGAGGTGAAATCGGTGAGCTGCTTGCCCTTGGAGCCGTCGAGTGGTTGGAGCCACAGATTGTCAATTCCTTTATCGCGTGTCGGATACACTACCGCTTTGCCATCCTGGTTGAATCGCACCAACCCGACGCGCGGCCGCTCGAAGTCCAGCCGCTTGAGAACTTGCCCTGAATCGGTTGATACCACGGCCAGTTTTTCTTTGTGCTCGCCCGCGTGCTCTTGCATGGCGAAAGCCACAAACTTACCATCCGGAGAAAGATCAAAAACACCAGACATCGCCAGATCGGTCACGGTCTGAGGAGGCCCACCGTCAATGGACACCTTAGCCAGACTTTGTTGATCAGCCTGCTGAATGTAATAAACCCACCGCCCGTCGGGCGAGCACCAAGGATAGTTATCGAGCTTGCCATTCGTAAGTCGCTTGAGGTTGCCGCCGGAGGAATCCATTCGCCAGACATTCTGGTTACCGGTGCCGCCATGAAGTCCCAGCAAGAAGACAACGTAGCGGCCGTCCGCGCAAGCCGAAGGATCGCCGTTAGGCCTGCCTTCCTCTGTGGCGATCGCGCTTTTGTCGCCCGATTCGGCATTGATCAAGTTCAGGCGGTTCTGCTGATCGACAATAAGCTGATTATCGCGCGTCCAAGTGAAGTTGGTAGAAGCCTCAGCAGTTGTGAGCTGTCGCCCCAGCGCGCTCCCTGACGAAGCGGCATTACAAAAGGTTCCAGCGATCCTCCCCCACAATAGTGGCGATGACGTGTCCGCTGGCCGCGACACTAAGGTCGGAATAGTCGTTGGTATGGCGGGTGATGGGAATGAATTTTCCGTCGGGATATGAGGCCAAGGCGATTTGACTGCGGTTGAAGTTGGAACCCTGTCCGCGGGCAAGAACCACAAGGCCGCTGCCATCGGGAAGCCAGGCAGGCTTCTGGGGAATCTGGTCATTCATGCTGAAAAACACTCTTTGCCCGCCGCTGCTGACGTCCACCGCCACTAACCCGCCGAGGGCGCTGCCCGGCTGAAGCTCGGTACACACCATGGTCTTGCCATCCGGAGACCAAGCCGGCTGGTACAAGGCCTGCCCCACTGGACCAGAAGTGAGTACCGTCTCCTCTGGGCTGTCTACCGATCGAACCATAAGCTGGTACTTGCCCGGGACAGGATTATCGTAGCGCATGAAGGCGAACTTCTTGCACTCGGGTGAGAACGTAACGTTGGAATCGATGTCGCTGACCAATTTTTGGGGCGTGCCACCGAAAAGGGGAGCGCGATACAAATATTTCTCTTCCGTATTCCCCGGTTCACTGCGCTCGAAGTAAAGATAGTTGCCGTCGGGCGAAAATCGCAGGCCCAGATAGTACAAGTCTGCGGGCGGCTGGACTTGGGTGTTGCTATTGGTGGGAACATTGCGCAACCACAAGCTGGCCAGACCGTTTTCTCTGACGAGGTTGAGAATGTAGTTGCCATCCGGCGAGATGGCTGCCAAAACGGACTTGCCGCCATCAGTCACCTTAGTGACGGAGATGTTCTGAAACGGCGTTGGCCGGCTGCGCGTGACGAAGGCATAAACCCCATAGGCAGCTGCTGCGGCCACACCGAGCACCAGGACGGCAGACAAGCCGACGCCCAATTTATTGCGGCGCGCGGCACTGATCACCGCCGAACTGCTCGAGACCCGGCTTGCCGCCGGCGTGGAGCTAGGGGCTGCTGTTGGAGCAGAACTGGCGGGCGAGACTGCTGGCATCGTCGCCCCAACTGAGGTAACCGGTTGCGAAGGCTTGCGGCCAGATTCCGTATCCCGCTTCAAGCGCTTCAAATCGCCGCGCAAGTCGGCCGCCGACTGGTAACGCAGCTCAAGATCTTTTTCCAGAGCCT
>Ga0070697_100003391_pt1 | contig 12255 bp, 10 predicted proteins | sample KBSK1501metaG_FD_65475 | JGI IMG/M metagenome (GOLD analysis project Ga0070697, IMG submission 65475) | Corn, switchgrass and miscanthus rhizosphere microbial communities from Kellogg Biological Station, Michigan, USA - KBS K1-50-1 metaG | ecosystem: Host-associated > Plants > Roots >... | reverse complement strand
GACCTTCATCGAATCAAATAGTGGGTGTTTGATGTCCGACAAGCCTTAGCTTGTCGAATTATGACGACGAACTGAAAAAGTTTGTCAGACACTAACCCTAATCATAACTACTTTGAAGTGCTGGCCTACGGGGCGATAATAAATCCCCTACCCCTGACAGCTGATCACCTAATCCTGCTCGTGCAGCGAAAGAGGAGGGAACTATGCTTGTCAACTGGATTAGAGACGTCGATGCCGCGCTCGATCAAGCGAAAGCACAAAACAAACCTTTGTTAATCGATTTTTCCGCAGCGCCGGCCTGAGGCGCCTGCGCTCAGCTGGAAGCTGAGTCTTATTCCGATCTGGAAACCGCAAACTTCATTCATCAAACCTTTGTTCCGCTGGAAGCTCACATCAAAGAGCATCCCGCCTGGTTCAAGCGCTTCGAGGCGGTTTGGACACCAACCATTCTCGTCATGGATTCAAACGGCATCGAACGCTATCGTACCGAAGGCTACCTGCCGACGAACGCTTTCCGCGCCCGCTTGGAAATGGGACTGGCCCGAGTAGCCTTTATGCATAAGAAATGGGCGGACGCCGAAAAAGGTTACTCTCTTGTGGCTGAAGAGTACGCCGATACGCCCGCTGCCCCGGAAGCTATTTACTGGCGCGCTGTCTGTCAGTACAAAGCTACCAACGATCATACTGTGCTCGGTGAAGCGTCGAAGGATTTGGGCGCCAAATACCCCGAGAGTGAATGGGCGCTAAAGGCCCTGCCGTGGGCGCACTAAGACAAATTAGCCGCGGAAATTCGCCACAGATTTACACGGATAAACACAGATAAGGAGCTGACTTGTTCTTATCAGTGTAAATCTGTGTTTATCTGTGGCTTAGATCCTGTGGAAGCCCTTCAAAATATCCTGCGTCGCCAGCCGCAGAACCACTGGTCGACCGTGCGGACATGTAGTCGGCGACGAAGTCAGTAGCAGCCGATCAATTAGCCAACGCATCTTTTCAGGGGCGAGCGGCATGTTTACTTTGATCGCTGCGTGACAAGCAAGTGACGCAGCAATCTCTTCCCGCAGATTCGCCCGCGCCGCGCCCCGTTTTTCGGAATCGATACTATCGAGCACTTCGTTGAGAACATTACGCGCTTCGCTGGCGGGCAAATCAGCCGGCGTAGCCTTGATGGCAACTGTCCGTCCCGACAGCCTCATCAAGGCAAAGCCATAACTTTCCAGTTCGACCGCTACTGTTTCGAACGCCGCAGCCTGTGCCGGCGTGAGATCGAAAGTCTCCGGAATTAGAAGCTGCTGTGATTCAGACTGGCGCGAAGATTCCAGTGCGCGGTACTTATCAAACAGTACCCGTTCATGAGCGACATGCTGATCGATTAACAGTAATCCTTCATCATCAGTCGCGATGATGAAGCTCTCGTCCAATTGGCCCACTGGACGAATGTTCGGACTAATCGATTCAACCGTCGTCTCGCGCACAAATCTATAAGCTGAATCGACCGGAGGCAGCGCCGGAAGCTTCTGAGTGGTGGCCTCGGGCGCGTCAACCGAACTGGCGCTGCTGCTGATCACTTCATCAATTGGCATCGATATTTCCTGCGATTGCGGCAGTTGCTGATCTGGTCCTCGCCCCGAAATAGTTTCAGGCGCGGTGATCAAGTCTTCGGCAACTTCGCGCTCCAGAGCTGTCGCAAAGCCAAATCCGATCCGTTCTTGCTGTGATTCGGGTCTTGGAACAAAGGCAGGCGCAGGACTTAGTGGTCGCGATCCGATTCGATCGCTGGGCGCATCGACGCTTTCCGAGTTGTTCACTTCGTCAACATCGGCGTCAATGATTTTGCGAGCATAATCCCCCGCTTCAATCCCGGGTGTGAATCCGGCGCTGGCCAAGCCTGCGCGCACAGCTTCACGCACGGCGTCGCTTACGGCGGCCGCGCGCCGAAAACGCACTTCGGTCTTTGCCGGATGAACGTTGACGTCAACTTCTTCGAGTGGCACTTCGATGAAAAGCAGCGCAGCGGGATAGACGCCATGCGGCAGAATTGATCGGTACGCCTCAGACAGGGCGCGACCAATTAAGCGATCTCGCACGAACCGGCCATTCACAAACAGGAACTGTCCATCACGGGAAGTGCGACGCTCGCGCGGAGCCGAAACAAAGCCGCGAACACTTGCGATTTGCGACAGCGAGAAGCGGCCTTCGCTCGAGTCTCGGGTCGCGTTGTTGACCTCCAACAGACTGTCAAGAAACTGCGCACCAAAAACCTGATAAGCGCGTTCGGAAAGGTCCTTCGCCGGCGCGACGCGAAGAGTCTCGCGGCCATTATTAGTCAAGGTAAACGCAATCTCAGGATGCGCGAGCCCGTAATGCGTCACCAGGTTCGTAAGGTGATAAGTCTCAGTCGCTTCCGAGCGGAGAAACTTTCGCCGCGCCGGCGTGTTGAAAAATAAATCCCGAGCAGTAATGGTGGTCCCCCGCGGATGAGCCGCATCTTTAACGTCGCGCATGCGTCCGCCTTCGATGACCACCCGAGTCGCCGCGCCCGTTTCATCGGTGCAGCTCACCAGTTCTACGCGCGCCACCGCAGCGATCGAAGCCAGGGCCTCGCCGCGAAAACCGAGCGTGCCAATCGCATTCAAGTCTTCAGCCTTGCTGATCTTCGAAGTTGCATGTCTTTCGAATGCCAGCACCGCGTCATCGCGTGTCATTCCTTCGCCGTCATCGGTAATTTTCAGCAGCCGCCGGCCACCCGATTCAATGTCGATAACGATGCGACTTGCGCCTGCATCGATGGAGTTTTCAACAAGTTCTTTCGCCACTGAGGCGGGTCGTTCGACGACCTCGCCCGCGGCAATAAGATTTGTGATGTGATCCGGGAGAACGCGGATTTTAGACATGAATTTATAGGTAAACGATGTGATGGTCATTCGACCCAAGATCGATTGCATCGAATATCCAATCCACAACGTAGCGCCCGTGGCGCGCTAACAACGAAGTAATATTTATTCGCCGTTCCTGCAAAGTCTTTTCCGGGTAAAGGAGATCAAAAGCATGCATTAATTGCCGATGAACGGCCTCGTCGCGCGCCACCTGCGCGCGCTGAAACCGCGTGCGTAAGCCATCGATTTGATAATTGATTTTGCGCCGGCCTTTTTCCAACGCATCGGCGAGCGTCAGATCTACGTGTCGCAACTTCGCCTGAAGGGCATCTAACTCTCCATTAAATGTGCTGGTCGTGTGATCAAAGGCGGCCGATGTTTCCTTTGCCAGATGTTCGGCCACGACTCGACTGATAACGTGATCGGGTCCGGCAAAGAAATCAATCAGGCCGATATTATAGCGTTCCAGGGTACGCCAGGTATGCTTCTCAACCATCGTCATGCTCGCGCGATGAAGAATGGGCGTGACCGGACGATTGAGAACACGATAAACCTCGGCCGTCTGGGCGAAGTATGCGATCTCTGATGAACCACCATAATACGCCACGGTGGGCAGGAGAAAATCCTGGACCACAGACCGTAAAGTGACATTCGGACTAAAACGTTCTGGCTCGCGAAGAGCCCATGCAGCCAATTCTTCAGCAGAATGTTCATCGCCGTCGGCTTTTGTCTGGTATTTGCCGGCCACGGTTCGCGTCAATGCGTGGCGGGCGCCGTTCTCGTCGTGAAGGAATAGCGGAAACGAGTTTTCCGTCGCCGAAACCTGGGCGTGATACCCGGCTTGCTCCAGTTCTCGACTCCGATTGAGAAGTGCGGTGGCGATTTCATGTGCTCGATGTGCAGCTTCAGAATAAAGCGGCGCGGCCAGTCTCTTTAGCTGCGCATCGAGAGGATCAAGCAGCACCAATCCATAGCGATCCATAAGCGCGGTCATTAACCGCGCAAACGCATCACCGTATTTTTGATGTGGCTCGTAGGCTTCTCGAAGCAGTCTTTCAAGCTCGTCACTGAATTCGGTTTGCGGCAGCGCTTTAAGCAAATTGTCCGCCGGTTCAGTAATAGTGTCGTCGAGTGTTACGCGCCCAACCGGCAAGCCGTCCTTGTGTATGTCGAGCGGAACTTTAACCCGATCGAGAGCACAATCCCGGTTGATGAACTCCGCCGTCGCTACTTCTTCGAAATCGTGATCTTCAGTTGCGATCCAAAAAACCGGAACGGCTTTCATGCCGCGTTGCGACAAACACTCACCAAGTTTTACCGCCGAAAGGGCTTTGTAAATCGTGTAAAGCGGCCCGCCGAAAAGACCAGCCTGCTGGCCGGAAACTACCGCGAGGCAATCCGCTTCGCGCAACAGGTTGATGTTGGAAAGAGTCTTTTCACTTGCTCGCCAATTACGATTCATTCGCTCGAGCGCATCAGACAGTTCGCCGCGATTTGTCTGCTGCGCGTGCAGAACTCTTTCCGCACGGGCCGGAAGATCGAAGTGGTTGCGAACTACTTCGGGATAGAAGCGTCGCAGTGCAATCGGATCGCGCAGATAGTCCAAAAACAATCGAGTCTGTTGAGGAATTCGTTCGAACGAGAGCGTTTCGATCCGCAGTCCGGCTTCTTGCGGCGTGCTGTGACAGGCAGTTTCAGTCGCGTTCAATTTCGCAGTCGCTCCAGTCCGACCATTCTACGCGTCGCGTCCAGGGAGTGCCAGCAGCGCAAACGTGCGAGAAGCCAGACGTAATTGAGGGCAACTCACGAAGCTGCGTCTCCAGGAATAGTTGCCCTCCCTTACAGTCAGGCTTCTGACACTTTAGCGAGCGAAATGTTGCTGACAGCTTCGGTGGCGTCGCAAAGCAATCTCTTAATTTCCTCGCGCGCAGTTTCATTCGGAGCAGTTAGCGGTGAACGTACATGACCACCTACATAGTCAGCCATTTCCATTGCCGCTTTTAATCCACCGATGCCGTATGTTTTTGTTACCGCACGCGCGAGAGGCGTCAGTTTGTATTGCAGAAACGCAGCCTGTTCGGTATCGCCGGCCCTATTCGCCTCGTAGATCTGAATACAAAGCTGAGGCACGGCACAACCGACCGCGAGAATCGCGCCACATGCTCCAGCTTGCAGAGCTTTAGCTAACACCGTGCCGTTCCCAATTAACACATTGAAATCGCGCCGCACGAGCCGAACTGTTTCAGTAAGGTTGGCTACATCTGCCGAGCTGTCTTTGATGCCAATGATGTTACGGTGTTCACTGAGGTGGGCTGCCGTTTCCGGCTCGATTGTGATGCCGGTGAGATCGGGCATGCTGTAAAGAATGACCGGAATCGCCGAAGCGTCGGCGACGGCCTCGTAATGCTGCACCAGCGTGGCTTGAGTAATGGCCGAACGATAGTAGTGAGGAGTGATTACCAGAACGGCCTCGGCGCCGGCGTTCGCGGCCCGCGCTGTTTCCCGAATGGTTCCGCGGGTGCTTTGCTGTCCAGCGCCAACGATGAAACTGAGGCTTGGCGGGACGGTTCGGCGGGCGGTTTCAATTACTTGTAGATACTCGTGCTCATCGAGATTCACTCGCTCGCCGGTCGATCCGAGAAGTACATAGCCACGGATGCCGCTGCCATTCCAGCAATTAAGATTCCGAACCAGCCCATTAGCGTCGAATTGCTCATCAGACGTGAAGGGCGTCGTAACCGGTAACAGAATACCATCAAAATTCAGGGCCATAGCTTTGGTAAGCGATTATACCGCGGAGCGATTATACCGCGGGTCTATACAGCGTTATAGAAGGCTCGGTTGCCGGGACTTGTTGGCTCACTTATAATTTCAGCAGTTCAAAGCTTAGTCCGAGGGACCAAATGCCATATCTCAAACCTGAACGACCCGAGAAGGTAACAGCGCCCTCCCTGAAAGCGAGCAAAGCGCGCAGCGAGCGGCTGGTTTGTCTGACAGCCTACGATTATCCAACTGCGCGGATTGTCGACGAAGCAGGCATCGACGTCATTCTGGTCGGCGATAGCCTGGGCAATGTCGTGCTCGGTTACGGGAACACCATTCCAGTTACACTCGAAGATATTTTGATTCACGTCAAGGCTGTGCGCCGCGGTGTGCAGCGCGCACTGCTGGTGGCGGACATGCCTTACGGCTCATTTCATACGGGCGAAGACGATACAGTGCGCGCGGCCTTGCGGCTGGTGAAAGAAGGTGGAGCCGAAGCCGTGAAACTCGAGGGCGGTCAAAAACGCGTGAAACTGGTCCAGCGCCTCGTCAACGAAGAAATTTCAGTCATGGGACACATTGGTTTAACGCCACAGTCCATCAACCAACTCGGTACATATCGGGTCCAGGGAAAGACCGCTGATGCGGCGCGGCGACTGCTCGATGATGCCTGCGCACTGGAAGCGGCAGGAGCGTTTTCAATCGTTCTGGAGTTGGTACCGCGCGAAATCGCGAAGATAATCACGGAAAGTATCACCATTCCGACGATCGGAATCGGCGCCGGCGCTGATTGCGATATTCAGGTATTGGTCTTCCACGATTTGTTGGGGATGGCTTTCGGCAAGCTGCCACGGTTCGTGCGCGAGTATGCCAATCTGCGCGAGACGATCACGGACGCAATCACTCGCTGGGCTGAAGACGTGCGTAGCGGAAGCTATCCTTCAACCGAAGAATCGTATGGGCTGCCGGCGGAAGCCGCGGAAGAGTTGAAGATCGAACAATCAGAAGTCAGAAGTCAGAAGTCAGAAGTCAGAAACTCTTGACGGATGCAGAACGTTGCCGGCAACGTGCTTCATTGCATAGCGTTTTTTACTGACTTCTGACTTCTGTCTTCTGATTTTATGGAGATCATCAATCGTCGCAAACGCATGATGTCGGTCGCGCGGAAGATTCGCCGCGAAGACAATCGCCGGATCGGTTTTGTTCCGACGATGGGCGCTCTTCACGAAGCTCACCTGACTCTCGTGCGCGAGGCGCGGGCAATCTGCGACATTGTCGTTGTCTCGATCTTCGTAAATCCTAAACAGTTTGGTCCTGAGGAAGACTTCAACAAGTATCCGCGTGACCTTACCCGAGACGCCTCGCTGCTGGCTGACTATAACGTCGATTATGTTTTCGCGCCCGGCGTGCGCGAAATCTATCCGGTCGACTTCTCGACTCATGTGTCGGTAGAGGGATTGTCAGAAGAACTTGAAGGCGCAGCGCGGCCCGGTCACTTTCGTGGGGTGGCCACGATTGTCGCCATCCTGCTGAATATTGTGCGGCCGGATTTTGCTTTTTTCGGTCAAAAGGACGCGCAGCAGGCAGCGCTCATCAAAAGGCTGGTTCGCGACCTGGCTTTCGATACAGAGGTTGTTGTCTTGCCGGTCGTCCGCGAAGATTCAGGCCTGGCGATGTCCTCGCGCAATGAGTACCTGAATAGTGATGAGCGACGCGCCGCCGTAGTGTTAAATCAGGCGTTGCTTAAGGCCCAGGCCGCTTATCACGACGGTGAACATGATGCGGCTCACCTGATCGAGATCGCGCGATCAGTTTTGGAAAAAGAGCCGTTGGCTCGCGTAGATTATGTGAGCGTCAACGACGCCGAAACATTCGAGAAAGTTGATACGGTAGCCGATCGTCCAGCGCTAATTTCGCTGGCTGCCTATATTGGAAACACCAGATTGATTGATAACGCGATTCTGCGCAAAGACCAGCAGGCGGCGGTTGCAAAACCATAGTTGCCGCATCTTTGTGCCCTTGTGTGACGTGTATCCATGGGCGACCGATTCAACTAATGATGCAAAACGGTACCAGACAAAAAGCACACGTTTTATTCACGCTCAACGGCGAGCCGGCCGAGGTTGCGTTCGCGCCGCATAAGACGTTGCTCGAAGTTTTGCGTGAAGACCTTGGGCTAACCGGAACGAAGCACGGTTGCGAGTTGGGCGAGTGTGGGACGTGCACTGTTTTGGTCGATGGCCGATCAATTCTTTCTTGTTTGATGTTAGGTCTGGAGGCGGAGGGTCGTGAAGTCACGACGATCGAGGGCATGTCTGAGGGAGGACAACTTCATCCGTTGCAGCAGACTTTCGCGGATTTGGGCGCAGCGCAATGCGGGTATTGTTCCCCTGGATTTCTGTTAGCTGCGAAGGAGTTACTGGAAAAAAACCCGAGACCAACACGTGAGGATATCAGGGAAACTTTATCGGGCAATCTCTGTCGTTGCACCGGCTATATCAAGATTTACGAAGCCGTCGAATTAGCGGCGGCGCGAATGCGCGGGGAAGCGATGGAGCTACCGCGCGAAAGTTTGTATGGATACGAATAAGCTGCTGCGGATGAACGCAGATAAACGCGGATTTGAAAACCAGGGATAGAGGAATGCTTTTTTGACCCTTTCTGATCCGCGTGTATCCGCGTGAATCTGCGGCTGATTTCCGGTCCAATATGGGGATAAGCGAAAAAAACAACAACGGCAAACCACTCAAGATAGTCGGCAAGCCATTTCGCAAGGTCGATGCCCGGGCGAAATGCACCGGTGAGACAAAATTCGCCGACGATATCGTGTTGCCGCGCATGCTGTATTGCAAAATTCTGCGCAGTCATGAGCCGCACGCGCTAATAAAAAACATTGACGTCGCCAGGGCGCTTGCCGTGCCCGGCGTTCTGGCGATCATTACGGGTAAAGATCTGCCAATTCCATACGGCATTCTTCCCGTCAGTCAGGACGAACACGCGCTGTGCATCGACAAGGTGCGCTTCATTGGCGATCCGGTGGCGGCGGTTGCGGCGATTGATGAGGACGCTGCTTTCGACGCGATGAATTTAATCGAAGTCGAATATGAACGGCTGCAAACCATTTCTTCGATCGAAGAAGGCGTAATGATCGACGAGCCCCGGATTCACGAGTATGGCGATGGCGGCAATGTTCACAAGAAGGTGTCGCTTGAATTCGGCGAGGTTGAACCGGGATTCACGGAAGCCGATTTGATTCGCGAAGATACTTTTTTCTATGAAGGCAACACGCATCTCCCAATGGAACAGCATGCGGCGGTCGCTTATTTCGACTCTGACGAGAAACTAACCCTCTGGAGTTCGACCCAGACCCCACACTACGTCCATCGCGCGCTGGCGAAAGTTCTGGAAATGCCCGCCAGTCACATTCGTGTAATCGCCACCCCGAATGGCGGCGGCTTTGGCGGCAAGAGCGATCCTTTTAATCACGAAATCATTGTCAGCAAGCTGGCAATAATTACCGGCCGGCCCGTAAAGTGCACACTAACACGCGAAGAAGTTTTCTACTGCCATCGGGGCCGGCATCCGGTGCTCATGCATGTGAGAACCGGTGTGAAAAAAGACGGTGCGATCACCGCGATGCATTTCAAATCGTTCCTCGACGGGGGCGCGTATGGCAGTTATGGTGTCGCCAGTACGTTCTACACCGGGGCTTTGCAGACTGTCACCTACGAGGTACCACGTTACAAATTCGAGGGATTACGGGTCTTCACCAACAAACCGCCCTGTGGTCCGAAGCGCGGGCACGGGACACCGCAGCCACGTTATGCGATGGAGGTTCATCTCGACAAGATCGCTGAACAGCTCAATCTCGACCCGGCAGAGATGCGCAAGGCGCATCTGGTGAAACCGAATTCCGTCACCGCGAATTATCTCCGCATCGGCAGCATGGGATTGGGCGCCTGCATAGACAAAGTTGTGACCGGATCTGATTGGAAGAACAAGTTTCCCGGATGGAATCTGTCGGCGTCTGCAGCGTCAGCGCCGTCATTGAAGTCAGTACCTGGAGCGATAGCGACCGGGTCTCCACAGGGTGACGCACAGGATCGCAATAGAAATCGAAAACTTCCTGAAGGGAAAGGGATTGGGATCGCTTGCAGTTCATACATTTGTGGCGCGGGTTTGCCAATTTATTGGAACAACATGCCGCAATCGGGCGTGCAGCTTCGGCTCGATCGACAGGGCGGCGTCTGCGTGATGTGCGGGTCGGTAGATATCGGCCAGGGGTCGGACTCAATTCTCGCCTACATTGTTGCTGAGGTGCTGGGCATAGATCCGTTCGACATCCGGGTTGTGACTGCTGATACTGATCTGACGCCCGTTGATCTCGGCAGCTATTCAAGTCGCGTGACTTTGATGACGGGCAACGCTGCGATTCAGGCTGCGGAACGCGCCCGGGAACTACTGACGCTCGCTGTTGCCGAGAAGCTGAATGTGCCGATCGAAAATATTTCCTTTGCCGAGCGGCGCGCTTTCGATGTCGAGAATCCGGAAGTTTCGGTGCCTTTCGCGGAAGCGGTTGTGCTGGCCGAATCGAAATTCGGCACTATTGGCACCGTTGGCTCGTACACTCCGCCGCGGTCGCCCGGTAAGTACAAGGGCGCAGGTGTTGGCCCCTCTCCGGCGTACAGCTATTCCGCCGCGATCGCGGAAGTCGATGTTGATTCAGCTACCGGTATTGTGACAGTCGAACGCATCTGGATTGCGCACGACATCGGCAAATCGATTAACCCCGCGCTCGTGATAGGACAGGTCGAAGGCAGCGTGTACATGGGTTTGGGCGAGATCCTGATGGAGGAGATGACGTATCGCGGTAATCGCAATGTCGTGCACAAGTTTCCCTCGATGCTGGAATATAAGAGTCCCACAACGCTGGAGATGTGCGACGTTAAGACTTTTCTGATTGAAGATCCCGATCCTAATGGGCCGTTCGGTGCGAAAGAAGTCGGGCAAGGCCCGTTGTTGCCGGTTCCACCGGCAGTCGCAAATGCCGTGTACAATGCTGTCGGTGTTCGGATCGATGAGGTTCCAATCACGCCGGAAAAAGTTTTGAAGGCCCTGCGCGAGCGGCATCGTGGCCGGAATCCTCGCTTTGGTCCTGACTCGATTCCATCGGTAGAGTGGCCTGAACCTTTGCGAATACCAACGCCGGCAGAAGGCGGCGATGGTCGCGAGATACCGCGCGTAGCGGTGCATTCTTAAGAATATGAAACGCTCATTACCCTTTCTCATCATTGTTCTTGTCCTGGCGGCCGCCGTTGCTCTGGCTTATTTTTTGTTTCGGAAAAGCGGCAGCGCGAATGAAACAAGCACGAGTCTCACCGGGCCTAATCAAAATTCTCAAACTGGCTCCTCGAGTTCGAATAGCGGTTCCCTGATTACTAATCCTTCGGCCGTCACGAAGCCCAACGTTAAGGTTAGCTCGCCGGTCTTAATCGAAGAATATGGCGACTATCAATGTCCGCCGTGTGGCAGGTTGTATCCGGAGTTGAAAAAAATCGAGGACGAGTACGGCACCCAGATTCATTTCGTGTTCCATCACTTTCCGCTGAGCAAAGTGCACAAGAATGCAATGGCCGCGGCCTACGCTGCTGAAGCCGCACGACTCCAAAACAAGTTTTGGGAGATGCACGATCGACTCTATCGGAATCAGAGTCTATGGGCTGACGCTTCGGACCCACGACCCATTTTCATAACATTCGCGCAGCAACTCGGCATGAACGTCGATCAGTTCCAAAGCGATATGGAGAGCAACCGCGTGGAGCAGATTATCTCCGCTGACATGCAGCGAGCACTATCGCGCGGGATTAACGGCACTCCCACGCTGATCATCGACGGCCAGCAACTGACTGCCGAGACAACAACACCCGAGGGCATTCGCCGAGGCATTAACATGATGCTCGAGCGCAAAGCGATTTCTTAGGCACCCCGCGTTCACCTCGGCGAAGTTGCTAAAGGAAAAACTCTCTTGCACGAGCTGTTCTGCTGAAAGAACGCCTAAGACTGCTGTTTTCTTTAATTAGCCCCTGTCACCTAAAGTTTTCGTTGACTTGTAGGCGGTACGCCTTTATATTGCCTACGCGAAAAGTCACCTTGATGCCCGTCACCCCCCTGCATCAAAATGACGGACACCGATGTTCAAGCTTCGACGTCTCGAAATTACGGGCTTCAAGTCCTTCGCGGATCACACCGACCTCATCTTTACCGGTGAAGGTATAACCGCCATTGTCGGCCCAAACGGCTGCGGCAAGAGCAACGTCGCGGATGCGATTGCCTGGGTTTTGGGCGAACAGCGCGTCAAGCATCTGCGCGGCGCGGAAATGAAAGATGTCATTTTTCAGGGCTCGCGCAATCGACCGCCGAGCGGGATGGCCGAGGTTGTTCTGCATCTGGTTCGCGACGAAATCATCGAAGTCGAGCCGGATATCCAGGATATCGATTCAACCCTCGAAAAAATTGACGATCAGGTCGAAGTATTCGAAGTAACTCAAGCACAAGCGGACACTGAATCGAGTGAAGTTCCGGTTGGGAATGAGGAATCAAACCAGCCCGGTGAACC
>Ga0070697_100003389_pt1 | contig 12258 bp, 12 predicted proteins | sample KBSK1501metaG_FD_65475 | JGI IMG/M metagenome (GOLD analysis project Ga0070697, IMG submission 65475) | Corn, switchgrass and miscanthus rhizosphere microbial communities from Kellogg Biological Station, Michigan, USA - KBS K1-50-1 metaG | ecosystem: Host-associated > Plants > Roots >... | reverse complement strand
GCGGTACTTCGGGAAGATCGTGCCCTTCGACGGCTCGCCCACCGAGTGGCCGGCCCGTCCGATTCGCTGGATGCCGCTGGCGACGCTCGTGGGTGCTTCCACCTGGATCACGAGATCGACCGCGCCCATGTCGATGCCGAGCTCGAGGCTCGAAGTCGCCACGAGTCCGGGCAGTCGGCCGGCCTTGAGCGCATCTTCGATCAGAAGGCGCTGCTCCTTGGCAATCGAGCCGTGATGTGCTCGGACTAAGTCTTCGCCGGCAAGCTCGTTGACGGCGGCTGCCAGCCGTTCCGCTAACCGGCGCGAGTTGACGAAGATGATGGTCGAGCGGTGCTGGCGAACCAGCTCGAGGATGCGTGGGTGGATCGCCGGCCAGATGCTGCGCCGCGGCCCCTCCTGCTCCGGCCCGATCACCGCCGCTGGCCCGCTGTAGACCTCCGTCCCGCGCTCCAGGTCGGCCATATCTTCGACCGGAACCTCGACCGTGATCTCCAACTGCTTGACGCGGCCGGCGTCGATGATGTTCACGGCGCGGTTGGTGCCACCCAGGAAACGCGCCGTCTCACTGAGTGGGCGCTGCGTCGCAGAGAGCCCGATCCGCTGTGGCTCCACATCCCCTCCCCCCTTGCGGGGGAGGGTCAGGGTGGGGGGTCTGTTGCGGACGAGCTCCGTTAGCCGTTCGAGACTCAGTGCGAGGTGCGCGCCGCGCTTGGTCTCAGCCATGGAGTGGATCTCGTCGACGATCACCCAGCGGACGGACGGCAGGATCTGGCGCGCCGCGCTAGTCAGGAGGAGGAAGAGCGATTCCGGGGTGGTAATCAGAATGTCTGGCGGGTGCCGTTCGATCTGCCGGCGCTCGCGAGGCGGCGTATCCCCGGTGCGAATCGCCACGGTGATCGGCGACTGCGTCAGGCCCAGCCGCTCAGCCTCGAGGCCAATGCCACGCAGCGGCGCCTGGAGGTTGCGTTCGATGTCGACGGTGAGCGCCTTGAGGGGCGAGACATACAGGACGCGACAGCGCTCCGCCTCTGGCGGTACCGGCTCGTTCGCCAGCTGGTCGATACACCAGAAGAAAGCCGCGAGCGTCTTGCCACTCCCCGTGGGCGCCGACATCAGCGTGTGCTGGCCGGCGGCGACAGAGCGCCAGCCGCCCTCCTGGACCTCGGTCGGAGCCCGGAAGGCGCCCGAAAACCACGCTCCGGCCGCAGGCGAAAAGAGGTCCAGAACAGTTGGCATGGAATTCAGTTTATTGCCCTGGGCGTGTCCGTCAAAACCTGAACTTCTTGAGCAGGTCATCGGGCGTCAAGTATTGACGGGTTGTGAACACGGCGCGGCCTGACTCGAGTAGGCCCTTGTTGTACGGCGTCGGTCGGCCGATGCGCTCGCCCAGTGTGACGATCTCCCCATTGAGGTAATCGAGCTCGCTGCTTGAGCCTCGCTGGAGGCTCTGGAGCGTCGAGGGGCCATAGGTACTGTCCGGTGGAAAGTTGCCGGCCAACCTGCCGCTAAAGAGGCGATAGCTGAGTGGCATCGGTAGGGTCGACATCAACCGAAACGTACGCGCCCGGCGGCTCTGATCCAGACCATACCCACCGAGCTGGGCCGTCTTGACACCTTCGCGAATCGTCGCGATCGACAGCCGGGTCAGCCCCGGATGGCGCAGCGCCTTGCCGATCGGCCAACCGGTGATTGCCATGATGGCGTTGTTCAGGTTCGCCATCAGCTTCGTCCAGCGGGCGCGGGCGACATCCGGGACCTGCTCGGTTTTGATCGCCAGGCTGAGCAGCGCGAGCACGGCATCCACGCGCGCCTTCGACTCCGGGAAGGGAGCGCCCACCTGGAACAGGCCACCGGTGTTCTGCTCGACCACCCCGGGCTCGAGATAGGTGGCGCTGATGTTCAGCACGCAACCGACCACGTGGTCGCGTCCCAGAATATCGGCCGCCTCACGGTCCGACCGGACACCGTTCTGCATGGTGACGACCGTGGCGTCCGACCGCAGCGCCGCTATGGTGCGGCAGGCGTCTTGCACGTCCTGCGATTTGACCGTCAGGAGAATGATGTCGGCCGTCCCATCCAACGACGTGGTCGCGGGAACCCGGACCAATTGGGATCCGTTTTTGCCTTTGACCAGCAGCCCCTGGGCACGGATCGCGGCGACCTGTACCTTTCGCCCGATCAGTCGAACGTTGATACCGGACTCATGGAGTCGCGCCCCAACCAGACTCCCGATCGCCCCGGCGCCGAATACCGCGATCGCCTGGGGCATTCCGTACAACTTACAGAGAGCCGTAGGCGCCTGGCGTAATGAGCGCACACGTTGCCATAAAACCTGCTATCATGTCTGTAGCGTTTGAGCCACGCTCCGTACCCATTTGCGGGCTCATGAGGAGAACATCATGGCGGATTCATACGACCGCGAAGTCGTCCGACAGGAGACGACGACAGGCGAGCCGATGCGGCCGGTCACCCCCGTCACACCGGTCACGCCCGTAACGACCTCGTCGACCTCACGGACCGCGGTCCACAGCGAGGGCGGCTACAACACGCGTGCCATCCAGGCGATATGGTGGATCGTCGGTTTCATCGATGTCCTGATCGCGATTCGCTTCGTGCTGAAGTTGTTCGGCGCGAATCCGGCGCCCTTTGTCCGCTTCATGTACGACGTGACCTGGCCGCTGGTCGCGCCTTTTCACGGCATCTTCAACACAGCCCAGGAAGGCCGCTCGGTCCTCGAGCCGGAGTCGCTCGTCGCAATGGCGATCTATGCCTTGATCGGATGGGGCATCGTCTCGCTCATCCGGCTCATGTCCCGTCCGCGTTCGAGCACGACCGTCGTCGAATAACGTTTCTCGGCAGTTCAGGTAGAGCCGCCCGCGGGCGGCTCTTTCCCTCTAGGAAGAAAAGGGTCCCTGGAGCGTCGTTCCACCGTATGGCACTCCTGGAGCCATCCGACCCGGATGATGCGGCGGGCTTACCTGGCCTCAGCGACGCGCAACTCGGGTCGGTGGCGGAGGACCGGCTGGCCACCGCGATTCAGCTCAGCGCCCCCGGAACAGTAACCGTAGCGCTTCCACTCCTCGATCTCGGGTTCGACCTTTATCCGCGCCGGATCCGGACGCTGCGATGCCATCCGGTACAGGTCAAGGCGCGCAGCTTCTTGGAACCGGATGGTGAGTTCCAGGCCAGCGTCGGATCGCTGCACGCAGACCCCAACGGCTACGTCCCTATGCCCTACGTTCCCCCGCCCGACTGGCAGCTCCACGCACGGCTGTGGGCCATCCCGATTCCCGAATTCCTGAAGATCGCCCGGCCAAACGGCGATGGCTTTCTCTTCTCCGGATACCTCAATGCGCGGTTTGCACCGGCGGCAAACCAGTTTCTGGTCGATACCAACCGGCTGCACCAGCAGTGGCTCGACCGGATTCCGGGCTGGAAGCAGCCAGTGCGCGCGCCGCGCTTGAGGACGGATTCGAACATCGAAGACGTCCCGAGACCGGCGAGCCGGGCGTTCGGAAAGTACGGCGGCCTCTGGCTTGCCAGCCAGCTGATGCGCGCCGGCCTCGAGAACGTCGTGCTTGCCCAGGACCGGTTACGGGTCGACTGTGTGGATTTCCTGCTGCACGATCTTCGGACGTTTGCTATGGGCGGATTGGCCATTCACACCAGCAGCATTAACGCCCGGGGCATCGTGCAATTTCGGATCCGCCACGAGACGTTCTTCATCGACCCGCGACTGTACGTGGTCGTCCTCCCCTGTTCCAACGATGGTGCCATCCACGACACCGCCTTCGTGATCCCCGCCGCGGACATCCCGGCTATCGCGACGGCTTCGAGCGACCGGGGCGATCCCGGCTACCAGGGCAGCTTCCGCCTCGATCCGCTGGCGGCGAAGATGCGCCCCTTCGCCGCAGCGATGCAGAACTTGGGGGCGAGAGTCCTACAGCTCCTCTTTCCGACCCAGGATCCCTAGCGGGCGAGCCGCATCAATTTGCGTTCGGCCGCGGCGCGGCGGATCCGTTGCCAGCTGAGTTGATCGCTGTGTTGGGTATCTGCCCCAGTGAACTGCTTGATCATCGCTTCCTGCTGACGAGCGGCTGGCGTTCGGCGCTTCGCTGGGTCTGCCACCGGAGACAACCTACTACGTTTGGTCTTTCCGTTGAGGCGCCGTTAGGCGGCCTGCCGAATCGACTCCGCCAGCACCTCGATCCCCTCGTCAAGCTGGGCATCCTCGATGAGGATCGAGGGCAGGAACCGGATCACGGTGCCCCCGGCTGGAAGCACCAGCACACCGCGCTCCTGCATCGCCCTGATGACTGGCGTCACCGGTTTCTTTAGCTCGACTGCCAGCAACAGGCCGCGCCCGCGTACCTCGCGGATCTGACTCAGGCCGAGCTCTCGGACCCGCCGCTGAAAGCGCTCGCCCTTCTCGGCGGCCTGGGAATGGAGATGTTCATCGGCGAGGACTTGAAGCGTCGCTACACCTGCCGCGCAGACCAGCGGGTTGCCGGAGAACGTGCCCCCGTGGCTTCCCTTTGGGACTCGCTCGCTGACCGCCTCGGTCACAATGGTCACGCCAATCGGCAAGCCATTCGCGATCGACTTCGAAAGGCACAGGATGTCGGGAACGATCCCTTCGCGGGTGACCGCGAGGGGCGCTCCCGTCCGAAAGCCGGTCTGGATCTCATCGCAGATCAGCAAGGCGCCGTTCGCCGTACACAGCTCGCGGAGGCCTCGAAGGTAGCCGTCGGCGGGCACGCGGATTCCACCTTCGCCCTGGATCGGCTCAATGATGACGGCGGCCGTCGATTCGTCGATTGCCTCAGCCATCGCGGGAAGATTGTCGAACGGGACGTGCCGCGTACCCTCGAGCATCGGCATGAAGGGCTCGCGGTATTTCGCATCGGACGTCGCGGAGAGTGCGCCGAAGGTCCGCCCGTGATAGGCGCGATGGGTCGCAATGATGCCCGTTCGGCCCGTTGCGACCCGCGTGTATTTCATGGCGGCCTCGATGGCTTCTGCCCCGGAGTTCGCGAATGAGATCCGGCTCAGTGATGGTGGGAGGAACTCGGCGAGAGCGTCGAGAAACTCCTGGCGAGCCGGCGTATCGAAGCTCTGGTGGGCGTTGGTGAGCAGTGACGCCTGCCGGTCGATGGCCGCGGTCACCTGCGGATGCGAGTGCCCCAGGAGATTGACTCCGTAGTTCGTCATCAGGTCGAGATATCGGCGTCCGCCGTCGTCCCAGAGGTAGCAGCCTTCGCCCCGCGCCAGGCTGATGCCGCGATCGGCGTGCAGTGGAATTGGCTGGAGTCGTGTCTCCACCCTCACGCCGTCACCCATGTCCCGGCTCCTTCAAATGCCCGTATCAGGGGATGCTCCCCACGACCGTCGAGCAGGCCGACCGCCTGGATGCCGCGCCGGATCGCCTGCGCCGCGGCCACCAATTTGACGCGGGCCCGGCCTTTACCGAATTGAGCGACCTGCTCGACCTCGTCGAGGCGAATCACCGGGATGACGCTGCGCTCGTCGCTGATATCGCGCATGAAGCCCGGCGTGTCGGCAAAGATCAGCAACCGCTCGGCCCCGATGGCCGTCGCAATCTCCATCGCCAGCCGGTCACCGTCGACATTGATGGCAACGCCTTCATGGCTGATCGCGGGCGGCGTGATCACCGGCAGGTAGCCGTGGTCCAGCAGCAGGCGCAGGAGTTTTGGCTCCAGGTGCTCGATGCTGCCGCTGTGGTCGCCGTGCAGGACCTTGACCCTTTCACCCTCCTTGATGCGCAGGTCGGGCTTGCGCCGTCCGATCGCGATGCCGCCGTCCATCGCGGTCAGCCCCACCGCGTTGGCACCCAGGGCGCGAAGCCGCTCCACGATCCGCTTGTTCTGCTTGCCGGCGTACGCCATCAGAAAATGATCCATGGTGATCGCGTCGGTAAAGCGGCTGATCTCACCCCGTTCGGAGGTGACCATTCGTGGTGGATGGTTCAAGCGCGCTGACAGCTCGTTGAGCTCCTTGTTGGCGCCGTGTACCAGGACGAGCGGCTCCTGGCAGGCCGCGACATCGCGCAGCAACGGATCGAAATCGGTCAGGCTGCCGCCGATCTTGATGACCAGCACGGCTAGATAGGGTACAGGCCGGGGAAGTCGAGGCCGGTCCGCTCATCCCATCCGAAGCGGACGTTGAGCGCTTGCACCGCCTGGCCGGCCGCGCCCTTCATCAAGTTGTCGAGGGCGCTCATCACCACCACGCGGCGCGAGTGTGGATCCCGCTCGAAGCCGACGTCGCAATAGTTCGTGCCGGACAGGATCTTCGGATTGGGATAGCGATGGATGCCCTGCGACTCTTTGACGATCCGCATGAAGGGCTCGTCGGCATAGGCCGCCCGGTAGATCTTCCAGAGGTCCTTCTCGGACAGGTCGTCTTTGAGGAACACGTGGGCTGTGACCAGGATGCCGCGGACCGCCTCCACCGCCGTCGCCGAGAAGGCGATGCCGGGCCCGTGGCCGTTGGGCGACTGGAGGCCGAGCTCCTGGATGATCTCCGCGGTGTGCCGGTGCGCGGTGGGGGCGAAGGAGCGCATCTCGCCGCTGCGATGCGGATGGTGGGATGCTGGGCCCGACTCCGCGCCGCCCGCAGATGACCCCGTCTTACCTTCGATCACGATCGGCATCGAGTGATCCACGACGCCGGCGCGGGTCAGTGGATAGAGCCCGAGAATGGCCGTCGTCGCCAGGCAACCGCCCGCGGCGAGCCGGTTGGCGGTGCGGATCTGGTCGCGGTGCAGCTCGGGGAGCGCGTAGACGAAGTCGTTCAGCAGCGCCGGTTGTGGATGCTCCCATCCATACCAGGTTGGGTAGGCGGCCGGGTCGTGTAAGCGAAAGTCGGCCGAGAGATCGATGATGGTCGGCGCCAGTGATTGCAGCTGGTCGATCTCGCGGCTGGTCTGGCCGTGCGGCAATGCCAGAAAGAGGACATCGACCGGCTGCAGCGCGGCCCGTGGTTGGAATTTCAGTTCCGTCCGGCGCCGCAGGTGCGGGTGCACGGTATGGACGAACTTCCCGCCTAGACGCTCGGAGGTGACCTGGGTGACCTCGATCTCCGGATGGGAAAGGAGGAGACGGAGCAGCTCACCGCCGGCGTATCCGGCGCCGCCAATGACCGACGCCTTCATCGTGCCAGGTGGCTGAGCGCCGCGGTCAGCACGTCGACCCCGCGCACGAAGTCCTCGAGGTCCATCGCCTCGTCCGGTGTGTGGTCGAGCTTCGAATCGCCGGGCCCGTAGGCGAGCGTTGGGCAGCCCCAGACCGGGGCCAGGATGTTCATGTCAGAGGTTCCAGTCTTCATCTTGAACCGGGGCGTGCCTCCCGTGTCGCGGATGCTCTTGAGAAAGGCCCGGACGACCGGCGTGTTCTTCTCCGCCCGCACCGCCGCGTCGGCGTACTCGAAGCGCAGCTCGGCGTTCTCCGCCCAGGTTTCCAGCTCCTTTTGTAGCGCCGGCACGTTGAAGTTCGGCGGCAGGCGGAAACCGAGCGTCATGGAGGCGGTGTCCCTGAAGCCATCGTGGTCGGCGTGGAATCGAAGGATGCGCGCGTCAAGCCGCTCAAAGGCATCCAACATCTTTTTCCCCGGGCCCGTCGGCCCACGCGAGCGGCGCTTTAGTGCCAGGCGAGCGTTTGAGACGTTCGGGGAGGGCAGGGTGGGGGCATTTGCATAGTCCTGAACTTTCCGGATGAAAGCGATGGCCCGGTCGGCGGCACTGTCGTTGGGCCCGGCGCCGTGGCCCATCGGCTGGGACAGCCGATAGCGGAGCTTGAGGCTGCCCTTGTAGCCGAGCGTGACCGCGTCCCAGCCGCTCGGTTCGAGGATCACCAGCTGGTCCGGGGGCCGCCGGTTCACAAGGTGGCGCGCTCCGCGCGAGCTGCCTTCTTCCTCGACCGCGCCGATGATGGTGAAGCGACAGTTAGCACCTTCGGGCTGCCGCGCCACCGCGGTGATGGCGGCGGCCAGCGGGCCCTTCGCGTCGACGGCGCCGCGGCCGAAGAGGCGCTGGCCCTCGCGGCGCACCGGGATGAACCCCGGCACGGTGTCCATGTGCCCAAGGAGCAACACCTCACGCGGTCCGCTCCCCCAGAAGGCGATGACGTTGCCGACCTCGTCGCGCTTGGCGGCAAAGCCCATGCCGCGCAACCGGGTGACCAGCCACTGGCCGAGCTCGCGCTCCTGCGTCGAAGGGCTGGGGATCGAGACCATCTCTTCCAACAGTTCGATGCCGGTCTCGGTCACGGGTTCGGTCTCGGCGCGCACGGCGGTGATCACGCGGGTACCGCCTCCAGCTCGCCAACCCGCAGCACGTAATCGATGATGCGGCCGGGGATGTCGACGCCGGTGGTGTCGATGCTGTTGCGGAATTCCATCGTGTAATTGACCTCGCTTACGACCATGCCATCCGGGTGCTCGAGAAGGTCGATCGCGAGCACGCCGCCACCCACGGCTTTCGCCGCCGCGCGCGACAGGCGGTCGATCTCCGGCGTCACCGGGCAATTGCGGGCCTGGCCGCCGCGAGCGGTATTCGTGATCCAGTGGGAGGACTCACGATAGATCGCGCAGATCGTCTCATCACCGACGACGAAGCTGCGGATGTCGCGCGACGGCTTGTCGATGTACTCCTGGACATAGAAGATCGCGTGCTGGTAGGAGCCGAGTGTGTCCTTGTGCTCGAGCAACGCCTCGGCGGCGTCGCGGTCCGAGATCTTCGCCAGCAAGCGCCCCCAGGAGCCGATCGCCGGCTTGAGCACGACCGGGTACCCCAGCGTTTCGATCGCCTCGAGCGCGGATTCCGGCGTGAAGGCGATCAGCGTCCGGGGACTGGGAACCCCGGCGGCGATCAGCGCCGTCGTGGTGTTGATCTTGTCGCCGCAGGTCAGCGCCACCTCGTAGGTGTTGACGGTCGGCACGCCCCACTGATTCAGAATGCGTAGCGCGTAGAGCGCCCGCGAGTGGTGCAGGCAGCGCTCCAGAACCACGTCGAAGCGTGCCGGCTCCGCGGCTAGATCGAAGACCAGCTCGCGGTCGTCGATCTTTTCGATCGTCAGCCCCCGACGGGCAAAGCTCTCGAAGAGCAATTTCTCCTCGGCCCGGATGCGTGAGCAGAGAACGCCGATCCTCACCTCATTCGCCCCAGTCTTCCTCTTCTTCCGGCGCCAGGCGCAGCTCGACCGGGTCGCGCTCGACCACCTCGAGCTCCGCGCCGCAGTCGGCGCAGGGAACGATCTCGCCCTTCTCTACGTCGGCCGCGAGCTTGACGTCGGCCGCGCATTCCGGGCACTTCGCGGTTACAGCGGTTGCCATCATGACACCTCCTCGATTGCGGCCCAGCCGCGCGTTTTGATCAGGTCGACCAGCGTCCCGGCCTCCATGATGGCAACCGCCACCGGGCCGGGTGTTTCCCCCTGGAACATCTTGCCATCGACATCGATGCCGCCGGAACGGATGTCGATCGAAACTGGATCGCCGTCGCCCACCGCGTCGTAGATCGCATCGCACTGGATCACCGGCAAGCCGATGTTGATGGCGTTGCGGTAGAAGATCCGGGCGAAGCTGCGGGCCACGACCGCCTGGACGCCGGCGGCCTTGATCGCCATGGGGGCGTGCTCGCGCGAGCTGCCGCAGCCGAAATTGCGTCCGCCGACAATGACGTCGCCCGACTGGACGCTGGTCACGAAGTCAGGCCGCGCCTCGATAAAGCACGCCTTGCCGAGCGCCGCCGGATCCGTTGTGACGTTGTAGCGGCCCGGGATGATGGCATCGGTCGAGATGCCGTCGCCGAACTTGAAGATCCTGGCCATCAGTTGATGCCTCGTGGATCCGCGATCATCCCGGCCAGCGCCGACGCCGCCGCGACCGCCGGGTTCGCGAGGTAGATCTCGGCCTGCGCGCTGCCCATCCGGCCGGCGTAATTCCGGTTGCTGGTGGAGAGGGCGCGCTCACCGGGACCGAGCACGCCGTGCTGGCGGCCAAGGCAGGGGCCGCAGCCCGCGTTCATCACCAGCGCGCCAGATTCCATGAAGGTCTGGATGTAGCCGCGCGCCAGGGCCTCCATGTAGATCTGCTTGGAGGCGGGCACCACGATCGTCCGGGTCCGGGGGTGGACCTGGCGGCCGCGGAAGTAGTCGGCGACGATGGCCAGGTCTTCGATCCGGCCGTTGGCGCAACTGCCGACGAACACCTCGTCGAGCAGGGTGCCTTCGACCATGCTCAAGTCCTGGACGTTGTCGATCGCCGGCGGGCAGGCGATCTGCGGCTCGAGCGACTCGGCATCGACCTCGATCACGCTGCGATATTCGGGTCTGACCGGGTGCAGGTCTACCACGTCGGCGTCGCCCAGATAGCGGCGCGTCTGCTCATCCGGCTCGCAGAGTCCGGCCTTGCCCCCGAAGTCGACCGTCAGGTTGGCAAGCGTCAGGCGTTCGTCGACGCGCATGGCCTCGACCGCCTCGCCTCCCCATTCCACGGCCAGGTAGTTGGCGCCCTCTGCACCCAGCATGCGGATCACCTTCAGGGCCAGGTCCTTGGGGAAGATGCCGGGGGGCAGCGCCCCGCGCAGGTTGATCCGGATCGTCTCCGGGATCCGAAACCACGTCCGGCCGGTGGCGAAGGTGACGGCGATATCCGTCGATCCAAAGCCTGCCGAGAAGCAGCCGAGCGCGCCGTAGGTGGTGCTGTGCGAGTCGGCGCCGACCACGATGCCGCCGGGCCGGATGAATCCTTTCTCCACCATCAACTGGTGGCAGATCCCCTCCTGGAAGACGTGGGTGACGCCGTATTCATCGGCGAAGTCGCGCACGATTTTGTGCAGGCCGGCCGAGGCCACGGTGTTCGCCGGCAGGATGTGATCGAACACCATGATGACGCGCTCCGGATCCCAGAGCGGGACCTCGAGTTTGCGAAAGGCCTCGATGGCGAGTGGGCCCGTCACATCGTGCGCCATCGCATAGTCGACCGGTGCAACGACGATCTCGCCGGCGTGCACCGGCCGTCCGATCCGTCGCGAGAAGATTTCTTCAGTCAGTGTTCCCATTGCCTTTACTCCTATGCCGGGATCGAGCCCCGCAGCAGGTCATCGAGTTCCTCGTTGGTCAAGGGGGCGGCATCGGCGCGCCGCTTGACCTCTGCGGTCAGCAACCGCAATTCCTGCTCGGTCAAGGTCAAACCAAGCGTGCTGGCGCGATGCGCGACGGCGTGCCGCCCGGTCAGGCGATGGCCGGTCATGACCGTCCGTTCCAGTCCGAAGCGCGCCGGATCGAAGATCTCGTAGCTCGAGGGGTCGCGCAAGACCGCATTGGTGTGCATCCCGGCTTTGTGGTGGAAGGCGGTGTCGCTGGTGATCGAGGCGTTGAAGGGCACCGCGATCCCCACCATGTCGGCGACCATCCGGTCGAGCGCCGGCAGGATATCGAGCCGGTAGTGCGCAACCAGGTCGGGCCGGACGCTGAGTAAGCGGGCGATCATGCCGCCGAGCGGCACGATGCCGTTGCGCTCGCCGATCCCGAGCACGGTGGTGTCGATGTGGGTGGCGCCGGCCTCGAGGGCGGCGAAGGCGTTGGCGATGGCGCAACCGGTGTCGTTGTGGGCGTGGAACTCGATATCGCAGTCGACCGCCTTGCGCACCATCGAGACCAGCTCGAAGACCTGATTGGGGGTCGCGATGCCAACCGTGTCGGCGAGCCCGACTCGCTGTGGGTGCAGTCGGTCGATCGCCTGGTAGACGCGCAGCAGGTCGCGCGGTTCCGAGCGGAAGGAATCCTCGCTGCTGAATCGCACCTCCAGCCCCTGAGCCTGGATGTACTGCACCACCTCGGTGCCGGTTTCGATGATCTGATCGACGGTCTTCCCATGCGAAAAGGTGCGCATGGTCGAAGAGGTGCCGAACAAGACGTCGATTCCGTCCGGGCCGGTGTCGACGGCAACACGTGCGTCATCCAGGTGGCAGCGGACGTGGGTCAGTACCTTGGCCCGCAGCGGCAGGGCGGCGATGATTCGCAAGTCGGCTTCGGACTGGGGGGAGGCGCAAGGCGAAGTCAGCTCCAGGTACTCGACGCCAAACTCATCGAGCATCTCAGCGATTGCAATCTTTTGCGGGGGGGTGAAATGGGCCGGGCCGAACTGCTCGCCTTCCCGAAGCGTCGACTCGATGATCTTGAACGCTTGTATGGTCATGGCACCTCCGAAAAATAAAAAGCCTTCGTCCACCGGGAC
>Ga0070697_100003387_pt1 | contig 12260 bp, 8 predicted proteins | sample KBSK1501metaG_FD_65475 | JGI IMG/M metagenome (GOLD analysis project Ga0070697, IMG submission 65475) | Corn, switchgrass and miscanthus rhizosphere microbial communities from Kellogg Biological Station, Michigan, USA - KBS K1-50-1 metaG | ecosystem: Host-associated > Plants > Roots >... | reverse complement strand
CACGCGGGTGGCGGAGCTACCGCCCCCGCTGCCCTGGCCGAGCGGAACGCCGCTCGATCGCCTGACCGGGATCGGCGGCTTGCCGCGCGGGCGGCTGACGCTGCTGACGGGAACGGGAACTTGCGGCAAGCTCACGCTGGCGCTGGCGCTGCTCGCGCAGGCCACGCAGGAGTTCGCTCACGCCGTGGTGATCGACCACGCCTGCCAGTTCGACCCGTGGGCGATGCTGCCATTCGATCCCGACCTCGGCTCTCTGACCGTCATCACTCCTCCCTCTGCGGAGGCGGCCGGCGAGGCCGCCTCCGCGCTCGCCCGGGCTGGGGCGGGCTTCATCCTTTTAATGGGGGAGATTCCGGAGCCCTGGCTGGCGCCGATGGAAGCCGGGGCTGCCCGATCGGGCGCCGTGGTGGTCGGTGTGGTCGACGCCCCGGGCCGCGCGCTCGCCCATGCCTCGAGCCTGAGCCTGCGTTTCACCCCGGCCGGATGGATCTACGAGCGGGGCCAGCTGGTCGGCCTGAACGTGGGCGCGCGCTGCTCCAAGAACAAGCTGGCTCCGCCGGTGGGCGAATCAGACCTGCAAGTGTTCTACCCGGTTCCTCCCCACCTTAGTGGGGAGGTTAGGTGGGGACGTCAGCTCAGCACACCTGCTCAGCAACAGGAAATCGAATGCCAATCTGCTGCTGTCTAGCCGGCCACCTCGAGCTGGCGCGCCGCCGCGACCTGTACGGAACCCCTGTCGTGGTCGCGGACGCGGAAGGCCTGGTCATCGCGGTCTCCGAAGAAGCGCTCCCGTTCAGCGTCGAGCCGGGCATTCCTGTTCGTCAGGCCGAGCACCTGTGCCCGCACGCGACACTCCTCACGTCGGACCCAATCGAGGCCGATGGTCTGCGCGAGCGCATCGCCGCCGCGCTGTACGACCTTGCGCCGTGCATCGAGGTTCGCTCCGAAGGCATCGCGTGGCTCGACCTCGAAGGCGTCCCGTCACCGTCTGAATCGATCCGTGAGGCAAGGCGCCGCATCCGCACGGCCATCGGGCGCGAGCCGCGTCTCGGCCTCGCACCTGGACCTTTCTCAGCTCGACTCGCGGCAGCACGCGCGCGACCGGGTCGCCTGCTGAAGATTGACGACGCGCGCGCCTTCCTCGCCCCGCTCCCCACCCGCGAGCTCTCGCTCGACGACGAGCAGATGGAGCGCCTCGACCTTCTTGGACTGCGCACGCTCGGCGCGGTCGCGTCGATCGGACCACGCGAGCTCGAGAGCCAGCTGGGCCGCGAAGGTAGGCGCGCCGTGCTGCTCGCACGCGGGCTCGAGCCCGATCAGCTGACGCCGTGGCAGCCGCCGATGTTCACGAGCGCGCACCGGCAGTTCGAGCCGCCGGTCCAGGATCGCGAGGCCCTGCTCTTCGTCGCGCGCGCGCTGTGCGGAGACCTCGCAGAGGAGCTCGGATTGCGAGGCGCCGGCGCCAAGCAGATGCGCGTGCGCCTCGTCTGCGAAGGCGGCGAAGACGAAGCACGCGAATCGATCGTCCGGCACGCGCTCAGCAGCGCCGTGGAGCTGTTCGGCCTCGCCGGCTCGTGGATCAAGTCGTGGCAGCCGCATGCGCCGATCAACGAGATGTGGATCGAGCTGCCGGTGCTCGAAGCCGCAGGCAGGCGGCAGCTGCGGCTGTGGACGGGCGGTGACGGCAACAGCGACGAGGTCACAGCCGCGCTGGAGCGCTTGCAGGAACGCCACGGCGATGCGGTCGTCCGCAAGCCGCGTCCCCTGCTTCCATCCTCCCCCATTCCCTCGCAGCGATTCGCGTGACCCGCCTCATGAACCCGCCCGCCCCCGTGGCGGTCACGCTGAACGCCGACGGCACGCCGGCCTACATCACCGGCTCGTGGACTGGAGCTGTCGATCCCATTGCTCGCTGGAAGGTCGAGACCGAGTGGTGGGCGCAAGCCGTTGTGCGTGAGTACTGGAAGGTCGTTCTCAACAGCGACCTGCTCTGCGAACTGTTTCATGACGTGGCGCGGGACGAGTGGTTCATCGAGCGGGTTTACGACTGAGTACTCGCAGATGGCGAATTTCCCACTTTGTGCACAAAAGCACGCTATTTCGCGTTCAGAACGTGTAATTGCGCACAAAAGCGGATGCGAGCCGCGGGCATGAACGCGGCGCCCTACGTCGAGCTTCACTGCCACTCCAACTTCTCCTTTCTCGATGGCGGCTCACACCCATATGAGCTGGCTGTGCGAGCCGCCGAGCTCGAGATGCCGGCCCTCGCCATCACCGACACCGGCGGCGTCTACGGCGCGGTCCGCTTTCTGCAGGCCTGCCGCAAGGTCGGCGTCAAGCCACTCATAGGCGCTGCCCTAGAGGTCGACGGTCAGGAGGTCGTGATGATCGCCCGCAACCTCGCCGGCTACTCGCGGCTGTGCCGGCTGCTGAGCGTTGCGCACCACGACCAGCCCAAAGGCGAGGCACGCTCCACGCTCGAAACGGTTTCCGAGCATCGCGGCGACCTCTTCTACCTCAGCCCCACAGACGACGAGAGTCGCTTGCGCTCAATGCAGGAGGCGCTGGGTCGGGAAGTCGTGTTCAGCGAGCTCCACCACCACATGTCGCCCGAGGACGCATGGATCCTCGAAGGCCGCGCGGCGATGGCGCGGCGCTGCGGCGCACCCGTCATCGCCACCAACCAGGTCCATTACCACGTGCGCGAGCGGCGCCGCATGCACGACGCGCTGGTCGCCATCCGCCACCGCATGACACTTGACGAAGCCCGACCGCACCTCTTTCCCAACGCCGAGCACTGCCTCAAAACCGGCCACGAGCTGCGCCAACTCTTCAAAGACCACCCAGAAGCCCTTTCCACTCCGTGGGACATCGCCCAGGAGTGCGACGTCGAGCTCGATTTCCGCAAGGTCCGCTTCCCCGGCTACCCCGTGCCGGAAGGCGAGACGCCTTTCTCTTACCTCTACAAGCTCTGCTTCGAAGGCGTGCGGGCGCGCTACCGGCCCATCACACCCGAAGTGGCCAAGCGCCTGCAGCGCGAGCTCGAGGTCATCGAGAAGACCGGCCTGGCCGAGTTCTTCCTCATCAACTGGGACCTCATGCGCTTCGCACGCGAGCACAGCGTGCCCGGCCAGGGCCGCGGCTCAGCCGCCGACTCCATCGTCGCCTACGTCCTCGGCATCACCCGCGTCGATCCCATCGAGCACAACCTGCTGTTCGAGCGCTTCCTCCACGAGGAGATGACCAGCACCCCGGACATCGACATCGACTTCTCGACCGAGCACCGCGAGCAGGTGATCCAGTACGTCTATGACAAGTACGGCTGGGAGCGCACCGGGATGGTATGCAACGTCGTCACCTTTCAGCCGCGCATGGCCATCAGGCAGATCGGCAAGGCTCTCGGCTTCTCTGCCGAGCTGCTCGACCGGCTCGCGAAAGGCGTCGACCGCTGGTTCAGCGAGGACGTCGAGGACTCGATGCTCGGCTCCGTCCCGCCGCCTGACCTGAGACCGCAGAGCTGGCAGCACTTCCTCGAGCTTTGTCGCGAGGTGATCGACTTTCCACGCCACCTGTCGATCCATAACGGCGGGATGCTCGTGACCGGCGAGCCACTTGTGGACATCGCGCCGGTCGAGCCGGCCGCGATGGAGGGGCGGCGAGTCGTCCAGTTCAACAAGGACGACGTCGAGGACCTCGGCCTCATCAAGATGGACATGCTCGGGCTGCGAACCCTCTCGGTGGTGGCGGAATGTCTCGAGCTCATCAAGGACGCGACCGGCACAAAGCCCGACCTCGACGCGCTGACCCTCGACGACCCCAAGGTCTTCGAGACGTGCGGCGAGGCCGACACCATCGGCGTCTTTCAGATCGAGTCGCGCGCGCAGATGCAGACCCTGCCCCGGACGAGGCCGAAGACGTTCAACGACCTGGTGGTCGAGGTGGCGATCATTCGTCCCGGCCCGATCCAGGGCAACGCCGTCCATCCGTACATCAATCGCAAGCAGGGCCGCGAGCCGGTGACTTACGCGCACCCGCTGCTCGAGCCAATCCTCAAGGACACGCTCGGGGTGATCCTCTACCAGGAGCAGATCATCGAGATCGCGATGTTCGTCGCCGGCATGCGCCCGAGCGTCGCCGATGGATTCCGGCGAGCGATGACCCGTCACTTGAACCGCGTGGAGATGTCCTCACTCGAGGACGGCTTCATCACCGGATGCCTGGCGAACGGCGTGCCGCGTGAAGTGGCCGATCAGCTCTTCACCGCCGTGCAGGGCTTCGCGGTCTACGGCTTCTGCCGCTCTCACGCAGCCGCATTCGCCCGTACCGCATACGAAACAGCGTGGCTCAAGGTCTATCACCCCGTGGAGTTCGGCTGCGGCTTGCTGAACAACCAGCCGATGGGCTTCTACCACCCGAGCGTGCTGGTCGAAGACCTGAAGCGCCATGGCGTAAAGGTCCTGCCGGTCGACATCAATCGCTCGGACGTGCGCTGCCTCCCCGAGCGGCAGGGCATCGAAAACGCCATGCGCGTCGGCTTCAACTACGTCCGCGATCTCGGCGAGGACGGCCGCAACGCGATTGTCGACGAGCGCGCCAAGAACGGACCCTACAGATCGTTTGACACTTTCCTGGACCGTCTCAGAGGCAGGCCCATCGGCCCTCGCGCCGTCCGCAACCTCGTCATGGTCGGCGCCTTCGACGACCTCGGCGAGCCGAGGCGCAACCTCCTCTGGGGCTGGCAGGAGCGCTGGCACGGCCAGGGTCTGAGGCGGGGCATCGAGTCGCAGCACAACCTCCACCTCGACGCAGAAGCACCGAAAGCAGTCCCCGATGTGGACGAGTTCGACGCCAACCAGCTCGAGTACCGCATCTCAGACCTCTCGACCGGCCATCACCTCATCCACTTCTGCCGGGAAAGGCTGGATCAGCTCGGCGCTCTCCAGAGCAAAGCACTTCCGAAGATCCCGAGTGGCAGGCAGGTACGAGTGGCCGGACTCGTGATCACGCGCCAGGCGCCATCGACCGCCAAGAAGATCCGCTTCTTCACCCTCGAAGACGAGTTCGGCCACGTCAACGTCACCATCAAGCCCGACGTCTACGACCGCTACCGGCGAATCGCCAACCACAAGCCGATCCTTGTCATTGACGGAGTGATGCAGCGCCAGGACGGCGTCTGGTCGGTGCTCGCGAGCCACATCGAAGCGCTCGAAGGGATACCGAGGCCGAAGACCCGCTCGCACGACTACCGCTGAGTCACAGACAGTCCACGACTTACTTTCCGTAGCCAAACCGGGCCATTTGAGCGAAGCTATCAACCAAATGGCCATTGGCAGAGAGATCGAAGACATAGCGCGCGAGCTGATCCGGCACCAGCACGACCACCCGCCCGTCCGCGACCTTAACCGCGAAGTCGACCGCAAGCAGACCTTCGCCGACCGCATCGGCGCCGACTTCGCAAGGCTCATCGGCAGCTGGATCTTCGTCCTCGCCCAGCTCGGGCTGATGGTCGTGTGGGTGATCCTCAACGCCATCGCCTCGCTCGCGCACTGGGACCCCGCCCCCTTCCAGCTCCTCAACTTCATCCTCAGCCTCGAGGCCACGCTGTGGGCGAGCCTCGTCCTGATGGCCCTCAACCGCCAGTCCGACCGCGACCGCCTGCGCGCGCAGCACGATTACGAGCTCGACGTCAAATCAGAGGAAGAGGTCAAGGCGCTCATGAACCACCTCATGCACCAGGACGAGATCCTGCTCCAGATCGTCAACCGCCTCGACCGCGGCGACAACGAGATGAAGCGGTTGCTGCGCCGCCTCGAAGGTCCGGACAACGGCGGCAGCAGCTCGGCGCCTCGTCCCGAAGGCGCCAAGCGCCCGACCTAGCCGGACACCCGATACACGCGGTATTCGACGTTGTCGTACACCAGCGTCCCGTGCTGCGCCCAGTACGACGCGTTGGCGCCATGCTGCGGCGACAGCTCCTGCGGTCCGATCAACACGTAGCTCACGTGATAGAGCTTCAGCAGCTCCGGTGTCGACGGATCCCCCTGCAGGATCAGCTGCGCGTCGTTGGTCTTCTGCCCGTAGTCGGAGAGCCCGTACGTGTACAGCCAGCCTGGATAGCCGATCATCACGCGCCGGCCCGAAAGCGTGGGGATGGGGCTGTTGTGCTCGTCCGCCACCACGAAGATCGCGTCGGGCGCCGTGTGAGAGCGCACCCAGTCCGCCAGCTGCAGGCCGCGCGTGTCGACGAACTGGTATGAGCTGACCGTCGTGTCGCGCGCGCGCGCCAGGTCGAGTCCGCCACTGAGCACCATCAGCACGAGCATCGCAGCCGCCACCACAGACCCCACCGCTCCGCGCTGGAACAGCGCGGCCAGCACCCCACCCGCGACGATGCTGCCCAGCAGCGCAAAGAAGATGAAGAACTTCGTGTTGTCCCAGTCCCACGGCTGCAGCACGATGACCGACGGAACCGCGAACCACAGCCACATCGGAGCGAACCACGTGGCGAAACGCGTGGGAATCCATCGGTTCAGGAAGTGGCCCGCGATGATCAACGGGATGAGCAGCGACGTGTTCTTGATCCAGAACCACACGAAGTCCGGCACCGCCCACGGCAGGCCGTCGCGTTTGATGTCCGTGTACGAGAGCCAGCCCGGCTCGAAGCAGTAGCCGAAAAAGCTCCCGACGTTGCCGCAGTAGCTGTTGTTCGCAGGCGGCCACATCCACACCAGCACCGGCGCGGCGAGCACGACCGCGGGCACGAAGAACGCCAACCACTCACGCCGCCGCGTGAACGCGAACCAGAACGCGGACAAGGCGACCACAGTGCCCCACGCGTGCACGTGAAAGGCCGGCATCAGCCCTGCCACGACGCCAGCAAAGAGATACGCGGGCCAGCCCAGCTTCTCGCGCGTGGCCGTCCACACGAGCAGAAGCACGATCAGCGCGAGGCTGAATCCGAACAGCGTCGTGCGCTGCGGCACCAGGTACGCGAGCACAGGGTTGAGCCACTGAAAGTTCAGCTCACGGTCGAGCGTGTACTCACGCGGCAGGTGCGAAACCACGGCCAGCCCGCGCGCGGCCACGTCGCCGAGCAGGTACAAGAACCCGAGCCCGCCGCTCATCAGGAAGACGACGGTCGCGATGGCACCCGCGGCCCGGCCGCCGGCGAAGCGGCTAGCCGCAAGGTACATGACGGCGGGGAAAGCGAGGCCGAGAAGTCCCGACGTCAGCACGAGCGACGACGTCAGCGAGGTACCCAGCGGCACGAGGTTGGCCGCAAGGAAATCCATCATGAAGGGGTAGCCGAGGTGGTTCCCCGGGTCGATCGGGAACTCGGGCGGGAAGTTGTGGCCGTACGCGAACGAGCCCGTGAACGAGAGGTGCGCGGCCCAGTCGCCCCAGATGTTGATGTAGCCCGCATACAGCCCGTCCGGCCGGTACTGGTACGCATCGGCGAAGAACGGCACGGTCCACGCCGCGCACAGCAGGAAGATCGCGACCAGAGGCCAGGGATGACCAGGCGACGTGAGCGGCCGCGTCCAGCGCGCGCGGGCGTCGGCGAGATCGTCCGCCAGCTGGCTGCGGTTCAGAACCAGGACTGCCAGCGCGACGGCGGTGGTGACCACGATTGCTGTCAGCACCGTGAACGCGTTCACGTCGCGGACGGCCATCGACAAGATGAAGCTGACGGTAGCGACCGCCATCGCGCCGAGCACCGTCCCGAACGCGATCCGCTCCTCGAGGTTGAGCTCGACCTGGCTGAGGTACGTGATCCCCAAGCCGGCGACTACACAGGCTGCGAGCAGCACCAAAGCGGCGTCAGTTCCAGCAGAACAGCTGCGGTTCGCTGATCGGCAGCTTCGGGTCGCAGTTCGTGAGCCAGAGCTTCGGGCCCCATGGCGGCGAATCAGGGCCCCTGAACCAGGCTCCGTCAGAAAGCGGCAGCGCCGTCCACACGGGATAGAAGTACAGGAAGAACAGCACCGCGACCAAAAGGTGCGCGATCGCGACCTTCCGCCCCCATGGAGGCGCGTGCTCTGCGACCCACGTGATCACAAAGGCCAGCGCCAGGACCATGAAGATGAGCCCGCCGATCATCTCGTAGATGAAGAGCACGCGGGTGATCAACGACCAGGGCAGGTACAACGTGATGAACCCGACCAGGATCACCGCGGCGGGAAAGCTGCGTTGCCGGATGATGAAGTACGGCATCGACAGCACGCAAGGGATGCTCGTCCACCAGATCCACGGGTTGCCCAGGTTGTAGATGAGCGCGTACAGCGGCTGACCAGAGAACTGGTCGGTGCCAAGGTTCGTGTACTCGGCGTAGTAGAGGACCGGCCGCGAGAGCAGCGGCCACGACCACCAGGGCGAGCCGTACGGATGGGTGGCCTTCAGGGTCGCGTGGTACCGATACGCCTCCTGGTTGTAGGTGATCAGGTCGGCCAGAGATTTGAACTGCCCGCGTGCAAAGAACGGATACCAGCTGGCGACGTAGACGCCGGCAGGGATGATTGCGAATGCAACTACGAGCATTGGCAGATAGGTGGCCGGCGGGACGTCGCCCGGAAGCTTCAGCTCGCGGGTCCGCCACCATCGCCAGGCGATCCCGGCCACCAGGAAGAAGCCGATCGACGCGAACGCGGCGAGCACGATCCACTTGGCGGAAATGCCCGCGCCCAGCGCCAAGCCCAACAGCACCAGCGACCAGATAGATCCCCGCCGCGTGGTGCTCTGGACATGAACGAGGAACAGGTAGTACGCGAGCAGGATGAAGAAGACCGGAAAGATGTCGATCATCCCGATCCGCGACTGGATGAAGAACATCCCGTCGAAGCTCACGAACGTCGCTGCCGCGACGGCGAACAGGCGCTTGGGCCACAGCCGCAGCGCGAGCAGGTACATCAGCGGGACGCAGAGCGTGCCGATGATGCCGGAGGCGATCCGCCAGCCGAAGGTATTGAAGCCCAGGTCGATGTAATCGCCCTGCCCGCCCTGGAAAGTGGCCCGGAACCATCCGTACGCCCACTCCCCCGCCGCGATCATCTCCTTGCCCAGCGGGGGTTCGGGGTCGAAGTAGCTGTAGGGGCATTCGACCGTGGTCGACCTGCACTTCTCCATTCCCTTCACGTCGTTGCGCGCGTCGACCGGGAAATAGACCTCGTCGAAAACCTGGCCGTTGGGCGGGGAAAGCACCCCGTTCGGGTCCTTGTACCCACGCGTGAACGGATAGGCGAGCCCGCACAGCGTCCCTGGATCTCCATAAACGTCGACGGGCGTGTTCGGCACGCAGAAGCTGATCGGCTGGCCGCTGAACGGATGGGCGATGAGGTTCGGCGTGATCGGACTGAAGAACCGGATGAAGAAGGAGATCGCGGTCAGGATGACCAGCGCGACCACGTCCCAACGCTGCAGCCTCAGGGCCTTCAGCAGGTTGGACGTACGGCGCTCGCCGACCTCGGTCAGCGACGTCGCTTCCGCCGCTTTCCACCTCCAAGGTTCTGGCCCACGCGCATCGGCAGGTGCGAAGCGATCGCCCACGCCACCGCGTCGGCGTCAGGCACGGGCATCGCGATCGTGTCCTCGTACGCGAGACGAGGCCCGAGCTTCTTCCTGATCGCGCCCACCTCGTCCTCGTCTCCGCGCAGCCGCACGAACAGTGCGGGCTTGTCCATCAGCGGCTTGATCATCCGCGCCACCATTCGACTCCGGCGGTCCTGAAACGCGATGTTCAGCGGCTGCACCTTGACCAGCCGGATGCGGTCGTAGTCGATGACGACGCTCGAGAAAAGGGTTGAAACCTTCAACCCGTCCTCCTGGGTCTCGACGTAGCTCCTCCATTTGTAGGCGAGGAACGCGCCGCCCAGGAGCAGGCCGCTCGGTATGTACATCGTCCAGATCAGGTTGGTGGAGTGCTCCAGCAGTTGCCCCTGGTAGATCAGCAGCACGGTCATCACCAGACCCACTGCGACAAGGAAGCCGGCGAAAAACCGCTGCTGGCGCCACATCTGGTCGGCGTACAGGATCGGCTGGCGAACTCGCCCATTCGGGCTGGGCTGCTTGGAGCTCATCTCAGGGGTCCCTGCGAAATCGCGGTGGTGGGGTGCGGATTTCGTGGGGTCTTCAAAACGTCACTGATTATCCCTGCCGGGCCTACCCCGACTCGTTTCCACGGCGCGGCGCCACCCGTCTTGCAGCGAGTCGGCCTCGTCGCGCGACATCTTCGGCGTGAATTCGCGATCGAGCTTCCACAGGCCGGGCAGGTCGGAGTCGTGCCATAGCCCCGCGCCGAGGCCCGCGAGGTACGCGGCGCCGAGCGCCGTGGTCTCGGTCAGCTTCGGCCGGCGCACCGGGATGCCGAGGAGGTCCGACTGCAGCTGGCACATGACGTCCATCACGGCTGCCCGGCCGTCGACCCGCAGCTCACGCAGATTCTGGCCGCTGTCGCGCTCCATCGCCTCGACGACGTCGCGCGTCTGAAACGCCATCGCCTCCACGGCCGCGCGCACGATGTGCGCCCTTCCGCTCCCGCGCGTAAGGCCCACGATGGTGCCGCGCGCGTACGGATCCCAGTACGGGGCGCCGAGGCCGGCGAACGCCGGCACCAGGTACACGCCGCCGGTGTTCGGAACCGATTCCGCCAGGGGACCCGCCTCGGCCGCGCTCTCGATGATGCCAAGGCCGTCGCGCAGCCACTGCAGCGCCGCCCCGGTGACGAAGATGGCTCCCTCGAGCGCGTACGTGAGCTTGCCATCGCGGCGCCACGCGATCGTGGTCAGCATCCCGGTCTTCGACAGCACGCGATCGGCGCCAGTGTTGAGCAGCACGAACGATCCCGTGCCATATGTGTTCTTGGCCATCCCGGTGGTCGTGCACGCCTGGCCGAACAGCGCCGACTGCTGGTCGCCCGCGATGCCGGTGATGCTGCCGGCGATGGGTCCGCTCGAGTCGACCACCTCGGGCAGATTGGCGAGGGAAACGCCGAACAGCTCGGCCATCTCCTCGCTCCACTTGCCTTGACCGATGTCGAACAAGAGGGTACGAGAGGCGTTGGACGCGTCGGTTACGTGCGCCTTTCCTTCCGAAAGTCGGGCCACGAGCCAGGAGTCGACTGTGCCGGCGGCCGCATCGCCCGCGCGATCGACGTTCTGGAGCGCCCATGCGTACTTGGTCGCGGTGAAGTACGGGTCGAGCACGAGCCCAGTGACCTCCCGCACGCGGTCTTCATGGCCGGCGTCACGCAGGCGACGGCACTCGTCCGCGGTCCTGCGGTCCTGCCAGACGATCGCCGGCGCGATGGGCTCCAGCGTCTTGCGGTCCCACAGGACAAGCGTTTCGCGCTGGTTGGTGATGCCGACCGCCGCCACATCCCCCTGGCTCACCCCTGCCGCGTCGAGCGCCTCGTGCGCGCTGGACTGCACAGCCGACCAGATCTCGTTCGGGTCGTGCTCGACCCATCCGGGCCGCGGGAAGTGCTGCGTGATCTCGGTGTAACCCTTTCCCCGCACCTGGCCGTCGAGCCCGACGGCGATCGCCGTCGCGCCCGTCGTGCCTTCGTCTAGCGCGAGGACGACGCGGGCGATGTCGGCTTCCAGGTTCGGTTGAGGCTTCCGGTCGAGTAACCCTCGAGATCCAGAGAAACGAACTTGTAGCCCGCGTCCTGAAGGGCTTGCACCACGCGCTCGCGATTCGCAAGCAGCCGCGACATCTCTTCAGGCTCGACCTCGATCCGCGCCACGTCGCCGTGGTCGCGGACCCGCACCTGCATCAGTCCCAGCAGCTTGATCGAGTGCTCGGCCGCCTCGATCCGCCGCAGCGCGGGGATCGTCACCTCGACGCCGTGCGGGATGCGCGACGAGAGGCAGGCGAATGACGCCTTGTTCCAGTTGGCGAGGCCAAGCCGGCGCGCCGCAGCGCGGATCTCGGCTTTGGCCATGCCGGCCTCGAGGAGCGGGAACCTCACACCGCGCCGGACCGCCGATCCATGACCGGGCCGGTGATCGCCGGCGTCATCCGCGGTGGCGCCGTACGCGAGATGACGCATGCCCAGCTCGAGACGGACCGGCTCGAGCGTCTCGAACAGCTCCTCCTTGCAGTGGAAGCAGCGGTCCGGGTTGTTGCGCGTGTAGGCCTCGAGCTCGAGCTCGTGCGTGTCGACCTCGAGCAGTCGCGCGCCCAGCGAGCGCGCCGTCGTGCGCGCCTGCTCCTGCTCGGATTCGGGATACGCCGGCGAGCTCGCGAGGACCGCCACCGCGCGG
>Ga0070697_100003386_pt1 | contig 12261 bp, 10 predicted proteins | sample KBSK1501metaG_FD_65475 | JGI IMG/M metagenome (GOLD analysis project Ga0070697, IMG submission 65475) | Corn, switchgrass and miscanthus rhizosphere microbial communities from Kellogg Biological Station, Michigan, USA - KBS K1-50-1 metaG | ecosystem: Host-associated > Plants > Roots >... | reverse complement strand
GCCTTGATCCGGATCGCCCGCTCGCATCACAGTCCTTCGGTCCGCAAGAAGGCCCTCTTCTGGCTGGGCCAGACCAACGACCCCCGGGCGATCGCGCTGTTCGAGGAGCTGCTCAGCAGGCCCTGACACGTTGGGCGGACCACCCCCATAGCGACGTTTCAGGTTGGGAGTTCATCATTCCCGGTGAGCTCTCCTTAGGAGTGCCGTCGATGCCGCTCGCCGTCCTCACCGGGCTGCTCCTGCAGACCGCCGCCGCCGACTCGGCGACGCTGCGACACGCGAACGGCCTCATCCCTCAGACGGTGACCGCGGTGCGCGTGCAGCGCCCCCCGGTCCTCGACGGCAAGCTCGACGACCCAGCCTGGACACTCGCCGCCGCGCCCGTCACCGACTTCCGGCAGATCGACCCCGAGGAAGGAAAGCCGGCCTCGGAGTCCGCGGCCGTCCGCGTGGTCTACGACGACCACGCCATCTACGTCGGCGCACGCCTCTTCGACTCGGATCCCCGGCGGATCGCCAAGCGGCTCGTGCGGCGCGATGCCGATTCGCAGAGCGATGAGTTTCGGGTGCTGTTCGACAGCTACCACGACCACCGCACGGCGTACCGCTTCGTGGTGAACCCCGCGGGGGTGAAGAGCGACCTCTTCTGGGGCGACGACGGCGGCTTCTCCGACGACTCCTGGGACCCGGTGTGGGAGGCGGCCGTCGCTGTCGACTCGCTCGGCTGGACGGCCGAGATCCGGATTCCCTTCTCCCAGCTCCGGTTCTCGCACGCCCCCGAGCAAGTGTGGGGGGTGCGCTTCGTGCGCTGGATCCAGCGCAAGCAAGAGTTCGACATGTTCCCGTTCGTGGGCAAGACCGAGACCGGCCTCGCCTCGCGCTTCGCCCACCTCCTGGGGTTGCGCGACATCCCGGCGCCCCGGCGCCTCGAGCTGCTCCCGTACTCGGTCGGCCGCGGCACCTATCATCAGCCCGCAGTGGCGGCCAACCCGTTCGACGAGCGCAGCCACTACTTCGGCGGCGCCGGGCTCGACCTGAAGTACGGCATCACCTCGAACCTGACGGTGGATGCTGCGTTCAATCCGGACTTCGGGCAGGTGGAGATCGACCCGGCGTTCGTGAACCTCACGGCGTTCGAGCAGTTCTTGCCGGAGCGCCGGCCGTTCTTCGTCGAGGGCCGCGACATCTTCACCTTCGGGGGGAACGGCGGGGGGCTCAACAGCTTCGGCGGCACGCCGCAGTTCTTCTATTCCCGCCGCATCGGGCGGCCACCCCAGGGCGCGCCGATCTCGCCCGGTCAGTTCACGGACGTCCCCGACAACACCACGATCCTGGGCGCGGCGAAGCTCAGCGGCAAGACCACCAGTTGGTCGCTCGGTGTGCTCGAGGCGCTCACCGCGCGCGAGATGGCCGCCGTGGTCGATACCACGACCGGCGCGCGCTACACGGATGAGGTGCAACCGCTCACCAACCACTTCGTTGGCCGGCTGAGGCGCGACTTCCGGGGCGGCAACACCAACCTGGGATTCCTCGCGACCGCGGTGAACCGCCAGCTCGACGCGCCGGCGCTGCTGTTCCTGCGCCGGGCCGCTTACGCCGCGGGCGTGGACCTGTTCCACCGCTTCGGCAAGAGCACGTACACGCTCGCCGCCTCGCTCGGCGCGTCCTACATCCGGGGAGACACCACCGCGGTCCAGGCCGCCCAGCTCTTTTCCAACCGCTATTTCCAGCGGCCCGACGCGCACAGCTTCCACTACGATCCCAGCCGCACCTCGCTCGCGGGCCTGACCGGCGATCTCTACGTCAACAAAGTGGCGGGCAACTGGCTGTGGGGCCTCGCGGGCAGCACCACCACGCCCGGGTTCGAAGTGAACGATCTCGGCTTTCAGCGCCGCGTGGACCGCATCTCCGGCGCCGCCTACGCCGGGTACCACTGGACCAGGCCGGGCAGGGTGTTCCGCGAGTCGAGCGCGTTTCTCTCGGTCGGACCGAGCTGGAACTACGACCTCGACAACATTCAGAAGGCGTTCACCACGTTCGCCTTCGGCACGTTTCGCAACTTCTGGGGCTACAATGCCAGCGTAGCGTACTCCGCCCGGGCCCTGGATGACCGGCTTACCCGGGGCGGACCGCTCGCCGCCACTCCTGCGGCGTGGAACGCGTTCACCGAAGTGTTCAGCGACTTAAGGCGTCCCGTGAGCTTCGACGCGTCCGCTTCGTATTCGACGAACGATGCGGGTGGCTGGACGTGGGACGTGACGCCGAGCGTGCAGGTGCGACCGAGCGGCGCGGTGTCGTTCAGCCTCGGCCCCGAATACGTCGTGGGCAGGGATGCCGCCCAGTACGTCACGCAGGTGAGCGACCCCACCGCGACGGCGACCCTCGGGGCCCGCTACGTGTTCGCCGAGCTGGCACAGCACAGCCTGAATGTCGCGCTGCGCCTGAACGTGACCTTCTCGCCCATGCTGAGCTTCCAGCTGTACGCTCAGCCGTTCACGTTTGCCGGCGACTACCGCGACTTCCGGGAGTTGCGAGCCACACGCACCTATACCTTCAACGTCTACGGGCAGGACAACGGCTCGACCATCGCCTACGATGGGGCGGCCAACACCTACACCGTGGACCCGGACGGCGCCGGCCCGGCGGCCGCGTTTACCTTCGACAACCCGGACTTCCGCACCCGCTCGCTGCGCAGCAACGCGGTGCTGCGCTGGGAGTACCGGCCCGGCTCTACGCTGTTCGTCGTGTGGACCCAGAGCCGCCGCGGTGACTTCGGCGACCCGAGCTTCGACGTGGCGCGGGACCTCGGCCGCGAACTCCTCCACGACCGGCCGACGAATGTGCTGCTGGTCAAGATCAACTATTGGCTCAGCCGCTGAACTCCCTTGCGTAGGGCGTGCGTCCCGGGCGGCTTATGACGCCCCACGCCCCACGCCCTTTTATCTTGTCTCATGCCTTTTTGGACGCTCCGCCGCTCATTCGGCGCCGCGGCCGCTCTGGCGGTGTCGCTCGCCCTGGGGTGGGCAGCCGTCGTGCTCGCGGTCGCCGTGACGGCGGCGCGCGACCAGGCGACGACGGCGGATGCGATCGTCGTGCTCGGGGCGGCCCAGTACAACGGCCGCCCCTCACCCGTGTTCCGGTCACGACTCGACCACGCGGCCGCGCTGTACCAGCGCGGCTACGCGCCGGTAGTGCTGGTGACGGGCGGCGTCGGCACGGGCGACACGGTAAGCGAATCGGAGGTCGGTCGTCGCTACCTCGTCAGGGCCGGCCTCCCGGAGGGCGCCGTGACGGCACTCCCGGCCGGCGCGAGCACGGCTTCGTCGCTCGACGGCGTGGCGCGCTGGTTCGCGGGGCAGTCGAATCGCCGGGTGCTGCTCGTGAGCGACGGATTCCACATGCTACGGCTCCAGATCATCGCCAGCCGCCTGGGCCTCGTGCCGTTCACGTCCCCGACGCCGAACTCCCCGATCCACGCCAATCCCCGGCTCAACGCCGGGTATCTGCTCGCGGAGGGGGTCAAGGTGCCGCTGACCTGGCTGTTCCAGCACTGACGGGGGATCCCATGCAGCTCGCCAGCCGCCGCGTGTACTCGGGCAGGGTCGTGCGCCTCGACGTGGACACAGTCCGCTTCCCGGACGGCTCCACCGGGGAGCTGGAGCTGGTGCGACACCCCGGCGCCGCCGCCGTCGTGCCGTGCGCCTCGGGCCCCACCGGCGCCGACCCCGTCATTCTGATGCTGCGGCAGTTTCGCTACGCCGCGGCGGGACCCGTGTGGGAGATTCCCGCCGGGACCCTCGCGCCGGGAGAGACTCCCGAAGCGTGCGCGCGACGCGAGCTGCTCGAAGAAGCGGGCGTCTCGGCCGAGCACATGGAGCCGCTGACTTCGATCTGGACCACACCGGGCTTCACCGACGAAGTGATTCACCTGTTCCTGGCCACCGGCCTCACGGCGGGGACGGCGGCCCCCGAGCGCGACGAATTCATCGAGGTCGTCCCGCGCCCCCTCTCCCAGGTGCTGGCCGGAATCCGTGACGGCGAGATCCGTGACGCGAAGTCGATCGTCGCTATCCTTTATATGGCGGGGTTTAAGCTGGGGCTGTAACGTTGTGCTGTCACCACGAGAGGACGCCCGTGTGGCTTGGTCACTGGAGACCAAGCCATTGCCAGGCAGGCAGTTGCGGAATGACCCGCGACGGGTATGGTTCGTGCCGTATCTAATAAGGGAGAGCGAGGCCTGCGGGCCCACGCTGTTTCCGCCCGGAACCAAGGGACCCGATCATGCGAGCCGTCCTCAGAGGCAAACCTGAAGCCGTCGCGACCCAGCGCGGGCTCGAGCGCGGCACGCTCCACGAGCTCGACGACGGGCGGCTCGTGCTCGAGCACCTGCGGGGGGACCCCCAGGCGTTCGGTGCCCTGGTGGACCGCTATCAGACCCGCCTCCTGAACTTCATCAACCGGACCATCGGGGACCGGGAGCGCGCCGAGGACCTCGTCCAGGAGGTCTTCATCCGGGTGTTCCGGCACCTGCATCGCTTCGACCAGACCAAGAAGTTCTCGACCTGGATCTATACGATCGCCTCGAACCTGGCGAAGAACGAGCTCCGCAACCGCAGCCGCAACCCGCTGGTGCTATTCCAGACGATCAAGCAGCACTGGGAGGCGGACCACCGGCCGCTCCAGTTCGAGGACACGACGGCCCGGCCGGACGACCTGTACCGCAAGCGCTACCTGAAGGAGGCAGTGGACCAGTGCGTCGGCCAGCTCCCCGCCCATCACCGCGTCGTGTTCGTGCTGCGGGAGCTGGAAGGAAAGAGCTACGCGGAGATCGCCGACATCACGGGTTGCAATCTGGGTACCGTGAAGAGCCGGCTGAACCGAGCCCGGAACAGCTTCGCCCAGCTCATCGAGCCGCTGCTCGAATAGCTCACAACCCACATCCCCACTACCCTTGGGGCGTGGGGTTGTGGGGTTGTGGGAACCCACCCCGGTTCGGACGGTAGTACTCCCGCACATGACCTGTCTCCAGTTCCGCGAGCGCTACAGCGACTATCGCGACGATCTGATTACGTCCGAGCGCGAGCTGCGGCGTTTTCAGCGACACTTCGCTCTCTGTCCAGCCTGCCGCCGCTACGACGCCGCCGTGCGGCGGGGCATTCTCGCGCTGCGGGCGGGGCAGCACGCCATTACGCCGTCACCCGACTTCCGCCGCCGGCTCGAGTCGCGTCTCGCACGCGAGCGGCCGGGGGAGCCGGAGCTGGCGGCGCGGGCCGGTCTCGCCGCCGCCCTGCTGCTCGCGGCGCTGCTCGGCCTGCTCGCGCTCGAAGGCACGCGACGCACCGAGCTCGCACAGACGCCCCCGCTGCCGCCCGTGCCGTTTCCCAAGCCGGTCGCGCACGCCGGCGTTCCCTTCGTTTCCTTCCAGGATCCGCGCGCCAGCATCGTGGTGGGGAACCCGAGCCCGTACGGGGCGGCGCTCGTCGAGCCCGTGTCGGCCGGCCGCTAGAGCGGCCGGCCACCTTTCATCCGTTCCCGGCCAGCGGTAACTTCCGCCCCGTATGGGGGCTCTCACCTTCGACGCGCTGCTCCGGAGCCTCAAGCCGGAGGGGCGCGCGCCCGATCCTGTTTACTACCTGCATGGTGACGAAGACGTCCTGAAGGATGAGGCGCTGCGGGCGCTCACTGCTCGCGCCGTGGAGGCCGCCGCCCGCGACTTCAACGTCGACACACGCAGCGCCGCCGACCTCGATGCGGCGGCGTTGCGCGCGCTCGTTGACACTCCGCCGCTGCTCGCCCAGACTCGCGTAGTCGTACTGCGCGGCATCGAGCAGATGCGCCGCGGCTCCAAGGCACGCCAGGAGCTGCTACGCTACCTCGCCGCCCCGAACCCCACCACGGTGCTCATCCTGGTCCACAGCGCGGGGGAGGAGCATGACCCGGAGCTCGCGCGCCTCGCCACCGCGGTGGCGGTCGAGCCCTTGCCGCCCGAGCGCGTGGCACGCTGGGTGGCGCATCGAGCCAGGCAGGTGGGGCTCGAGATAGAACCCGAGGCGATAGCGGCGCTCCTGGAGACCGCCAACCCCGGCCTGGGTGCGCTGGCGCAGGAGCTCGACAAGCTCGCGGCCATCACTGCCGGACGGACCGCGACCCGCGAGGATGTCGCAGCCCTCGCGGGCGTACGCCGGGGTCAGACGATGCACCACCTGGTGGACGCGGCGCTCGAGCGGCGGGCGGCGGACGCCGCGCGCCTCGTGGAGCCGGTGCTCGAGCAGGCGGGCGTGACGGGGGTCCGTATCCTCACGGCGCTGGGCACGGCGGTCATCGGCACGGCGCTGGCTCGCGCCGAGCTCGATCGCGGCACTCCGCGCGGCCGCCTCACGGCCGTCGTGATGCAACACCTGCGGCTGGCCCGCCCCTTCGGCCTCGGCGACTGGGGTGAGACCGCGGCCCGCTGGGCTCGCTGGGCGGAAGGATGGACCTCCGGGGAGCTGAGGCAGGCCCTGCGGCTGGCCCGGGATGCCGATCGCGCCCTCAAGTCGACGACAGTCACGGATGAAGCGGGGATCATGACGCAGCTGGTGCTGCAGCTCGGCGTGCTGCGGAGGGAGGCAGCGTGAATCTGGCGGCGAGGCGGATAGCCGGTTGGGCGGTTAGAGCCGCGCTGCTCACGCCGGCGCTGCTAACCGCCTATCCGCCCAACCGTCTAACCGCCCAGAGCGACCCGCGCCTGGGGGCGGCGGTGCAGCTGGCCCAGGCAGGTCGGCTCGACTCGGCGCGCGCCGTGGTCCGGCGGCTGCTCGCGGCGCTCTCACCCGCGGACTCGGCGTATCCCGAGGCGCTGTACACGTCCGCGATCCTCGCGGCCGACGCGTCCACGGCGGCCACCAACCTGCAGCGCGTCGTGGTCGAGTTCGGGCGCTCGCCGTGGGCGGACGACGCGCTGCTGCGGCTCACCCAGCTGTACTTCGCGCAGGGGGACCCCGCGGCCACGGTACAAGCGGCCGAGCGGATGCGCCGCGATTATCCGGACTCTCCTCTCAAGCCCCGCGCCGACTTCTGGGGCGCGCGCGCCTACTTCGATCTGAAGGACGAGGCGCACGGCTGCGAGCTGGTGCGCGAGGCGTTAGACCGGGTCGGCGAGGACGTGGAGCTGAAGAACCAGCTGACCTTCTACGCCGCCCGCTGCGGGGCGCCACCCACCCCGGTGACCGCCGCTGGTCCGGACGGCGCCACGACGCCGGCGCCCAGCGACACTCAGCATGCGGGTGGCGCGACGCCCACGGCCTACGCCGTGCAGGTGCTCGCCGTGAAGAGCGCGGCGCAGGTGGACGAGATGCTCACGCGACTCAAGGTGATGGGGTTCGATGCCCACGTCGTGCGCGACACGAGCGGGTTGTTCAAGGTGCGCGTCGGGCGGTATGCCACGCGCGGCGACGCGCAGCAGGCGCAGGCGCGCCTCAAGACCAAGCTCGGCGGCCAGCCTTTCCTCGTGGAGGAGCCGTGAGCCCGCGGGTCGATGTCGACACCCCGTTGATGCAACAATACCGCGACATCAAGGCGCGCTACCCGGAGACCATCCTGTTTTTCCGGATGGGCGACTTCTACGAGATGTTCGAGGACGACGCGCGGCTCGCGGCGCGCGAGCTCGGCCTCACCCTCACGACGAGAAACAACGGTGGCGCCGCGGAGGTCCCGCTCGCGGGCGTCCCCGTGAAGGCCGCCGCCGAGTATCTGCGTCGCCTGATCGGGAAGGGGCACCGCGTGGCGATCTGCGAGCAGGTGGAAGACCCGAAGCTCGCCAAGGGCCTGGTGCGCCGCGAGGTGGTGGAGACCGTTACGCCAGGCAGTGTGCTCGCCGACGATTGGGTGGCGCAGAAGCGGAACAACTACCTGGTGGCCGTCGAGCCCCGGGGCGGGACGCCCGGCCTCGCGGCGCTGGACCTGACCACGGGCGAATTCGTGCTGGAGCTCGTGGAGCCGCAGGATCTGTCCGCCGCGCTCGCCCGCTACGAGCCGCCCGAGGTGCTGCTGCCCGCCGGCACCCGCTGCCCCCTGCCGGACGGCGCCACCGTCACGGAGCGGGAAGCGTGGGAGTTCGATGCCGAGCTGGCGCGGGAGGATCTGCTGCGCAGCTTCCGGCTCGCGTCGCTCGACGGGCTCGGGGTCGCGGCCACCGACCGGCCCGCGCTCGGCGCCGCCGGGGCCCTGATCCGCTACGCCCGGGAGCTCAAGCCCGGCGACTTACCGCACGTCGCCCGGCCCAGGGTCGTGCGCCGCGGCGACGTCGTGCCGCTCGACGAGATGACGCGGCGCAACCTCGAGCTCGTGGAGCCGCTGCGCCCGGGGACAGCGAATGCGACGCTCCTCGAAGTGCTGGACGGCACGGTGACTCCGATGGGGGCGCGGCTGCTGCGCCGCTGGCTGCTCGCGCCGCTCGTCGATCCCGCCGCGATCAACGCGCGGCTCGACGCGGTGGCGGTGCTCGCCGACGATACCCGGGGGCGGGACCGGCTGCGGGAGGCGCTAGACGGCGTGCGCGATCTCGAGCGCCTGGCGGGCCGCGCGGCGCTGGGTCGCGCCACCCCACGGGAGCTCGGCGCCTTACGGGACTCGATCCGGCGGCTCCCCGACGCGCGTGCCGCGCTGGACGGCGTGGAGAGGCGCGAGCGGGCGGCGCTGCTGGAGCAGGCGGCCGACCGCTTCGAGCTGCTGCAGGACCTGGGCGACGAGCTCGCCCGCGCCCTCGTGGACCGCCCGCCGGCTCAGCTCGCGGACGGCGACGCCATCCGGCCCGGCCATGACCGGGCGCTGGACGAGCTCAAGGACGCGCGCGACGGCGGCAAGCAGTACATCGCCTCGCTGCAGGCGCGGGAGCGCGAGCGCACCAGTATTCCGTCGCTCAAGGTCGGGTTCAACAAGGTGTTCGGCTATTACATCGAGGTCACGAACGCCCACAAGGCGCGAGTCCCGCCCGATTACGAGCGGCGCCAGACCCTCACCGGCGCCGAGCGCTACGTGACGCCGGAGCTGAAGGAGTACGAAGCGAAGGTGCTGGGGGCGGAGGAGCGCATCGCGGCGCGCGAGGCGGAGCTGGTCGACGTGCTGCGGCGCGGCGTGACGCTGGCCATCGGCCGGATCCAGCAGACCGCCGGGCTCCTCGCCTGCCTCGACGTTTGGGCCGCGCTCGCCGATCTCGCCCACCGCGACGCGTACGTGCGCCCCGAGGTGAATGACGCGTTCGTGATCCACCTCGAGGGCAGCCGCCATCCCGTGGTCGAGCGCATGATGCCGCGCGAGGCATTCATACCCAACGACGTGCTGCTGGACGAGGCCGCCCGCGTCATCCTCCTCACAGGCCCGAACATGGCGGGCAAGTCCACGCTGCTGCGCCAGGTCGGGCTGTGCGTGTTGCTCGCCCAGATGGGTGCGTTCGTCCCGGCGCGGCGCGCGGTCGTCGGCGTGGTGGACCGGCTGTTCACACGCGTCGGCGCGTCCGACAATCTCGTCGCAGGACAGTCCACGTTCATGGTTGAGATGAGCGAGACCAGCGCGATCCTCCACGGCGCAACCGCGCGGAGCCTCATCTTGCTGGACGAGATTGGCCGCGGCACCTCGACCTACGACGGTGTGGCGATCGCCTGGGCGGTGACCGAGTTCCTGCACAACACGATCGGCGGCAAGACGATCTTCGCCACGCACTACCACGAGCTCACCCAGCTCACCGAGGAGCTCGCCCACGCCCGCAACTTCAACGTGGCGGTGCGCGAGGTGGGGGACGAGATCGTGTTCCTGCACCGCCTCGAGCCGGGCGGCGCGGACCGCTCCTACGGCATCCACGTGGGCCGGCTGGCCGGCCTGCCAGCGCCGGTGGTGGCGCGCGCCTGGCAGGTGCTGCAGCTGCTCGAAGCCGGGCACCATGTCGCCCGGCAGCCGGCGCCCCTCCCGCCCGACGCCGCGCAGCTCGGGCTGTTCGGCCCGCTCGAGCCGCATCCCCTGCTCGTCGAGCTCGAGCGGCTGGACGTGAACGCGCTGTCACCGCTCGAGGCGCTGAACCGCCTGGCAGCGTGGAAGAAGCGGCTCGAGGACGGCGCATGAGGCGCCCGCTCGCTGGGCTGGTTGCGCTCGCGGCGCTCGCCTGCCGCAAGCCCGCCGAGACGCCGAGCCAGGGCAGCGCTACGGCGCCATCGTACACGCCGCCCGACCAGGAGCCCCCCGTCGCGCTGAACGGCGACTCTCCGATTCAATACCCGCCGGCGCTGTTCGACCAGAAGGTCGAGGGCGATGTGGTGTTGCGGCTGTTCGTGGACTCGACGGGCCACCTGCGGCCGGAGTCCACGAAGGTCGCCGAGTCGAGCGGCTATCCCGCGCTCGATTCCGCGGCGGTGGCGGGTGCGGGGCAGCTCCACTTCGCGCCGGGGCGGCGGCGGGGCCTGCCCGTCTCGACGCGCTTCCTGCAGCCGATCGAGTTCCGCCATCCCCAAGGCCAGGCGCTCAAGGGCGGCCCCGATGCCACCGCACACTAAGCCGTACGACGACGTCCTCGCGACGATCGGCTGGACGCCGCTCATCCGCCTGAACCGAGTCACGCAGGGGATCCGCACGCCGGTCTATGCCAAGGCGGAGTTCTTCAACCCCGGCGGCTCGGTGAAGGACCGGATCGGCCTCGCGATGATCGAGGCGGCGGAGCGGGAGGGGCGGCTGCGGCCCGGCGGCGTGATCGTGGAGGCGACGTCGGGGAACACGGGCGTCGGCCTCGCGATCGCCGCAGCGGTCAAAGGCTATCGCTGCATCTTCACGATGCCGGACAAGATGTCCCAGGAGAAGGCCCGGCTGCTGCGGGCGCTGGGCGCGGAGGTGATCATCACGCCCACCGCCGTGCCGCCGGACCACCCCGACAACTACATCATGAAGGGGCGCGCCATCGCGGCGGCGCACGAAAACGCCATCTTCGCCGACCAGCACTACAACCCCGTGAACCCGGAGGTGCACTACCGCACGACCGGCCCCGAGATCTGGGAGCAGACGGCGGGGCGGGTGACGCACTTCGTGTGCGCCCCGGGCACCGGCGGCACGGTGAGCGGCGCCGGCCGCTACCTCAAGGAACGGAACGCGAAGATCCGGGTGATCGCAGGTGATCCCGTCGGCTCGATCTACACCCAGTACGCGAAGACGAAGCAGCAGACCGAAGGCTACCCGTACAAGGTGGAGGGGATCGGCGGCGATAAGATCCCCACGTCGTTGCACTGGGACGTGATCGACGAGTGGATCAGCGTCACGGACAAGGACGCGATGCTGATGACGCGGCGCGTGGCCCGCGAGGAGGGATTGTTCGTGGGCGGGTCGACCGGCGTCAACGTCGTCGCCGCCCTCGAGGTCGCCCGGCGCGCGAGCGCTGCGGATGCGCTCGTCGTCACGGTGCTGTGCGATACCGGAGAGCGCTACCTCTCCAAGGTGTACAACGACGAGTGGCTGCGCGAGAACCAGATCTTGGAGAGCGAGCGCGTGTCGGTGGCGCAGCTGCTCGCGGCGAAGAACGGCTCGGCCGCGCCCCCGCTCGTCTCCGTGGCCCCGAGCGCCACGGTGCGCCAGGCCCTCAACCTGATGAGCACCTACAACGTCTCCCAGCTGCCGGTGCTGGACAGCGGTGACGGGGTGGGCGCCGTGTTCGAGCAGCTCCTCATGGCCAGGGCGCTCGAGGATCCGGCCACCCTCGACAAGCCGGTCGAGGACGTGATGGATCCGCCGTTCCCCGTGGTCGACGCCGACCTCCCGGTGGACCGGCTGAGCGCGCTGCTTTCGCGCGAGACGCCGGCCGCCCTGGTGCGTCGCGACGGTAGGATCACCGGCATCGTGACCCGCTACGACGTGCTGCACCAGCTCGCCGGGATCCGTTGATGCGCGTCACGGTCCTGACCGGCGGTGCGACCGCAGAGCGCTCCGTCGCGTTCGCGAGCGCCGCGCAGATGGTGGCGGCGCTGCGGAGCCGGGGCCACGACGTGCACGTCGTCGACACGACGCGCGGACCCCTCTCCGCCGCCGACGAGAAGCAGCTCCTCTCAGGAACCATCGGAACGGAGATCCCGGACACGGCGGCGCTCGAGGAGGCGGAGCGCCGGTTGCTCTGCGAGGGGCTCGCCGAGCTGCCGGTCGTGCAGGGCGCCGACGTGCTGTGCCTCGCGCTGCACGGCGGGACGGGGGAAGGCGGCACTCTCCAAGCGATCCTCGACGTGGTCGGCGTGCCGTACACGGGCAGTGGCGCGC
>Ga0070697_100003384_pt1 | contig 12264 bp, 20 predicted proteins | sample KBSK1501metaG_FD_65475 | JGI IMG/M metagenome (GOLD analysis project Ga0070697, IMG submission 65475) | Corn, switchgrass and miscanthus rhizosphere microbial communities from Kellogg Biological Station, Michigan, USA - KBS K1-50-1 metaG | ecosystem: Host-associated > Plants > Roots >... | reverse complement strand
GTTGATATCGGTGGTTGCAGGCCTCTGCAACCACCGAAAACGATCCTCGAGCCGAAGGTCAAATAAGTGGCGTTATGGGCCCTGGATCGTCACCGCGAGATTGACCTTTGGATCACTGCTTCACGGGTCACCGATACCGACCCTACCAACCGAGACCAAACCCGTGTTTGGTCGTGGTCACGTTTTCGCCCAATCTCTCGCTGGATTACGCTTCATCACCTGATCAAGAAGCCGACCCGACTAGAACATGCACTTCACCTGACGACCTCGCCCCTCGAGACGATTACCCGTTCCGAAACCACGTCTCTGGAGGCTCCCTAAACTGCGCTAGGATTCGCTCCGCCCGTGCGCTGCCATAGACGTTTTCCAACAACGTGGGTACCCAGGCCGTCCGGCCCTGAAGTCGATCGCGCGCATCCTTCCACTCGCCGAGGACGTCTTCCAGCGAACTCGCAAGCACGGGGGCATCGAGGAGCTTTGATCGAAAGGCTTCGGATCCTACCGCGATTCCAAAATGGTCGAGCGAGACCAAGACCCCCCATTCGCCACGCGGGGAGTAGATCGCGTGCTCGGCCATCCCAGACCACGCTTCCGAGCGCAAGGGATGGGAATAGTCGTAGATCGAAACGATAGTGCGGAGCTAGTTCAAAATCCGCCGACACATCCTCGCGGTCGTCATCCTCGTACCCGCACAGGTAAGACAGGTAACATTCGGTATCGCCCTCAGCCATGGCCGCGGACGCGAGAGCTCGGTACTGATCCTCGTTCAACCCGTATCGAATCGGTCCCAGAAGCAGACCGACACCCGGACTCCGGAGAGGCCGGTCACCGAGATCGGCATTGCGAAATAGCAGACGGAAGGCGTCCCTGGCAGCCCGCAGGTCGTTTTGGCTGTACGGTCTGACGTGTTCAGGCATCGACTCCGTTTGCTCTACGATCAGCGCATACGAGTTCGTCGCGCCGATGGCCAAACCCGTCTTTGCTCGCGGTCACGTCTTCGCCAATGATCTCCGTGACTTCCTTACTCCGGGCTAAACCCGAACAGCACGCGATTCGACCTTGAGTCCCGTCCTACAACAAGGAGAACGCTAGCCCCACTGCGCGCACCGCACAGTGCTGGCAAGTAAAATCATCGGAATGAGCTAAGGACGTTCGCGCGCCGCAGGCTATCACGCCTTCTCTGCGGCGAGCGCCCAAGCTCGATAGTCTCACTTCCGCCGCGTGCGCTTCTTCTGTCGCCGGATTCGATGTCTGTATTCTCGAGTGATTTGCCGGGCGACCTCAGGAGTGTACTTCTCGACGATCTCGGCCATGAGATTGTCGTCGATATAGATTGGCTCAATCGGAATTCGTGCTGCCAACGCGCTAAGCGTCTCGCCCATCTCTCCCCGATCGGCGCGACCGTGGGTCAGTTCGTACGCGAGAATATCACTCGTCTGCAACGCGGGCGCTTCGCGCTTGGGGACGGCGGTCGCTGCGATGATCTTGTTCTCGTCTCGATACTTCTCGGATGCTAGGATCCGGCTCACGGAGGCTTGGAATTCCGGCAAGCCCTGGTCGCCCGACTCGAAGCAGTATGCGATGCGCCGATTGTTCCAGCCGACGGTGTCGAATCTCTTGGCCGCCAAACCTATACACGTGTCAGCGCAGATCGCATAGGGATTGGTGCCGAGGCTAGGCTTCCCTTCCCGCGTTCTTGCCTTATGCAGCTCCAGCATTGCTTGATAGCCGGACGGAAGCAAGACCCCGGCGCAGCCATAGTCGACATTTTCATTAATGGTTCGGACCAGGTCCCGCAAAAGCCGTTTCCATTTCTCTTCGCCCCATTCGTTATAGGGCCTCCGTTTACGAGACATGAAATCTGTCATATGAAACACGTCCAGGTTTGCGTCAGCCTCATTCAGAAGGCGGCGCCAGGAGAGTAGCAGACGAGTCCAGTCGTTTGCGCAAGCGAGAAACGCCGCGACCGCGTAAAGTCCACGCTTGCCGTACCAACTCCTATCGACGTACGCATCCATTACGGTGGTCCGGATCGCGAGGGGTGAAAACATTTCCTTCTGGCCGACCAACCACCGTTTATGCAGCGACGAATGCATAACGCTGTCGGGTATCATTTTTGGGACCGGCGCCTATATCGCATAGCGAGCTGCCGTCCAGTCAGACGCGAACTCAAGGTCTACGGCCTGAAACTGTGGCGCAAGATCCTCGTGCAGATTCCGTCCCCCTCCGGAACAGAAATCAGCGGTGTTGCTTGTCAGAAAGACAACCTTCTGACCAAATCCCGCGGCTCGAAGTCGCTGAACAATCTGAAGATTCGTCTCGACAATCAAACAATCTTTGGCGGCTTCCTTCCCTCGCCGCGCCGGAGCAACGCTTCCTCTAACTCTGTCCATCGCCCTCACCTTGCAGGCCTCCTCGTCCTCTACAACATTCGTGAGCCTCAGAAGCCGCTCAGCCAAAGCTCGAGCGGCCGCAGGATATCCAAGATCTGACAGCCTTTTGGGGGCATCTACGGGGAGGCCAAGTGCCTTGAAGATCCCTGCTACCCGCTCAACTGATAAATCGAGCGTCTGAAGTGCTGCGCCGCATTCGGTCTCCAGCTGGTCGAGGTGTTCAAGAACCTCGTTAAAGGCGGTCTCACTCACCAACAGAACGAGCTCCGGCGGGGCAGCTTCGGCCCGGGCGACGATCTCCAGCACAGCGCTGACGTGGTTCGCTGTATACTTTTTCCGAGTTGGTTCTCTCGCCGCGTCCAGAACGACGCACGCATCTAGTGAGAGGACAGGTCTTCCAATCTCTTGAATTCGCGCCTGCGCCTCTGCAGTGCTCAGCGTCACCGCGCTGCGTCGTATGCCTTCAGGAGGTCGCGCCCAAACTCGAACTCGCTAGCCAGATCGCTCGCCTTCTCCTCAGGCCACCCTTCTTCCTCAACTAACCAACGGCTCAACGTATAGGCATCCAGCGTCGCCCGCTCCCGGTGTACCTGAATGAGGAACGCAAGCCATCGCTCAAGGTCGAGCGGATGCCCTGAGCCTGTGCCCTTATTCGCCGCCCGCGAGAAGCGGGCCAATCGTTTTGCGGCTTCCTCACTGAGCCAATGCGTGATGGGAAGGCGGTCGGCCGTAAGTTCACTGTCCATACCGAAGTCGGGTGCGACCGGACCGATATAGCGAACGGTGAACTCGTCCAGTATCGCATTGTACTGACCCCTGGTGAGCTGCCCCACCTGTTGGGGGACGATGTTCGTTACCCTTAGTTCACCGTGGTCCGATGTGAGGAACAGCGACACCGCGACGCGATCAGCTGCCGCAACACTCCTGAACACATAGCATTGACGACGTGGAGGCAAAGAGCTGAGTTCAGCTTCCCGTTCGCGATCACGCAACCACGCTCGCGCCGCCCTTGTCGCTACGGCTTGAATGAAGGCGTCGAACCTCGCTGGGTCGCCACGGAGACGCAGTTCCTTGTGAACTTCAAGCACTCTTCTCTCCTTATCCCTTCACGTCTGTCAGGGGCTGAACATCGAGCGAACCGACGTTCTTCGATCTCTCGTCTGCGTGCCGACAGATTCTCGAAGTTCAGGGAATATTTGGGGAAGGGGAAGACTCTCGTCCTGGCTTTCTTCCTAAGATCGCCCTCAAACCCGCGCCACATGATGATTCCCTCAGCGCGAAGGTCGTAGGCCTTCAGGTATTTGATCGATTCGTCTAGCCGCAATCGGTGGCGAGATCGCTCCTGCTTGAGCCCGGCTCGCGCCCCGTTCAACGAAGCGCTCCGCCGATCCAGGCCTCGAACATCTCCAAAAGGGTTTCGTTTTGAACACGTTCCGAAGCCCAGGCTAACCCACGCGATTCTAACTGGTTGGAGCAGCAATGTGCCGATGCGATTTTGAACCGTTTGGCAGGTAGATCGGCCGGGGGCAGTGACCTTCGGGTGGAACACCCAAAGGTCGCACGCGCCTTTCCGTACGTGGACCCCGATACCGCCGGTGATCTTAGACTCCGCTTCGCCAGGCCGGCGGCCGCGACGAAGGACATTCACGGCCTGGCCCCATCCGGCGCGTGGACTATGCGTCCGGTTCGAGCCATCGCCTGCGTCCGCCGTGGTCGGCGCGTTCAGGACGAGGCCGTAATGGCCGATCGTCTCACGATCGGCCCTGCCGGCAGCATCAGCGAGACCATGCTGGTGTGTCGTCGGTTCGCCTCTTTCCCGCCGGACCTGTCGGCTGAGGAGGCCGGAACCAGTACATGGAACCAGTCCGTAAGTACCCGTAAGCACGCGAGACTTTAGCGTGGTACTGATAGCTAAACAGTTGCGAGCAACGAGCTCGTTTGACCCACCGTGTCGCATAGCCGATTAGCCAGATCGGTAACACGCCCGGATGGTCGGTCGGCCACAAGCTTCGCGAGTCCAGATCGGGGCCGGCTTTGGATGGTGGAAGCCACCCCTTGCCTTCCAGTTCCTACGGGACTACTGACCCTTACTGACGCTCCAACGCCCAACCCGATTTGGCCGACCTTAGCGTAGTCGATCCGGCTGGGGGCCGATCTACCGGCCGGGTAAGGCCGAAACCGGTCCCCGGAGCGGGCCAGTTCTCGGCCGGCCCCCGGGGGCCCGGAGGGGTCTGAGAGCCCCTCAGCCGGGCCCGACCCCCGCCCTGCCGTCCCGACCCCATAGCCCTTCCATCGCCACGGAGAGGCCCGTTCTCTCCTTCCCGGCCTTCATCGACAATCGGCCCACCCTTTTGGAGATTTCGCATCTATTTCCTCAATCCGGGATAGCCGAAAACATAGATCCAATCCGTCGTCTTGGCTGGAATGTGGCAACCCAGGCAATCAGTACGAAAGTCCTTCGAGGTGGTCTTGGCCGGGTCGGTAGCATCGAACCAGGACCAGCCCCAGCCTTCGCCCCAACGCTTGTTTCCTGGAAATCGGCCAACGTTGTCTTTCACCATGACGAACCAGCCAGCGAGGGTGCCGGCACTGCTTACGGTTCCGGTCGTCATATCTCTAGTAGTCGCTTTGAACACTTCCTTCACGAGAACGGTGCCGTCGGGAAAGTGTCCGTCCTTGCGATACCCGGCCATGGTTCCAGGCGATGCATAGACCACGTGCATCTCCTTTGAGCCCGGACCGTCGGCTGCAGCCACTGCCCAGCTGCCCAGCATTTCATAATCGGTCTGATAGTCGGCCGGCACGCGCAGATTTCCCTTGTCGTCGACAACGGCCGCAGTCGTTCCGCCGTACTGTGAGCGCGTATCGATCTGCCCGTAGGCAGTGACGGCGCCGATCACGGACAATCCTGCCAGGGCGACGCCCACGGCACCGACGACTCTCATGGCGCTGTTTTCTCCCTCTGTTGGCGAACCGGTAGCGCTCGTTGATGAATTATTTGTCCAGCAGCGGATAGAACTGGGTCCACACCTCATCCTTCTTGGCGCTGGCGATATGGCAAAAGGCGCACTCGGATTTAGGCTTCACCTTGGCCGTCGCTGCCTTCGGCTCGTGGTGATTGAAGTTGTAGTAACCCCAGCCTCCGGTGTCGGCATAGCGCTTGGTATCCTTGACCGTAACGTCGGCGCCGTTCAACTTTCCGGGGAAGTAGCCCCGCCCGGAGGGCTCGGTGCGCGATCCATCCGGGTTCTCGGCTGGAACCGTCAGCTGCAGTTCCTTGAAGAAGATCGTTCCCTCCGGGAACTTACCTGTCCTCTTGTAGATCTCGTACGAGCCTGGTTCGATGTAGACGTTGTGATACTCAGGAAAATTGGCTTGGCCGCCGTTGAGCGCGTTGGGAGTGAGCGGTGAGCCGACGAACACCCACTCATTGAAATTCTTCGGCAGGATCAGATCGCCCTCCTTGGTGTACTCCGGTAGATAGCGTTGCCTCACCAACGGTGTGTTTGTCTGCTGTCGTTGCGCAAAGACCACCGTCCCGATGGCAGAAAGGGCGAGTACCCCGACAGCGACTACCAGGACCTTCCTCATGGCGACTTCTCCTTCTGCGTGCGCCTGAACCGGCGACGCGCTCTCACTGAGAGCTGTGTTAGGGTGAAGGGCGATTGCGCCGCGCAGGTCGCGACTCGAATGGCCTCGGCTGAGACCGGTTCACGGAGGAGCATGGCGAAGCGTAGCCCCGTACGGTGGGCGTATGCCCTTTGCGTACGACACGCGTGACGCATACGGGCGGTTGCGCCCGGCTGCCTCGCAATCTGGTCGACCCGCGCGACATCTGGGTTCATGACACTACTTGTTGTGCCATCAGCGCTGCGCCGCTCGCCATTACTCGTTCGGTCTTACAGACAGTCGACACGTGTCATAGAGGGCCGCGACCCGTGGCGGCCCCTTCATCAGCAGCGGCCTTGGGCATCTTCTCGCTGTACCCGTTGCTCGGTAGCTCGCGCGGATCGTGATCGCATCAGCGAAGATCGTTTCACCGGGACATCGCCCGGAAAGCGGTGTCGGCCAGATCCGCAGAGGATCTGTTCTTCGAACTGGCCCTGGTGGATCTGACCCGGGCCGCGGAGCTGTTCCGGCGAGTCTTCGCGCAGGCCGACCGCGTGGACGGCTGGATGGTCCCTCGAACTGCCGGCCATCAAGGAAGCAATACTCGCCGGTGTTCCGGCCAACGTCACGTTCGCCTACTAAGCCGCCGGGACCCTCGACAAGCCGCTACACGACCTGCGTCGCGCCGCTGGCCGGCGTAGGGTCCGGGCCGGTCTCCCGCGCGGGCAGCTTCAGCACCGGAAAGCCCAGCGCCTTCCACCGCTCCAGACCGCCTTCGAGCGGATGGACGCGGGTGATGCCTCGGCGCTTTAGTAGGAGCGCCACCCGGGCGCTCGTCGCTTCGTTGGGTCAACTGCAATAGACGACGAGGTCCCGATCGAGAGGGATGTCCGACACGCGTGTATCGAGGGCGTCGGTCGTGACCCGGCGAGCGCCAGGAATAACGTACGGGGTGGCTGCCACTTCGAGCGCGGTGCGAAGGTCGAGGATGATGACCTCCTCTCCCGTCTCGAGCTTCTGCCTGAGATTCTCCGGCGAGATGCGTGCGATTCGAAGACGCCGGAGAAAGAGCGAGCGCCGCACGTACTTGAACAGGACGTACGCGGCAACGGCGACCGCAACCAGCAGGCCGAGCGCCCGCCCCAGCGCGGTGGCGCGCACGATGGCCACCTCGATGGCATCGCTGAAAACATAGCCGAGGCCGGTCCAGAATCCCGCCCACAGCAAGACCCCTGCAACCTCGTACAGGGCGAATTGCAAGCGCCGGACGCCGAAGACGCCCGCCAGAGGCGGCATGACGGTCATCAATCCCGGGAGAAACTTCGCGACGAGCATCGCTCGGACGCCGTGACGGAGGAACAGATTTTCGGTCCTGCGCACGCAGGAGTCGGGTTCGAGCGTCAGGCGACAGAGACTCGAGAGCACGCGGGCGCCGCGGCGGCGGCCCAATTCGTACCAGAGCAGATCAACCGGCAGCGCCACCGCGACGATGGCGCCTAGCGCCAGCGGGAGGCTGGCGTGACTTTTCGCCGCCAGCGCCCCCACGGCGAGCAACGCGGGGACGGCTGGGAGGGGGACGCCCATCTGCTCGGCAACCACTAGGGCTGGCAGGATGATCACGCTGTATCGTCCGAGCAGCTGAATGCTGTCCGACGGGCTCATAATATCCGCTCCCCCCACGTCGCGTCGGTGGTGATCGTGCTCTGACGACACCGTGGAGATGCCTAACCGGATGGCCGCGGGCCTGTGTTGCGCCTCTGTCCCGTGATCCTTGTGGCGAGGCGATACGCCAACAGTCCTCGTCGCGGTCGAGTCGTGCTGCCACTTCGACCTCCGTCCTGTTGAACGAGACTGGCGCCGCCTGGGCCCAGGGTCAATTACATGGTTCGAATCTATCTAAGACGGACAAAGTACTGGCCGGGCGGGCAGTGCTGGTGGTACGAGGATCTTGCGCGGCCTGCCGCGCTGAGTGCATCGAGTTGAAGCACCCGTGACAGCGGGAGAAGGCCAATCGCTACGAGCGATAGACAAAGATTCATCTCGCCGCGGCCCAGAAGGGCTTCAGGGCACGGATGGGAATGTCGAATGTCGAAGGCGGACAGTATGTCGCAGCCGCGTGGCGGGCAACTCTACATGCAGACGAACGAGGTTCGCAACGCCATCATCCACTATCGCTGGTCCACGACCGGCACCCTGACCGAGCTGGAGCGTATGCCGACGGGCGGCGGCGGATCCGGAAGGTTCAAGCCGATCAGCGGCCAGGGGAGCGCACCGAACGGCTTCGAGGGCGCAGCATGATCCTAGCCGAATCCAACACCCTCCTGTTGGAGCAGCGCCGAGTCACTCAGAAGGCGGGCACGGAACGTCCGTCCACCGGGGAATACAACGGTCACAAGGAGCCTGGGATCTACGTGGACATCCTCTCTGGCGAGCCTCTCTTCGCGTCGTCCGACAAGTTTGGGTCGGGTGCTCGATCGTCTCCATTGCTGCCTCCCATCGTAGATGCCCTCCCAGACGCGCGCGAGGGCGGCGGTGGCTCGCTGGGCATCGATTCGCACAAGAACGCGGCGCCGCCCCGCCGCGCTCGCGCGTTCTTGCCGAAAAGCGGGCCCCGGCCGCAGCCGCTGCGGGCGCGGGTCATCTCAAGGGCGAGGACATCGTCATGATGCTATCACTGGGCGGCTGCGCAACGGCCGCGCAGCGGCCGGTCGAACGTGCTGTCGGCCGCTGGCTTCAGATGAAGCTGCCCGGCACTCCGGGCGGCGCGCTAGCCTGCGCACGCCGCCGCGGCGGCAGCTGCTTCAGCAGCCGCGCGGCGGCACGTCTACGCGGATCCGACGGGATGCGCCTGCCTCTACGTCGTCACCGAGGTCCAATACCAACAGTACCGGCGGTACACGCTCGAAAAGCAGCTCTCGGACGAGCGGCTAGACGCGGCCCGCCCCTACGGGTACGGGCTCGACACCTGAGGGGAGTGAGGGCAATGGCCGTTGGTACTGAAGCGCGGTGTACGGCGACTGGTGTGGGTAGGCGTGCGCGTGCTGATCGCCGCCGTGGTGATCGCGCTCGCGGGCTGAGCGGCGGCGGAGCCTCGCCCGGGCGATAGGGACCCTCGGCTGCTGGCTCGCGACACCTAGACGGATCCCGTCGCATGTCGCTGCGTCTCTAGCGGTACCGAGGCTCAACACCAGGCCTACCAGCGGTACACGATCGCCAAGCGAATCACCTACCAGGAGCTGATAGCTGCGCCTCCTACGCTAGGCGGTACGCGCAGGCGAACGAGGAGGGCCCGATCGCGACGGGCTTCGAGATGCATCCCGCGGACACGCCCCGCAGCTGGGCGCGGCGGCGGCGCTCCGGGAGCGGTGGGTGCTCATGTACCAGCGGCCCGACGGCCGCTAATACCTATGGCCCGACGCGCGCATCTGCCGCTGTATCTACGTGGGCGACGAGGCCCGCTACCAGGCCTAGGTGCGGCTCGACCTGAGCAGACACTCGAGCGCGAGCGCGAGACGGCGGCAGAGGAGCGCAAGGCCGCCGCGCTCTTCACGAGCGCGCGGGACTGGAGATCCGGCCGGTAGACCACGACCCGAGAGGAGGAGCGACGATGACCGGAGAACGAGAGAGCGAGCGTCGCCTGTTGACCGAGATCCTGGCCCGCATCGAGGAGCTTTCGGAGGCGCGGCATCGCATGGCCCGCGAGCACCGCATCCTGCTTCACGCCGCGACGGAGCTGCGCATGGGCCGTGACGGCAACGCGGTGCTGGCCGGCATCCGCGAGCAGAGCCCGGAGATCGCCCTCGGCGCGCTGCCGGTGCCGGTCCGCCCGCTGGGCCGGATAGCGGCCTCCGCGTGACCGGCCCATTGTCGCCTTCTAGCCCGGCGAGGGGAACCTCCGAAGTTCCGGCGCGCCATCCAAACGCGTACGGAGGGCGATGAGATGACGCTGGCGCACGGCGAGTGGATCGTGTTCGGGTGGGTGCTGGTAAACCAGGGCGGGCTGCCGGTTCCGGTGGTGCCGGCACTGATCGGAGCGGGGGCGCTGGCCGCGGCCGGCCATGTGAGCCTCGCGGAAGCGTTCGCGCTCGCGGTGGCGGGCACGCTGTGCGCCGACCTCGTCTGGTACCTCGCGGGGCGGAGGCGCGGCGCCCGCGTGCTGGGCATGCTGGGACGGATCTCGCCCGGCGCGCCAACGCTGGTCCGCCGCGCCCAGACCGGCTTCCTGACCCACGCGCGCGCGTTCACTCTCATCGCGCGGTTCCTGCCCGAGATCAACCCCGTCGCGGCGGGTCTGGCCGGCGCCACCGGAGTGCGGGCCGGCCGCTTCGTCGCCTGGGGGATCGTCAGCGCGATCGCGTGGGCGGGCGTGTGGCTCGGCCTGGGTTACCTGCTGAGCGACGCGATCGCGGACGTGGCCACGCGCTACGGCATCCGGCTCACGGGCTTCGCGTTCTCGGCGCTCATGATCGGGCTGGTAGTGCGCCGCGCGCGGCGCCACCAGCTGCTGCGCTCGCTCCAGCGGGCCCGGATCACCCCGTGCGAGCTGCGGCGGCGCATGGAGCGGGGCGACCGGCTCATCGTGCTGGACGTCCGCTCTGCGGCCGAGGTGGCGCTCGAGCCGGTGCGGCTGCCCGGCGCGGTCTGTATCGACGCCGGCGATCTGGAATACCGCATGCGCGAGGTGCCCCGGGACGTGACCGTGGTGCTCTACGGGGAGCGCTCCGAGCGCACGCGCATGGAGCGCGTCTTCGTGCACTGCTGCCTCGCCGAGCGCCTGCGCAAGGCGGGATTCCGGACGGTGCGGCCCCTGGTCGGCGGGCTGCACGCCTGGCGGCGCCACGGGCTTCCTCTGGAAAGCGGGGGCGGGGGCGGCGCGCCGCCTCCGGCGGAGGGCGCGCCGGCGACCGGCACAGTGATGGCGCCGGATCGGCGGACCCTGATCGGCACACTCTGAGTGCGTCGCCGGCCAAGGCCGGCTTGGGCGCGCCGGCTGCCCTATCCCCCGCACAGCTGACGGACAATGTCGGAGCATGCCCGGGAGGTCGCCGAGGCCTCGTCATTGCGGGATGCGCCAGAATGGCGTCGCGAACCTTCGGATATGGCAGGTCGGCCAACATCGCGGTCGGCACCGCGGCCACGACGTCGCCGGCCTCGCCGCCTTCTGGTAGGCCGCGTTCGCGATGATGAGGTACGCGTCGGTAGACCCGGTCCCCGTTTGTGCCCACCAGCGCCTCCGCCGCCCCCGGTCTCCCCGGCGGCGCAAACCTCCACCAGCACCTCGTCCGAGCGGGCCATCGGGCCCACGTGGTGGTGTTGAAACTGGGTCACCACCTAAGGCGGCCTCATCGCGCCCGGCCGGTCCGCTCCCCGCGACCCCGCCGGTACTCGGTTGGGGTGACGCCCGTGATACGCCGGAAGACCGTGGTGAAGTGGCTGGGCGTCGCGTATCCCACCAGTCGGGCGATCTCGCCGATCGGGAGCTCCCCGCTCGCCAGCAGTTCGATGGCCCGGTCGACGCGGCGTCGGACCACGAAGCGGTGAGGAGGAACGCCGGCCGTTCGCTTGGACAGGCGCGCGAAGCGAAAGGGGCTCATATGCACGACGCCGCTCAGCTCCCCCAGCGTCAGCTCCGCCGCAAGATTGGCATCGATGTGATCCGCCACGCGGCGGAGCTTGTCCCCGGGTAGGCCGCGCGGGACCAAGGTAGGAGCCGGGAGGGGCCGGCGCGCGTATTGGTCGCCGGGATCTCGGAGTGCGCCGGCCGCGGCGGCCGGGACGTGCTCAACCTGCTGCTCTTGCATGCTTCACGACCTCCTCTTGCTGGGGATCTCGAAGAGCGGCCTCGACCAAGCTCTGCAAGGCGTGTCGAAGGGCTTGCCCAGGAACGCGACGGCCCCAGCCGGGCTGGCCCACACCCGTGCGTCCTTGTCGCCATGCGCGGGGCACGCGGTCGTGCCCGGCCGATCCGATCGCAGGAACTCCTCGGCCGTCGCAACCGTTGCAACGGGAGATCCGACCGATCGGAAGAGCCTGGCGAGCGCCTGCCGGATCGTCGACGACCGATATGAGCAGTGCATGGAGCCTCATGGGCGATACGGTATCGGGCCCCCAGCGATACGCCTAGAGGACATTCGTAGGTTCGTCCCCTACTTCCTGGGGGGTGTCCCGCACCGAGAGGCGAGAGAGAGATTGTCGTTTGGCTCGGCGAGAACGGTGTCGCGATCACACGGTGATCGAACCGACGGAACAGGGGGCACGGGTG
>Ga0070697_100003382_pt1 | contig 12269 bp, 6 predicted proteins | sample KBSK1501metaG_FD_65475 | JGI IMG/M metagenome (GOLD analysis project Ga0070697, IMG submission 65475) | Corn, switchgrass and miscanthus rhizosphere microbial communities from Kellogg Biological Station, Michigan, USA - KBS K1-50-1 metaG | ecosystem: Host-associated > Plants > Roots >... | reverse complement strand
AGGATCGATCCCGTGTGGGCGGGCGTCGCCCAGCTGTCGCAGGCCTTCGGCGCGCGGACCCTGTCCCCCGTCGAGGCGGTGGAAGCGCTCCTCGAGCGCATCCGGCGTCGCGACCCCGCCCTCCACGCCTTCATCGCGGTGTACGGCGACGACGCCCGGCTCGCCGCCGAGGGCGCCGACCGCGCCATCCGCTCGGGCCACCGGGTGGGCCCGCTCCACGGCGTGCCCATCGCGCTCAAGGACCTGGTCGACCTCGAGGGCCGCGTCACCACCGGCGGCTCGAAGGTCTGGGCCGAGCGGGTCTCGCCGGTCACCGCCACGCTCGCGGAGCGGGCGATCGCGGCGGGGATGATCGTGCTCGGCAAGACCCACACCGTCGAGTTCGCGATGGGCAGCTGGGGCACCAACACCCACATGGGCACGCCCCGCAACCCGTGGGACCTCGCGGTGCACCGCACGCCGGGCGGCTCCTCGAGCGGCTCGGCGGTCGCGGTGGCGGCGGGCCTCGCCCCGATCGCCATCGGCACCGACACCGGCGGCTCGGTGCGCCTGCCCGCCGCCTGGTGCGGGATCGTCGGCCTCAAGGTGACGGCGGGCCGCATCAGCACCCACGGGGTGCTGCCGCTCTCCTTCACGCTCGACACGCCGGGGCCGCTGGCGCGCTCGGTCGAGGACGCCGCGCTCCTCTTCCGGCTGCTCAACGGGCCCGACCCCCGGGATCCCCAGACCCTGGCGTGGACCCCGGCCGATCCGCTGCCCACGCTGCGTCGCGGCGTCGCGGGCCTCAGGGTCGCGGTCATGCCCGACGTCGAGCGCACCGGAGTCGATCGCGAGGTGCTCTCCGCCTACGACGCCTCGGTGGACGCGCTGGCGCGCCTCGGCGCCCAGGTGGTCCGCGTCACGCTGCCGCACCGCTTCGGCGACTACGCGGCCGCCACCGGGCGCATCATCGGGGCCGAAGGGTACCGCTTCGTCGGCCACCTGGTCGACGACGACAACCTGCCCGTCGACCCGCACGTGCGCCCGCGCATCCAGCTCGGCCGCGGGGTGTCGGCGCGCGACTACCTGCTCGCGCTCGCGGAGCGCGAGATCCATCGCCGCGCGCTCGAGGCGGCGCTAGCCGACGTCGACGCGCTGCTCACCCCCACCGCCCTCACGCCGCCGATCCCGATCGAGAAAGCGGACCAGGGCGGCACCGCCGCCCACTTCACGCGGCCGGTGAACTACCTCGGGCTCTGCGGGCTCGCGGTGCCGAACGGGTTCACCGCGGACGGCCTGCCGCTCTCGCTCCAGATCGTGGCCCACGCCGGCGACGAGGCGACCGCCCTCCGCATCGGGTGGGCCTACGAGCAAGCCACCGAGTGGAAGGGCCGTCGACCTCCGGAGCCGCCGGCGCCGGCGTGAGGGCCGCCTTGCTCCGGCCTCGCCTTGACAACCCGGCGGGCGGCGGACGAGGATGTGGCGCGATGAGATGGCCGACCTGACCCGTCCGTACGACGTGCTGGTGATCGGCGGCGGCAACGCCGCCCTCTGCGCCGCGATCACCGCGCGCGAGGCGGGCGCGCGCGTCCTCCTGGTGGAGCACGCGCCCCGGGCGATGCGCGGCGGCAACAGCCGTCACACGCGCAACCTGCGGGCCATGCATGGCGCGCCCACCTCGGTGCTGACCGACGCCTACCCGGACGCCGAGTACTGGGACGACCTCCGCCGGGTGACCGGCGGCGCCACCAACGAGGGGCTCGCCCGCATGACGATCCGGGCCTCCGCGGAGGCGACCGCGTGGATGGAGGCGCGCGGCGTCCGCTTCCAGCCGTCGCTGACCGGCACCCTGAACCTGTCCCGCACCAACGCGTTCTTCCTCGGCGGCGGCAAGGCCCTCGTCAACGCCTACTACCGCACCGCCGAGCGCCTGGGCGTCGACGTGCTCTACGACACCGAGGTCCAGTCGCTGGTCCTCGAGGACCGCCGGGTGCGGGAAGCGGTGCTCAGCAGCAAGGGCTTCCCGGAGACGGTGCGGGCCACCTCGGTCGTCGCGTCCTCCGGCGGGTTCCAGGGCAACATCGAATGGCTCAAGGAGTACTGGGGCGAGGCGGCCGAGAACTTCCTCATCCGGGGCACGCCCTACGCGCGCGGCCGCGTCCTGCGCAACCTGCTCGACCAGGGCGTGGCCGCGGTCGGCGATCCCACCCAGTGCCACGCGGTGGCCATCGACGCCCGCGCGCCCCGCTTCGACGGCGGCATCGTGACCCGCCTCGACTGCATCCCGTTCAGCATCGTGGTGGACCGTCACGGCAAGCGCTTCTACGACGAGGGCGAGGACCTGTGGCCGAAGCGCTACGCCATCTGGGGCCGCCTGGTCGCGCAGCAGCCGGGCCAGATCGCGTACTCGATCGTCGACGCCAAGGCCGAGCGGCTCTTCATGCCGTCGGTGTTCCCGGCGGTCCGGGCCGGGTCGATCGCCGAGCTGGCCCGCGCGCTCGGCCTCGACCCCGCCGCGCTCGGGGCGACCGTAGACCAGTTCAACCGGGCGGTGCAGCCGGGCCGCTTCGACGGCGACGCCCTCGACGACTGCGCCACCGCCGGGCTCACGCCGCCCAAGACGCACTGGGCCCGGGCCATCGACACGCCGCCGTTTCTCGGCTACCCGCTGCGCCCCGGCATCACCTTCACCTACCTGGGGGTGGGCGTCGACGAGGGCGCCCGCGTGCTGATGCAGGACGGCCGGCCGGTGACCAACCTCTGGGCGGCCGGCGAGATCATGGCCGGCAACATCCTCGGCAAGGGCTACCTCGCCGGCTTCGGCATGACCATCGGAACCGTGTTCGGCCGCATCGCCGGCCGGGAGGCCGCCGCCCATGCGCGTCCCCATGCACACTAGCAATGCCCTGCAGGACGCGAGCCGCGCGATGCAGGTCTGCAACGCCTGCCGCTACTGCGAGGGGTTCTGCGCCGTCTTCCCGGCGATGGAGCTGCGGCGGGAGTTCACGGGCCAGGATCTGACCTATCTCGCGAACCTGTGTCACAACTGCCGCGCCTGCTTCTACGCCTGCCAGTACGCGCCCCCGCACGAGTTCGGCATCAACCTGCCGCGCACGCTGGCCGAGCTGCGCGCCGAGACCTGGGAGGAGTACGCCTGGCCCGCCTTCCTCGCCGGCCTCTTCCGGAGGAACGGCACCGTGGTGGCCCTCGCGGTCGCCCTCGGCATCGCCCTGCTGCTGCTCACGACCGGCCTGCTGCGCGATCCGGCCGTGCTCTACGGCGTGCACACCGCGCCGGGCGCCTTCTACCTCGTGATCCCCGCCTGGGCCATGGTCGGGGTGGCCGCGGCCACCTTCTCGTTCTCGATCCTGGCCATCATCGCGGGCGCGGTGCGGTACTGGCGTGGCACCGGATCGGGGCCGCTTCCCGGCCCGCGGGCGTGGCTCCGCGCCCTGGGCGACGTGGCGACCCTGCGCAACCTGGGCGGCGGGGGCGACGGATGCAACGAGAGGGACGAGGGCTTCTCCCAGGCGCGGCGATGGCTGCACCACGCGCTCTTCTACGGCTTCGCGCTCTGCTTCGCCTCGACCACCGTCGCCGCCTTCTACGAGCACGGGCTGGGCCGGCTCTCGCCGTTTCCCCTCGCGAGCCTGCCGGTGCTGCTCGGCGCGGTGGGCGGCCTGGGCATGACGATCGGGACCGCGGGCATGCTCTGGTTCAAGATCGCCGCGGACCCGGAGCCCGGCGCGCCCCGCCTGCTCGGAACCGACTTCGCCTTCATCCTCCTCATCCTGCTCACCGCGGTGACCGGGCTCGTGCTCCTCGCCCTGCGCGCGACCACCGCGATGGGCACCCTGCTCGCGGTGCACCTGGGCGTGGTCCTGGCCCTCTTCGTGGTGATGCCCTACAGCAAGTTCGTGCACGGCGTGTACCGCGGGGCCGCCCTCCTGCGCAACGCGGTCGAGCAGGGCAGCCCTCCGCGTCAGTAGCGCAGCTGCACCGACACCGGCCGGTGGTCCGACGGACGCTTGTCGCGATGGCCCCCGCCGCCGGACACCTCGGCCTCGTACTCGGCGTGATGGATCGCGCCGGATCCGGGCACCCGGCGCAGCCCGCCGGAACCGAGGAGCCCGGGCGACAGCAGCACGTGGTCGAGGAGCAGCTTCTTGTTGGAGACGTTCTCCACGAAGTCGTCGAAGACCGCGGTGTAACGCCGGTCGGCCGCCACGTCGTGCTGGGCGTGGGTGAACATCCGCTCGGGCTGGTAGGCCGAGCCGAGCAGGATGTCGGTGACGTTGTGGGCGAGGTAGCGCTTCTCGAAGTAGTCGAGGCCCGGCCCGTCGTTGAGGTCGCCGAGGACCACGATGTCCGCGCGCGCGGCCGCGGCGAGCCGGACGTCGAGGTACTCCCGCATGCGCATCCCCTCGGTGCCGTTGCGGCGCCGGGCCTTCAGCGCGGCGACGACGTAGTCCTGGCGGGTCGCCGGGTTGCTCCAGAGCCCCGATCCGTTGTTGACGAAGCTCGACTTGGTGTGGGCGACGATGACCTGACATGCGTGGGTGCCCAGCTTGAGATCGACCACCAGGGGATTGCGCGTGAACTGGTAGTCGGCCTCGAGGCGCATGTCGCCGTCGACGTCGGCCTCCCACGGATCGATGAGGCCCGCGATGGTCGGATGGGGTGCCAGGGAGGCGGACGTCACCGACCCCGGCTTGTAGAGGAGGGCCACCCGCTGCTGCCCACCCGAATCGGACAGGAAGAACCGGTAGAGCGGCTGGCCGGCCGCGTCGCTCAGGTAGTCCTTGATGAAGAGCGCGAGCTCCCCTTCCCGGCTGGGCGCCTCCTCCACCCCCAGGATGTCCGGGTCGATCGCGCGGATCATCCGGGCCGCCCGCTGCGCGGTCTCGGCGGTATTGTTGGTGTGCCCGTCCTGCCCGAACGTGGTCCTCCAGCCGACCGCGTCGGAGTCGTTCGTGAACCAGTAGTTCATCCACTCGAGGTTGGCGTTCGCGATCCTGACGGTGGGCATAGCCGCGCTCCTCCGGAGATGCGACGAGGTTGAGGTCCGGGGCGGTCGTCGCCCCCGGTCAGGCTCGACCCACCGCGCGGGCACCGTCAAGCGAATTGTGCGCTTACGGGTTGCTCCGCGGAGCCCCGCCCGCTAGGATCGCGTGGTTCGAGAAAGGCACCACCGCTCTGCCGAGCGTCATCCCGATCGCAGTCCGGGGGCGCCCCTTCTCTACCAACTCTTCTACTCGCCGAAGCGGTAGCCGAGCCAAATCCCGACGATGCCGCCGGCGGCGCTAAAGACTACCGACGAGAACGAGATGAGGTCTCCGCCCCAGAGCGCGGGAAGGTAGCCGCCAATGGCGGAGCCGACGGTCAACCCGACCCAGATGAGGGTCTTCTTGCTCAGTAGGGCCTCCTAGTGGACAGGCCGAATACTCCGACGCAGCATCGTCTGGCTCCAGCAGTCACGCCACAGACTACTCGATCACCTGTTCCGCCCGCTGTAGGAGTACTGCCTGGACGAACGCGGAATCGAGCTCTTCGCCCCGGCTCACGAACGCGACTGGCAACGCTTCGATCCCCTGGGCCCGAGCGGCGTCCTGTATCACCTTGTGCCCACACACCTGACCTCGGCCTGGACCGCCTGCTGCGCCTCGGCGGCGAACGGTGCGGCGAGGAGACCGCCTGCGATGGTCCGAAGACACGCTCGGCGGGTCACCACCCCGTCAACTCTCGGGCAGGGTGAAGGTGAACGTGGACCCGATGCCCAGTGTACTCTCCACCCAGATCCGGCCTTCGTGCAGCTCAATGAACTTCTTGGCCAGGGTCAGGCCGAGGCCCGTGCCCTCTTGCTTGCGCGTCTCATCGCTCCCGACCTGGCGGAACTCCTCGAAGATGGCCGCTTGGTCCTCGGGGGCGATGCCGATCCCGGTGTCGGTAACGGCGATCTCGACCGCCCGGTCCTGCCGGCTGGCCCTAAGGCTGATACGGCCCCCTTCCGGGGTGAACTTGACGGCATTTGACAGAAGGTTCAGCAGCACCTGCTTGACCTTCCGCTCGTCCCCCACGATCTCCCCCAACTGCGGGTCCAGATCAACCTGGAGAGCGATTCCGTGACGGGCGGCCCGCTCCTTGACCAAGGTCACGGCATTCTCCACGGCGCTCGGCAGGTGGAAGGGGGCCGGTGACAGTTCCATACGGCCGGCTTCGATCTTCGAGAGGTCCAGGATGTCGTTGATGAGCGAGAGCAGGTGCTGGCCGGAGGCGTAGACGTCCTTGAGGTACTCGTCCTGCTTGGCATTGAGCTCCCCGAACATCCGCTGGATCAATACCTCCGAGAAGCCGATGATGGCGTTGAGCGGCGTCCGGAGCTCGTGCGACATGTTCGCGAGGAACTCGGACTTGTGGCGGCTGGAGGCTTCTAACTGGCGGTTCGCCGCCTCCAGCTCCCTGAACAGCCGAACATTCTCGATGGCGATGACCGCCTGGTCGGCGAAGGTTTTGAGGAGGGCGATGTGCTTGTCGGTGAACGGTCCGACGTCCGCATGCCAGACACCGATTGCGCCGATCGGCTCCGCACCCCGCATCATCGGAACGGCCAGGGCGCTTCGAAAGCCAGCGCTCTGTACCAGCTCCTGCGCCGCGTAGTTCTCATCGGCGAGGATGTCGGCGATGTGGACGACCGCGCGCTCGAGAATAGCCCGAGCGGAGAAGAGCTGGCGGCTCGGCCGCGCTGGGAAGACGCGCTGAGATAGCTCGAGCGCCGCCGGCGGGTAGTTGTGCTGAGCCACCATGTGTACCAGCTCGCCGTCGAACCGGTAGACGGAGCTGAACAGCGCGCCGCAGAGTCGCAGCGAGCTCTCGGCTATGGAGTCGAATACGGGCTGCACATCGGTCTGAGACCGGCTGATGACTCGCAGTATCTCGCCTGTCGCCGTCTGCTGCTCCAGCGCCTCGGTGACCTGCGCATGGGATTCCGTGAGGGCGCGATTCTTTTCTTGAAGCTCCTTAAACAGACGGACGTTCTCGATCGCAATGACGGCCTGCTCGGCGAAGGTTTGGAGGAGCTCGATCTGACTCTGAGCGAATGGTCCAGGCGTTTCCCTCGATACCGAGATCGCGCCGATGGACTTGCCATCACGGGACATCGGCATGCTCAGCACGCCTCGCAGCCCGGCCGCCCTGACTATATCGAGGTCGTATTCAGGATCCTCCAGGGCATCAGGGATGTGCACGAGGCTTCGAGTGAGAATCGCTCGCCCTGGGGAGGACCCTCGCGTCGCGGCGCGAGGGAAGATCTGGGCGACGGGTTCCGCAGCACCAGGTCGGGGATTGTGCTGGGCGGCGAGGTGCATCATCTCGCCGTCGTAGCGGATGACGATCGCGTATTCGCCTCCGCACAGTCGGCTGGCATTCACCACAATGGCGTCAAACACCGGCTGCACATCAGTCGGGGAGCTCGAGATGACTCGCAGGATCTCGCTCGCCGCCGTCCGCTGATCGAGCGCCGCCGCCAGGCGCTTCTCAAGGTCGTCAACCCCGGAGCCCTCGCTCTTCCGCGACTTGCGAGTGATAGGCGGCCTAGCTTCGACCTTGGACTTCGCGGGCTTGGCACCCCGACGCATCGGTCTCTCCTTGCCTCTCAGAGGCGTGACGAAAGATGTCGATTACCGAAGATACTCCATTTGGGAGTGCCTACTCGGTGGAGAAGCGGGAGCGCCGCCGCAGGTGTGGCGGCAGGGATGCACGCCGTCCGCCCCGTAGCGCTCCAGCCGTTTGCGCCAGCGATCGAACAGGGCCCGGGAGATCCCGGCCTCCCGGAAGGCCCGGCTGGCATTGCCCAGTTCCGCCGCGCGCTGGATGACGCGACCCGGCCCGTGCCGTGAAGATTGACTCCCCGGCCGCCACGCCGCCACAATGTCTCCGTGGCACTTCGAGGCCTGACTGCCCGGCTCTCGCTGGGCATCGTCCTCCTGGTCCTGCTGAGCGTGGGCCTGATGGCCAGCCTGGCCGTCTGGCGCAGTGCCGGGGCCCTGCGCGCGAGGGCGCTGGCGTCCAACCTGTCCGTCGCCCTCGGCGTCTCCCGCGCGGTCGAGCGGCACGTGGCCGACACGGTCGCGATCATGGCCGAGGCGGCCAGCCGCCCGAAGCTGCGGAACGAGGTCGCGGTCGGGAACTGGCCCGAGGCCCGAACCGTGCTCGAGAACATCGCCCGCCACTTCTCGCAGCTCGGCTACGTGTTCGCCCAGGATGCTCGGGGCGTCATCCGGGCCCGGGTGCCGGAGGCCGGAACGGTCGGCGAGGACTTCTCGTCCCGGGACTTCTTCCAGGAGGCGACGCGCACGCGCCGGCCCTACGTGTCCGGCGTCTACCTCTCACGGGCCACCGGGCAGCCGACCGTGGCGATCGCCGCGCCGGTCCTCGATCGCGACCGCGGGGTCGCCGGCGTGGTGGTGGGGGCCCTCTCCCTCGACGCGATCAATCTCCTCGTCTCGGCCCACGTCGAGGAAGGCGAGCGAGCCATCTACGTCGTGGACGGCCGCGGCCACCTCGTCGCGAGCTCGCGGGACCGGGTGACCTCGCTGGTGGACGTGAGCGGCGAGCCGATCGTCCGGGCCGGCCTATCGGGGCCGGCGGGCAGCGTGGAGGTCCGCGGCCCCGACGGAGTGCGCCTCCTCGGCGCCCACGCGCCGATCGGACGCCTCGGCTGGGCGGTGGCGGTCGCCTGGCCGGCCGCCGCGGCCCAGGCTCCCGCGGTCAGCCTCGGCGTCGCGCTGCTCGGCATCGCGCTCGGCTGCACCGCGGCCGCGATCGTGGTCGGGGTCGGGTTCGCCCGCCTGCTCACGCGTCCGCTGGTCCGGCTGGAGGAGGCGAGTCGCCGGATCGCCGCGGGCGAGCCGCCGAGCCCGGTCGACGCGCGCGGGCCCACGGAGGTCCGGACCCTGGCGGGCGCGCTCAATCGCATGGCCGAGGCCGTGGACCGGTCCCATCGCGCCCTGGCCCAGCGGGCGGCCGAGGCCGAGCAGGCCAACCGGCAGCTCACCGAGGAGATGGGCCAGCGCGCGGAGGCCGAGGCGGCCCTCAGACGGCAGGCCGACCGCCTCGCGGTCCTGCACGAGATCGACCGGGGCATCCTGGCCGCGCAGTCGCCCACCGAGATCGCCGAGGCCGCGCTCCGCCACCTCCGCCGGCTCGTGCGCGCCCCCCGGGCCGCCCTCGCCCGGTACGACCTGGGGGCCGGCGAGGCGGTCTGGCTCGCGGTCGACGTCGAGGGCCGTAGCACGCTCGGCGCCGGGGTGCGCTTCCCGCTGCGGTTGATGGGCGATCTCCCGGCGCTGCAGCGGGGTGAGGTCCAGATCGTCGACGTCGACTCCCTCGGCCGCCTGCCCCAGGCCGAGATCCTGGAGGCCGAGGGCATCCGGTCCTACGGGGTCGTGCCGCTGATCGCCCAGGGCGAGCTCATCGGGTCGATCAACCTGGGCGCCCGCGAGGCGGGCGGGCCGTCCGCGGCGGACCTGTCCGTGGCCCGTGAGGTCGGCCATCAGCTCGCGATCGCCCTCCGGCAGGCCCGCCTCACCGAGGAGCTCCGGGCTTCCTACGACGACCTCCAGCAGACGCAGGGGCAGCTCGCCCAGGCCCAGAAGATGGAGGCGATCGGCCAGCTGGCGGGCGGAGTGGCGCACGACTTCAACAACCTCCTGACCGTCATCGCCGGGCGCAGCCACCTCGCCCTCGAGCACCTTCCGCCCGAGCATCCGCTCCGACGCCACATCGACCTCATCAAGACGACCACCGACCGCGCGGCCGCGCTCACCCGCCAGCTCCTGGCCTTCAGCCGCAAGCAGGTGCTCGAGCCCAGGGTGCTCGACCTCAATGCCCTGGTCACCGGCCTCATGCCCATGCTGCAGCGGCTTCTCGGCGAGGACATCGAGCTCGCGACCGTCCCGGGGGAGCGGCTCGGGCGCGTCAAGGCCGATCCCTCCCAGCTCGAGCAGGTGCTCCTGAATCTCGCGGTGAACGCGCGCGACGCCATGCCGCAGGGCGGGAACCTCACGGTCGAGACCGCGGACGCGGATCTCGACGAGGTCTACGTCAAGGGGCATCCCGACGCCACGCCGGGGGCGTTCGTGATGCTGGCGGTCAGCGACACCGGCCACGGGATGGACGCCGACACCCAGGCCCGCATCTTCGAGCCGTTCTTCACCACCAAGGCGCAGGGCAAGGGCACGGGGTTGGGGCTCGCGACCGTCTTCGGGATCGTCAAGCAGAGCGGCGGCAACATCTGGGTCTACAGCGAGCCCGGCCACGGCACCACGTTCAAGGTCTACCTTCCCCGGGTCGAGGAGGCCCTGACCGCCGCGGCGCCGGCGACGACAGCCCCGGCTCTGCCGCGCGGGTCGGAGACCGTGCTGCTCGTCGAGGACGACGAGGAGGTGCGGGCCCTCGCCCACGAGACGCTCGAGGCGAGCGGCTACACCGTCATCCCGGCGGCCAGTCCGAGCGAAGCCCTGAGGCGGGCTGCCGACGGGCCCCGGCCGATCGATCTCCTCGTGACCGACGTGGTGTTGCCGCAGCTGAGCGGCCGCGATCTCGCGGACCGGCTGTCGGCCGATCACCATGAGCTCCGCATCCTGTACATGTCCGGCTACACGGACGAGGCGATCGTCCGGCACGGGGTGCTCGAGAAGGGGGCCGCCTTCCTCCAGAAGCCCTTCTCGCCCTACGGGCTCCTCGCCAAGATCCGCGAGGTGCTCGACCGGCCGCTCTGAGCCTCACTCGATCACCCGGTCGGCGCGCTGTCGCAGCGATGGGGGAATCGGCAGGCCGAGCGCGCGCGCGGTCCGCTCGTTGAGGACGAGCCGGAGCCGGTCCGGTCGCGTGATCGGCAGCTCCGCGGGCCGGGCGCCGGCCAGGATCCGGCCCACGTACTCCCCGCAGCGCCGGAACACCGACGGCAGATCGGGCCCGTAGGCGGCGAGGCCACCGGCCTCCGCGTAGGCCGGATAGAGGAAGAGGGTCGGCATCCCCCGCTGCCGGGCGATCTCGGCCGCGTCGCGCCGGAACGCGAAGAGCCGGGGAGAGGAGAGCACGATGAGGGCACCGGTGAGGTTGCCCGGGGTCATCGAGAAGGCGTCGCCGAACTCCTGGGCGCTGCGGATCTCGAGGTCCTGGACGACGACCGACCGCGCCCGCCCTTGCTGCTCCATCGCCTGGAAATGGGCGACGTGGACCACGGGATCGCCCACGATCGTGAGCGCGGCGAGCTTCGGCAGCAGCTCCTTGAGCAGGTCCACGTGCCGGCCGCTCAGGTCGGCCGGGTCGAGAACCACGCCGGTGACGTTGTCGGCCGGCCGGGGCGTGGTGCTGGAGTCGCCATCGAGGTCCATGGCCACGATGGGAATGGTGCGGGTCGCGTGCACGGCCGCCCGCACCGCCTGGGCGCCCCGCGCGAGGATGACGTCGACGCCCTGGCGCACCAGGTCCGCCGCGGCGGCCGGGAGCAGGTCGGGCCGGTCCCGTGCGTCCCGGCGCTCGAACACCACGTTCCGGCCCTCGACATAGCCCTGCTGCCGGAGCCCTTCCCGCAGCGCGTCCCAGTACGCGGCCGGCGGCTCGGGCGGGCCGATGGCCCACGAGAGCGCCAGATCCCCTACCCGCGCGGACGCGGGCGACCGTGCGGCGGCCGGCGCCGGGAAGACCGCGAGGGCGAGGACCGCGACGATCGAGATCGCGCCGAGGCCCGCGGCCGGCCGCCGTCGCCGGCCGGGCGAGCGGAGCCGGCCGAGGACCGCGATCAGCCTTTCCGCGATGCCTTGGTGTCCTTGTGCGCGAGCGCCACCGCCGCCTCCGGGGTGAGCACGCGGAAGACCATGGTCTCGACCAGGTACAGGCGCACCGACGTGTCGGTGTGGCTCTGGTAGGCGATCGAGATGTCGCGGCCGACGGTCAGCTCGAAGTCTCCGCCCCGCTGGCTCAGCACCACCGCGCCGCTCACCGCGGGGGCCCACACGATCGGCCCGTCCACGAGCTTCCTCACCACGTTGAGGACCGGGTAGCCGCCGTCGCCCACCGCCTGGGTGAGGCCGGTGTAGGAGCGGGGCCCCAGCGCGATCGCGTACGGGCCGTCGACGCCGGCCAGGCGCAGGAGCCGGGTCGCCTCCGCGATGCTGTGGGGATAGGCCTGATAGTCGTCCGGGATCGGCAGGATGGGATGGGCGGTGACCTGGTCGATCCCCTTGATGCCGCCGGCGGCGTAGCCGTGGAAGATCGCGGTGTCCTCG
>Ga0070697_100003380_pt1 | contig 12270 bp, 9 predicted proteins | sample KBSK1501metaG_FD_65475 | JGI IMG/M metagenome (GOLD analysis project Ga0070697, IMG submission 65475) | Corn, switchgrass and miscanthus rhizosphere microbial communities from Kellogg Biological Station, Michigan, USA - KBS K1-50-1 metaG | ecosystem: Host-associated > Plants > Roots >... | reverse complement strand
TCGGTGTGCTCGTCGCGGAGGATGGCGAGCTTGTGCAGCACCGCGGGGTGCCGCGAGACGTGGAGAGTGGGAGTCGTCGGCACGGGCGGCGGCATCGTAGCACCCGGGTTTCGGCGAATACGCGCCCCGTGGCTGGCGGTGGCCACGGGTTTCGGCGCTCATGCCCGCCGTGCCTATGCGCCGAGAAACCGCCGCCCTATTTTCGTCATTTAGCCACCCGATGGGCGTTGGTCACGAGCGTTTCGGCGCATAGCCGCCGAGTGAGTCCGTGACGGTAAGGCGCCGCCGAAGTCACGCTCGGGGCCTGCCGAAACGACCGATCCGGCTCCTCTTCCAACGGTCTACCACTCACTCGATGGGTAGGTGACGATTCTGGTGGCCCGCCCGGCCGCCGTCCGGGCCCTTCGTCGTATCCTCGCCCCGTGACCGCACCCGCCACCCCACGTCGCCGTCCGGCCGCCTCGACCGCGCCGCGGAGAACGGCCTCACGGATTGTCCCGCCGGTCGTCGTCCGCCAGATCCGCAATGGGATCGAGGAGAGCGTCCATCGCGGGGACATCGTCGAAGTCGATGCGAAGGGCCGAACGATCCGCTCGCTGGGCGACCAGGATCGCCTCGTCACGCTGCGCAGCACCGTCAAGCCGTTCGGCGTCGCGACGCTTATCGAGGCCGGCGGGATCGAGGCCTTCGACCTCCAGCCGAACGAGCTCGCGATCATGGCCAGCTCGCATTCGGGTGAGGACCTCCACGTCCGAACCCTGCAGGGCATCTTCCGCCGAGCCAACGTGAGCCAGGCCTACCTCGCCTGCGGCGCCGAGGGCATGCCGCTCGACCAGCTGACCGCCGCACGGCTGGCCCGCGACGGCGAGAAGCCGGGACCCATCCGCCACATGTGCTCGGGCCAGCACTCGGTGTTTATCCTGCTGTCGCGGCTGAAGAACTGGGACCCCACCGACTACTGGCGCGAGGACCATCCCTCACAGCTGGCGTACAGCGCGGTGGTCGCGCGGGCATTCGGGACGGCGCCCGAACGGCTGCGGACGGCGATCGACGGTTGCGGCGTGCTGACCTACGCCTTTCCACTGCGCGAAGTGGCCCGCGCCTATGCGCTCCTCGCCGATCCCGACGCGCCGCCCGCGTCGGATCCACGCCGCTCGCTGGCGCCCTCGTTGCGCATCGTCCGCGATGCCATGCTCGCGTTCCCCGAAATGGTGGGTGGCACGCGCGAGCGGCTCGACACGGCCCTGATGAAGGCGCTGCCCGGGCGCATCGTCAGCAAGGGCGGGATGGAGGCGCTCCGCGGCCTCGGCATACTCGCCGGGCCGCGCGGCAGCGGCGCGGAGGTTGGCCCGTCGGGGATGGCGCTCAAGATCGAGGACGGCGACGGCTACGAGCGTGGCACCTGGGCCGCCTCGATCGAGGCGCTGCGCCAGGCCGGCGTCCTCAACGAGCGCGTGCTCCAGACGCTCGAGGCCTACCACCGGCCCATCACGCCGGACCCGCACGGCCGGCCCGCCGCGCAGGCGATCCCCGACTTCGAGCTGGCGCCGGTCGGCGAGCTCATCCCCTGACCCGGGCGAGCACCAGATGGTCTTCGAGGGCGACCCGCTCCGAACGCTCGGCCTGCCTCCCGGCGCGTCCCAGGCCGAGATCAAGGCGGCCTACCGCCGCCTGGCCAAGGCGTTCCATCCGGATACGGCGGGCGAGGCGGCCATGCCGCGCTTCCTCGCCATCCAGGCCGCATACGAGACGCTGACCGGGACGACGCCCCGAGCGTCACGCCGGCCCTCGCGCGCCGAGGCGTGGCGAGCCGATCCCGAGCGGGCACGGACCACCCGCGAAGGCTGGCGCGGTCGCGGCGCCGCGGGCACAGGCCGGGCGCGGCCCGAACCGGGTCCGCGCGGCGAGGGCCCTCGAACCGAGGGCCGTCGACCTGGTGGCGCGTCGCGTGGCGATGGCAAGAGCGACGCTGGACCCCGCCCCCGGCCAGGCCGCTCGCGGCCGGGCCGTGACCGCGCGCCGGATCACGCGACGCCCGGCTCGACGACCTACGACGCCGCGGAGGGCGAGCCATTCGACCCCGAATGGTCCGGGGCGTCGTGGTATGGCACGACAAGCGGCACGTACTGGACCATCAACCCGAAGGAGTACGCGGATCCGCGGAAGCACGGCCCCGAATACCAGGCTCGCGGCCGGCGACGCGGCCCAGCCGGCCCGGCGGCGGGGCCGCCCGAACCCCCGGACGCGCCGGTCGATGAGGCTCCTGGTGATGCGGGGCCGGAGCGCCCCGCGCCTGTCCATGGGTTCGACCGTCCGTGGGCGGCGTCCGGGATGCAACGGTCGCGGTCGTTTCGGGCGGCCGTCCCGCTCCGCGGCCGGACCGGCCGGCGCATCGCCCTCGCCCTGATCGGCTGGCCGCCGCTGGGCGTCCTCCTCGCCGCGCTCATTGGCGAGGCGACCGGCTGCAGCCGGTTCGCGGCAGGCTGCGGCGACAGCGTGGGCATCGGCGTCTGGCTCGCTCAGCTCCTGCTCATCGCGACGCTGCTGGCCGTTCCGCGGCTGGCCGCGATCTCCTCGATCGGGACGATCGTGGCGCTGGCCGCCGCGGTCCCCGCGACGCTGCTGCTGAGCGTCTCGGGCGGGGCGCAGGAGCGAGCGGCGTCCGTGGCCGCGCTGACGGTCGTCCTCGCCCTCGCCTACGTCGTCGGCATCATCCTCGGCGCCGTCGGTGGCTCGCGTACGCTTCGGGCGTGAGCCGCAGGAGCGACAGGAGCGACCTCTCGACCGCCGCGCAGGAGTACCTCCTCGCGCTTCGGGTCATGGCCGGTGACGGCTCGCGGGTGACCGCCTCGCAGGTGGGGCGGCACCTGGGCGTGTCGACCCAGGCCGCGAGCGAGATGTTCCGCCGGCTCGGCGCCGACGGCCTCGTCGAGCAGGCGGGTGGCCGCGAGCTGGTCCTGACCCGCGCCGGTCGCGCCGCGGCGGACGGCATCTTCCGCCGTCATGCCCTGTGCGAGTGGCTGCTGAGCTCTGTCGTGGGCCTGGGCTGGGCCGAATCCGACGAGGAGGCCGCCCGCCTGCAGGGCGCGATCTCGCCGCGGGTCGAGGCGCGGCTCGACGAGATGCTGGGCCATCCCGAGACGTGCCCGCATGGCAATCCCATCGACGCCGAGACCGCGCGTCGCCGGCCGGCCGGCGTGCCGCTGAGCAGCGTCGAAGCGGGGCAGCGGGCGACGATCTACCGGATCACCGAAGAGGCCGAGGAGGACGCGCGCCTTCTCTCGTACCTCGAGGCGCGTGCGTTGCGGCCAGGTGCGCACATCACGGTCCTCGCGCGGTCCGAATCGCTCGACTCGCTGACCCTCGACGGGCCGCTGGGCCGGGCGACGCTGGGGCTGCGGCCGGCCGCGCTCGTTCGGGTCCTGCCGGGCGAGGCGGACCCGGCGCTGTTCCATCGCGTGCCGGGCGCCGCTCCTGGATCGGGCGCCAGGTCCACGTCGACCTGAGCCGCCGGCCACTTTGCGGGCGTCCGCGGCGTATCGTTCGGCGAACCCGGGGAGACGCGGGCAGAGGAGAGGAGCCATGGTCGAATTCGCGCGAACCCGCCGCATCGCCGCGCCGCCGGAGCGGGTCTGGTCCTACGTCGACGACGTGACGGCCTGGCCCCGCTGGTTCACCGAGGCCGAGCGCGGCGAGGTGCTTTCGGGCGTGGGTGAGGGCCGCCGGCAGCGGATGCACGGCCACGCGCGCGGCAAGGCCACCGAGATCGATTCGGTCGTCACGGTCTACCAGCCGCCGCGTCGCCTCGAGTGGCACCACGAGGCCGAGCGGGTCGACGGCAAGCCCGGGTCGGTCGTCTTCGCGCGTGACGCGACCGCCGGCGTGACCATCGAGCCCGATGGCTCCGGCTCGCGGGTCACCTATCGCCTCGTGGCCGAACCGGGCTCGCTGCTCAACACGTTCATGCTGCGGGTGATGGCGCCGCGGCCCATCGCCAGGTCCTTCGAGACCTCGCTCGACCGCCTTGCCGCCCTTGCCGAGGCGCCGGCGCCGACCGCCGCGCGTTGAGCTCGGGCGTCCGCGTCCGCTTCGCGCCGAGTCCCACCGGCCCGCTCCATATCGGCGGCGTCCGGACCGCGCTCTTCAATTACCTCTTCGCGCGCCGCCGCGACGGGATATTCATCCTGCGGATCGAGGACACGGACGTGGCGCGCTCCACGCCGGAGTTCGAGCGCGACATCCTCGTCGGCCTCTCGTGGACGGGGATGCGCTGGGACGAGGGCCCCGATTCGGAGACGGGCCTCGATCACGGGCCGTTTGCGCCCTACCGCCAGATGCAGCGGCTCGACCGCTACCGCGAGGCGGCCGCCGCGTTGCTCGCCGCGGACCACGCCTACTACTGCTACTGCACGCCTGCGGAGCTGGAGGCCGAACGAAAGCGCCAGGAGGCCGCCCACAAGCCGCCGCGATACAGCGGCCGGTGCGCCCGCCTCAGCCCCGAGGAGCGCGCGGCGTTCGAGGCTGAGGGCCGCCGCCCGGCCGTGCGCTTCCGGGTGGGCAATCGGACGATTTCGTTCGACGATCTCGTCAGGGGCCGGGTCGAGATCGACGCCGCCAACCTGGGCGGCGACTTCGTCATCCTGCGCGGCGACGGGACGCCGCTCTACCACTTCACGGTGGTCGTCGACGACGCCGACATGGAGATCAGTCACGTCATCCGTGGCGAGGAGCACCTGTCGAACACGCCGAAGCACATCCTCCTCTTCGAGGCCCTGGGCCACGCGGTCCCGCAGTTCGCCCACCTGCCGCTGATCCTCAATGCCGACCGTTCGAAGATGAGCAAGCGCAAGAGCCAGACGGCGCTGGCGGCCTACATCGACGAGGGGTTCGTGCGCGAGGCGATCGTCAACTACCTCGCGCTCCTCGGCTGGTCGACCGGGAGCGAGGAGGAGATCCTGTCGCTCGCCGAGCTCGAGGCGCGCTTCGAGCTGGACCACGTCCAGAAGGGCGGCGCGGTGTTCGACCGCGAGCGGCTCGAATGGGTCAACGGGCAGTGGATCCGGCGCCTGCCGCCGGACGAGCTGATCGACCGGCTTCGGCCGTTCCTCGCCCGCGCGCTGGCGGCGGGCCGCATCGACCGGCTGCCGTCGGACGATGAGGTGCGGGCGCTGCTGCCCATCGTCCAGGAGCGGCTGCCGACGCTCGCCGCGATCGGCGATCTCGTTGGGTTCCTGTTCGTCGAGGTCATCCGCCTTGAGCTGGGCACCCTCGTCCCGAAGCGCTGGGACGCCGCGACGACGCTGGAGGGCCTGCGCGCGGCGCGCAAGACGATCGCCGAAGCGGGGCGGGTGAGCTTCGAGGCCGACGAGTTGGAGCCCGCCCTCCGCAGCGTCGCCGGCGAGCACGGCTGGAAGGCCGGCGACCTGTTCATGGCGATCCGCGTCGCGGTGACCGGCCGAACGGCCACGCCGCCGCTGTTCGACACGCTCGTTGCGCTGGGCCGCGATCGCGCCCTCGCCCGCCTGGACTATGCAATCGAGCTGCTCGAAGAGAGCGCCGCAACCCCGCGATAAGGCGAGCGGTGCACGCTTCGCGATGTGGGAACGTCGCAGCGGCGAATCGATGAGGCGACCCGGAGGGCCCGCACCTCACTTGCCAACCTCGGAAGGGACATCCGTCAGGCGCGCACGGCGGCCGGTCTGAGCCAGACGCTCGCCGGCCGGGCAGCGGGGATGTCGCACACTCAGGTCAGTCGCATCGAGTCCGGACTCGTTGAGCGCATCCGAATCGCCGATCTCATGCGCCTGGCCGCGATCGTCGGACTGGACGTCGCCGTTCGTGCATACCCGGGCCCGGATCCGATTCGCGACGTTGCCCATGTTCGCTTGGTCGAACGGCTTCGGTCGCGGGTCGCTTCGGGCCTCACATGGCGACTCGAGGTACCACTCGGTCGACGCGCAGACCAGCGCGCCTGGGATGCCGTGATCATGGGCGCGGGTCCGCCGATCGCAGTCGAGGCGGAAACCCGGATCGTCGACCTGCAGCTCATCGAGCGAAGGATCGCGCTAAAGCTCCGGGATTCGAGTGTCGATCGGGTCGTGCTCCTGCTCTCTGACACTCGCTGGAATCGTCAGGCGATCGATGTGGCAGGCGATCGCTTGCGCTCCGCGTTTCCGATGTCTGGACCGCGTGCGCTCGCATCGCTTGCGGCAGGCGTTGATCCCGGCGGTTCGAGCGTCGTCCTGTTGTAGTCCGTCTCTGCACCAGTGGCGTGCGAAACGACCGAAAAACTCGGCGAACGGCCTCTTGGCTCGTGTTCCGCGGCCGCATCGTGCGCCAGCGGTGCAACCGCGAACCATCTGCACCGAGGATGTGCAAAACCTTCTCCGTCGTTCCCCTCGTCGGTCAGTCTGCACGCCGACGGTGCAGCGAGCCAAGGGAGGGTTACAGCAGCCCGTCGAGGATCACGTAGGCGAGCGCCGCCACGAGGCCGGCCGCGGGGAGGGTCAGGATCCAGGCGACGATGATGTTGCCCGCCACGCCCCAGCGCACGGCGGAGAATCGGTCGCTCGCCCCGACGCCCATTATCGCGCTCGAGATCACGTGCGTCGTCGACACCGGCATTCCGAAATGCGACGCGCCGAAGATGATCGTCGCCGCTGTCGTTTCGGCCGCGAAACCATGGATCGGGTCCAGCTTGACGACCCGTTGGCCCATTGTCCGGATGATCCGCCAGCCGCCGGCCGCGGTGCCGAACGAGATCGCGGTCGCGGCGACGACGATGACCCAGAGCGGGACGTCGGGCGTCGGCAGGAGGCCGGCGGCAAAGAGTGAGAGCGTGATGATGCCCATCGTCTTCTGCGCGTCGTTCGATCCGTGGCTGAACGCCATGTAGGCGGCGGACAGCACCTGCAGGCGGCGGAACCGCTCGTTCAGCCTCCGCGGGTGGGCGTTCCTGAAGATGTTGAGCAACAGGACCATCAGGCTGAACCCGATCACGACCCCCAGGACGGGCGACAGGACCAGCGGCACCAGGACCTTGTCGCGGACGCCGTCCAGCTTGATCGCCGCGATCCCCGATGCCACGAAGACCGCGCCCAGCAGGCCGCCGATCAGCGCGTGGCTGCTCGAGCTCGGGATGCCCAGGCGCCACGTCAGGAGGTTCCAGGCGATCGCGCCGACCAGCGCGGCGGCGACGATGATCTGGCCCTGCGGCCCGTCCGGCGTGATCGCCAGCCCCGAGGCGATCGTCTTGGCCACCGCGGTCCCGGTGAGCGCGCCGACGAAGTTGGCCGTCGCCGACAGGAGGATCGCCTGCTCGGGCTTGAGGGCCCGGGTCGAGACCGACGTGGCGATCGCGTTGGCCGTGTCGTGGAAGCCGTTGATGTAGTCGAAGGTCACGGCCAGGATGAGCACGACGACGAGGAGGGCGGTCAGGCCTTCGGGCACGGCGGAAGGCTAGCAGGTCATCCTGCCGGCCCGGCTATCCTTCGCGCGTGCGTGCCAGCCACCTGTTCTTTGCCACCCTGCGCGACGATCCGGCCGAAGCCGAGATGGCGTCGCATCGCCTGCTCGTCCGGGCCGGCTACGTCCGCCAGCTCGGGTCGGGGATCTACAGCCTCCTGCCGTTGGGCTATCGGGTGACCAGCCGGGTCGAGCAGGTCATCCGCGAGGAGATCGACGGGATCGGCGGCCAGGAGATGGAGATGCCGGTCGTCCACCCGGCCGAGCTGTGGAAGGAGAGCGGCCGCTACTTCAAGATCGGCCCGGAGCTGCTCCGCTTCAAGGACCGGACCGGGCGCGACATGGTCCTCGCGCTGACCCACGAGGAGGTCGTCGCCAGCCTCCTCCGCGACATCGTCAAGAGCTATCGCCAGCTGCCGCTGATCGTCTACCACTTCCAGACGAAGTTCCGCGACGAGCCGCGCTCGCGGGGTGGGCTAATTCGAGTCCGCGAATTCGTCATGAAGGACAGCTACTCCTGCGACGTCGACCAGGCCGGGCTCGATCGCGCCTACGACCAGCACTTCGCTGCCTACGAGCGCATCTTCAAGCGGCTGGGCGTCGACGCGATCCCGGTCGGCGCCGACGTCGGGATCATGGGCGGCAGCCTGGCCCACGAGTTCATGGCCCTCAACGAGTTCGGCGAGGACACGCTGGTCCTGTGCGAATCCTGTGACTACGCCGCGAATCAGCAGATCGCCCCGATGGCCGCGCCGGCGCCGTCGACCGAGCAGCCACGGCCGATGGAGCAGGTGGCCACTCCCGGAACGACGACGATCGCCAAGCTGACCGAGCACCTCGGCATCGGCCCTGAGCGAACGGCCAAAGCGGGCTTCTTCGTCACCGGTGACGGCCGCCTCGTGACGGCGATCGTGCGCGGCGATCACGACATCAACGAGACCAAGCTCGTCAACGCGGCGAAGGCGATCGGCGGGATCCGGCCGGCGCGGATCGAGGAGATCCAGGCGGCCGGGATGGAGCCCGGCTACGGATCGCCCATCGGCGCCCACGACACGCTCGTCCTCGTCGACCAGATCGCGGCGGCGTCGCCCAACTTGGTGGCCGGCGCCAACAAGGTCGGTTTCCACTACCGCAACGTCAACGTCGGCCGCGACTTCACGCCGGACCAGGTCGTCGACCTCGTCAACGCCCGGGCTGGCGATCCATGCCCCAACTGCGGCAAGCCGCTCACCCTGCGGAAGGGGATCGAGGTCGGCAACATCTTCAAGCTGGGCACGGACTTCGCGGTGGCGGCGGGCGCGAACTTCCTCGGCGAGGACGGCCAGGCGCATCCCATCGTCATGGGCTCGTACGGCATCGGGCTGGGGCGGGCCCTGGCCTGCATCGTCGAGGCCCATCACGACGACAAGGGGATCGTCTGGCCGGCGGAGGTGGCGCCCTACGCGGCCCACCTCGTGTCGATCGGCGGGGCCCGCGAGGCGCGGGTCATCGAGGTCGCCGAACGCCTCCACCAGGTTGCATTCGACGCCGGCCGCGAGATCCTCTACGACGACCGCGACGAATCGCCTGGCGTGAAGTTCACCGATGCCGAGCTCCTCGGCATGCCGACGATCCTGACGGTCAGCCCACGGTCACTCGCCGCGGGTGGCGTCGAGGTCAAGGATCGCGCCACCGGCGAGGCAGCGACGCGCTCGGTCCAGGCGGTCGAGGCGATGCTCAGCGGGTCCGAGGCCGTCCCCGCCTGACGCTCATACCCCGGACTACGATGGCTTGATGCCGCCCCGTCATGTCGTCCCCGTCGACGACCTCTACGCGCGCCTCGAGGTCCCCCGCGACGCGACGTTCGAAACGATCGAGATCGCCTGGCGGGCGTTGCTCAAGCGGCACCACCCCGACGTCGCGGGCGGCGAGGGGCTGGAGCTCGCGAAACGGATCAATGTCGCCCACGACTGGCTGAGCGACGTCCACCTCCGCGCTCGCTACGACGAGGAGCGCCATTACGGCGGCGTACGCCGGTTCCGATCAGCGCGCGGGACCGCGACGCCGCCGCGACCGGCCGAAGCCCAACCGGTCCGTCGCCGCGCCCCGATCACCGCCGCGGAGGAACTGCGTCGGTTCCTCGCCCGGGTCGAGCGCCTGAATCGCGACGAGCTCGACCGGCTGTCCGTCGCCGAGACGACGTCGATCGCCTTCGTCGCCAGCATCCATCGCTTCCTCGCCCCGGACAGCCTGGCCGCGGCGCAGTCCGTGGAGGGCGAGGTGCGACGCCGCCTCGTCCCGGCCGACTGGGCCAACCCGGCGATCCGGGATGCGATCCTGGCGGCCGCGCACGAGATCGTCCTGGGCGCGTTCCTCGACGAGCACCTGTCGGAGCCGTTCCGCGGCCGGGCCCGGGACCGCCTGATGCGCGGCTGGGAGGCCGCCGTGGACCAGCCACGCTACGGCCCGAACTCGGCCGCGGTCAGCCGCTTCATCGCGCGGGCCTCGCGCCTCACCGTGGCCGAGGTGCGGGCGCTGGCGAGCGCGATCCGCGGCCGCATCGCGAGCGACCCGTGGCCGCGCGGCCTGGACCCCGACGAGGACGACGGCCTGCGCGTCTCGTCGGCGCTGGCGGGGCGCGACGCGGTCGCCGCCGCGGGCGCCTTGCGGCACGTCGACCGCGCCACCGCAAACCGGGCCGCCCGGCTGCTGCGCCGAACCGCTCATGCGGTTGTCCTGCGGCATGCCTTCGCCGCCGCGGACTTCGGGGCGCTCGTCTATGCCTGGCAGGTCGCGACGCTCGATCCCGGCACCGGGCGCCACGAGCCAACGACCGCCGACGCGACCGTCCGGCGCGGTTAGCCGCTGGCGGTCGCGCCCCGCCGGATTACGGATGTGGGGCAGTTCCCGGAGGGCGGTGTTGCACGTTCATTGCAACGATTTGCGGACCGCACCGAAGCCCCACGGGCGCCTTGGCAACGCGGCGCGGCCGCGTCTACTCTCCGGTCGCCGCATCTGGCCGGCATGTCGCACCCACGGAGGCGCACCCGCTTGAGTCGCACGACGGCCCTTGACGCCTTCGCCAAGGTCGCCGTTGCCCTCGTTTCGGTGGCGATCGTGGCCGTCCTTCGCTATGCGGCCCAACCCATGCTGGGCGACCGCGCCACCTATGTCCCGTTCGTCCTCGCGGTCGCCATCTCGGCCGTGTACGGAGGGCTCGTGCCGGGCCTCCTCGCCACGCTCGTCGGAGGGCTGGCCGCGGTGTGGCTCGTCAGCCCCGTTGGCTCCTTCTCCGTGACCGCTCCCGCGGACGAGCTGGCCGTCGCGATCTACCTGGTCGGCGGCATCACCGTCTCTGTGCTGGCCGCCGGCCTCCGCACTGGCCGCGAGCGCGCGGAGAGCGCGAGAGCCGCGGCAGAGAAGCACGCCGCCCGCGCCTCACGGCTCGAGGCGGTCGCGACGGCTGTGGGGCGCGAGCTCCGCCCGCGCGAGGCTGCCGAAGCCGTGCTGCGCGAGGGCCTGGCCGCCCTCGGCGCGGGTTCGGGCGTCGTCGGCATCCTCGAGGACGACGACGCGACGGTGACCGTCGTCAGCGGCTTCGGCTATCCGGAGGAAACACTCGACCGCTTCCGGCAGTTCCCGGTCGATGCGCCCCTCCCGTTGAGCGAGGCGATCCGCCTGCGCGAGCCGATCGTCCTCGAGCGAACCGAGGACATCCGGCGCCGCTATCCCACCCTGCGCGAGACCGTCCCGGACACCGGAACCGCGCTCGTCCTGCCGCTGATCTACGAGGATCGGGCCGTCGGCGGACTGTACTTCCGGTTCCGCGACCGGCGCGTCTTCGACCGGGACGACCTGGGCTACCTCATGGCGCTGGGCCGGCAGTGCGCGGCGGCCCTCCAGCGCGCCCGTCTGTACGAAACCGAGTACGCCGCCCGGCGGAGCGCGCAGCAGGCGGCCGAACGACTGGTGTTCCTGGCGCACGCCAGCGAGGTGCTTGGCTCGTCGCTCGACTACGAGACCACGGTTCGCGCGGTCGCCCGCCTCGCGGTTCCGCAGATCGCCGACTGGTGCGCCGTCCAGGTCATCGAGTCCGACGGAGCGTTCCGCATCCTCGCCCTCGAGCACGCCGACCCCTCGAAGGTCGAGCTGGCCTGGCGCTACGTCGGGCTGGCGCCGGCCACGCTCGCCGACGAGCACGGCGCGGGCGCCGTCATCCGGACCGGCCTGGCCGACCACATCGACTGGATCACGGACGAGATGCTCGAGGCCGGTGCCCGCGGCGATCCGGACCAGCTGGAGCTCCTCATGGCGATCGCGCCACGGTCCGCGCTGGTCGTCCCGTTGACGGTCCGGGATCGGACCCTCGGGGCGCTGACGCTGGCCTCCGCCGAGTCACAGCGGCGGTTCGACGAGCGTGACCGCGCGCTGGCCGAGGACCTGGCTCATCGAGCCGCGACCGCCATCGACAATGCCCGGCTGTTCCAGGAGCGCGAGGCGACCAGCCGCGAGCTGCGCGGCCGCGTGGGGCAGCAGGAAGCCGTCGTCCGACTGGGCCAGCAGGCGCTCGTCGACGAGGACCTCGATCGGCTGTTCCGGGTCACGCTCGAGGAAGTGCGCGCCGTGCTGGGCGCCGAGCTCGCCAGCCTGTTCGAGCACGACGCGATCGCCGGCACCCTGCGCCTCGCCGCCGCCAGCGGCTGGCACGACGGGGCGGTCGGGACCAGCATTCCCGCCGGCCAGGGGCAACCCGGCGAGCCGCTCCTGTCGGCCCAGCCCGTGGTGGTGGACGAATCGAGCGGCGATCGGATCCTGGGTCGGATCCCG
>Ga0070697_100003379_pt1 | contig 12272 bp, 11 predicted proteins | sample KBSK1501metaG_FD_65475 | JGI IMG/M metagenome (GOLD analysis project Ga0070697, IMG submission 65475) | Corn, switchgrass and miscanthus rhizosphere microbial communities from Kellogg Biological Station, Michigan, USA - KBS K1-50-1 metaG | ecosystem: Host-associated > Plants > Roots >... | reverse complement strand
TGTGCGAGCCCTACCACCGTGAGCGCGCCCACTCACCGCCGCCGCCCGCGGTCCTGGAGGTCGTCATCGCGCCATGAGCGCTGAGGGGCGGGCTGGTTCCTCCGGCCGGTAGCCGACACATCGCAGGAGTTGAACCCGTGATTGGTCGCGGTCGCGTCCGCAGGTTCTCGTCCGAACACCCCGCAGAAACCTTACGCGACTAAAACACGCAGGCAAAGTTGCGTGAAACATTTTTCTGTCGGTCGTTGGTTCAAATCGAGGGGGCGCTTGGATGACACCGCGCACAGCCCCCCTGGCCTTCAGCTTTGAGGTCTCGTGGGTCCAACGACGGGGACCGGCTTCATGAATTTGTCGCGAAGTCACCGAATTCCTGACGGCGCTCGCGGTTCGCGACAAGGTTGCGGCGTCCACGCAGAACCAGGCCCTGAGTGCCCTGTTGTTCCTGTACCGCCACGTGCTCGGCGTCGAGTTGCCCTGGCTCGACGACCTCGTACGCGCGAAGCGCCCGCAGCGGCTCCCCGTCGTCCTGACGCGCGAGGAGGTCCGTGCCGTACTCGGGCGCCTCGACGGCGTCACCCGTCTGATGGCGATCATCCTCTATGGGACGGGACTTCGACTGCTCGAGTGCTGTCGACTGCGGATTCAGGATGTCGACTTCACACGAACCAGATCGTTGTCCGGGACGGCAAGGGCGGCAAGGACCGGATGACGATGTTACCGGCCGCGGTGAAGGCCGAACTGGTCCGCCACGTGGCGGGGGCTCGCGAGCAGCACCAGGCCGATCTGCGACAGGGCGCCGGTTGGGTTGAGCTGCCGTGGGCCCTCGCGCGCAAGTATCCCAACGCGGGCCGGGAGTGGAGATGGCAGTGGGTCTTCCCAGCCACCCGCATCTACGTGGACCGGCTGACCGGCCAGCGTCGCCGCCATCACCTGCATGAATCCGTCCTACAACGTGCGGTGAAGGACGCGGTGTTGCCAAGCAGGCCACCTGCCACACCTTCCGCCACTCGTTCGCCACTCATCTGCTTGAAGAGGGTCACGATATACGCACCGTGCAGGAACTCCTAGGCCATCGGGACGTGACCACAACAATGATATACACGCACGTCCTGAACCGGGGTCCAGCTGGCGTCCGAAGCCCGGCCGACCGGATGTTCCTGGCGTAATGGCGGTCAGCGGGACGAAAACACTGGACGGGTGGCCGGGATACACTGCAGGGCCACGCAAGATAGCGCGGCGCTCGCGGTGCGCGGCGCCCCACAACATTGCGGAAACTCGGCTATCACGGGCTCTCGGCCATGCCGGGCCCCGCGATACACAGACCGGCGCCGCCGAGATACACAGGTCTAGATAGGTCACGTTAGAGGTCTCTCATGACCAACCGGATTGTTGAGGTCTCAGTCCCGGCAGGTACTCGCATGAGGATTGGCGTCCCAGCTGAGAAGCCTGAACAGGCAATCAACGCATTGGTCGCCTTTTTCTCAGCAACCGATGCTGTTACTTCTGCGCGGCTCGGACTTATGGAAATACTCCTTCCCGAGGGGAAGTCCGATTTCAGCTACACCGTTGGTATCGAGGCCACGTCGGACCGAGAGAGTATTCATCAGAAGACATTAGACATATTGCGCTCGGTTCCTGGTGGCCGCTGGCCAATCGCCGTTGTGCCGATCACTCCGCAGTACTTCACCGAAGAAGCAATCGTGTTCTATCGCCGTCAGAGCTCGAAGAGTAACTGGTGGTCTCGGCTATTCGGCACCAAGTGACGATGAGACCTCTAACAGTTTGTTGGTGCGGACGGGCCGCCAGCGCAACGCGGCCACTAGGTGACCGAATGGCCCGCCGCACAACAAGACGTTAGATGGGCAAGACCAGCGTAAAAGGGTGACGTTACAGGCGGCGATGCGCCATCTGGTTTGGGCTCTGGCAGCGGCGGTGATTCAGGGGGCCACGCTTATTGTGCTTCTCGGTGAGCAGATCGCGCGCGCCGAACACTTCGAAGCGGCGCGTTACAAGTCCCGCGTTCTGAATGTTGCTGTGGCAATCCTTAGCGCGCCCGTTTTCTATCTGGTGCGGCCTGAGTCGACCTTTTGGCTACGGCCGTACCTTGGCGACGATCTCTGGATCATCGTGCTGCTGGCGGTGGTCAATGCCCTATGCTGGGGCGCGTCCGCTGCCGCCTTGGTGTGGTGGTGGCGGCGCCGGCGGACCACGGGTGCCATCTAACAACGGCGTCCAGCCGGCGCCCGCGAACGGGCGCGGCTGACGCCGAACGTTAGGCGGCATGCGCAACTCCGTGATCGTCTTTCTCGCCTCAGTCATCGGGGGCGTGATATCGGCCTGGGTGACTGCTTGGGTCGACCAACGGTACCGGGCGCCAGGCGTCTCATTCCCCGGTGACCCCGTTGCGAGTTTTCCGGCGGCGTCGACGTTGAAGGCCGGCGCAGTCGCCTCGGTATGTGCCTGGGGCTCGGTTCTGGCCGTCGTCGGCTCACTAGTACTTTCCTCGATCCTCAGCGTCAGGCTGACGATAGTCTTGGCTGTGCCCGTGGGCCTCCTCGCGGCGTACCTTGCGGTTTTCATATGGGTCGCGCTCCGCGGTCGTGCCTCTACGCGTCCAATCTTCCGTGGCCTTTGGACCGGCGCGTATGGAACGACGTTCTTCATTGACCCGAAGGAGCGGCTGATTGCGATCTGGATGATGCAGCGCCCGAACCTGCCTGCCAGCGCGTACTTCTGGAGGAGGATGCGGACCCTCGCCTACACCGCGATCAAGTAATGAGGACGGCGCCACCGACTCCGAGAAGCCTCCTGCCGCCGCTCGGCTCGTCTCTATTTGCACGACTCGGTCGCGTCACGAAAGACGTACTCCTCGGGCAGAGCGCCGTCCCTCAGACTTTCGCGTTTAATATTCGTCGAATGCGCCGCTTGTTTTCTGTCGGGATTTGCAGCTTCGGAAGAATCTTTATCATGTCCTTCCTCGACATGAACGTCAGCACATCCTCAAGCCGCCCAAGCCTCAACAGCGTCGTGATCGCCCATATCCGTTCGGGAGCGGCAGCGTCCTCGACGATCCGCCTCAAGTCATTCACCTTCTCTTCGAGCTCCGCTAGCAACTCTCGCTCGGATCGCTCGCGAAAGTAATTCTCAAGCCGTTGGAGCCATGGCTCAGCCGCCGACAGTGTCGTTGGATCTGCTCGCACTCGTTCCACTTCTTTTCGGCGCGCCTCGTAGTGCATCGACAGAGGACCAGAAATCACGAGCCCTAGATGCTCAGCAGCGCCCGCTAAAGCCCCTTGAATCCGATCGCTGTTTGGATACGCCGAGATAATCCGAAGAGCAATCGGCCAGAATCCCGAACGTCCGGCCGTAATTGAAGAACTCACCAATTCGGCCTGGCGCTCGCCCTCGAGCGCGAAGGCGATCAGAATGGCTGCATCGCGTTCCTGATCGAGGAGTTCTTGGAGGTTCCAGGAAATGTGGAACTGCCTTACCGCATTGCCCTGTGCTAGAGACAGCACAAGTCGAAGCGCTCGCTGACGATCGCCTTGTAGGATGGCCGACCAGAATTTCCCCTCGCCGTAGCGAGCGAGCGGATCCCACCGCTCGCTTTCGTAGGGCTGCGTCAGCAGATTCTCGAGTAGCTTTAAACCACGCTCGGGATTGGATCGCGCCAGCTGAGCCGCGAGCTCATCGCAATAGTAGCCTTCGTTCGTGGTGACAGTCGGTCCACTCTCCAGGCAGCGCCACGCGAACTCTGCGAGTGTTCCCTCGATTGGTCGGCGTCCGTGCTGCCACATGCCGAAAATATCGATGACGGCCGCAGCATGCTCAAACTTAGGCCCGGCGATCGCAGATAGGAGTCGGAGGTACTCATCCGAGCTCAACGAATCAATCCATCCGCCGCAGCTCAGCACACGTACGGTGAAATCGGGATCGACCCGCTCTTGGTGCAGCAACGCTTCAACGCGGCGCACACCTGCAACGTCGCCGCCAAGATAGCCTGTAGCACTGACAATCGCCTCACCGCTGATGGTGGCTGCTTCCACCAGTTCGTCGAGCCGCCGTGAGACGAAACTCCGGTCCCACTGAGTCAGCCCACCATAATACGGAGCGAAGGCCACTAACCCGGCCCTATCGCTTCCCAGCTGTTCGACCCTTGACGCCAGACGTGCGCTACGTCAACCTTGCCGAGCCACCAGAAAAAGGTATGGGCCTTCTGGGCTTCACCCGCGCAGAGCCACCGGATTAGATCGTCGGTAAGGCACGTCGGATCCTCAACAGCCTCTCGGGCAAGGCGGCGGAGCTCCCTCTCGCTCCGATAAACGATCTTTCCTTCTTCTTCCTCCTGCTTCTCGTGGTCCTCTCGATTCCACTTTCCCGACCATCGTCGCAGCCGAATCGAGAAGTTAGCTTGGTCGAAGGTGCTGATGAGCTCGTCAACCTTATTGGCGAATTCGGCAGACCTCGCTCGAATCTCGCCGTTGTCATTGCTCTGGCGATTTTTAAATTCCCGCCGGACCCACGCCAGCGCATCAGTAAGGCTCGATACCGCTATTGGGATGGTCCCAGTCATAGCCCAAGCACCGAGCCTCGCGAAGTGCTCTAGAGCACGCTCGGGCCGACCGTGGATCGCGCATTCTGCGACTGCGTGCGGCAACGCATCCTGCGCAGCCTTTGCGACAGTTGCGTCGCTGGACTGGGCAGTCTCCATCAAGAGTCCCATAAGCGCGTCCATGTAATCCCAGACCTCGCCGTAGGTGAGGAGTGGGCGTGAATCCAAGGGTTCGAGTCCTTCGCTAGCGCTCGCAGCGCACGTCCGCTACTGTTCTTCCGAAATAACAGCTCTTCAAGCGCCCACATAAGTTGGCGTCGTGCATCGTTCGTGATGTTGCCGCGCTCTTCGGGCGTGAGTCCTTGCAAGCCTTCCTCGACGATTTGCGCTACGCGCACCGGCACTGCACCCGCGATCAACTGGAGGACGTCACTGTTTTGGAGTGCAGATGCCAAGTCTTTGAAAAGCCCACCGGCGGCGAAGAGCTCATCCCAGAATCTGTCGGCTTCTTCGGCCCTGAGGCTTCGGAGTCGACGCACGAGACGAAGCCGACCGGCCTGGCTTAGCGCACCGAAGAGTACACAGAGCTCAGCGAATCGCGCCCGAAGCGCCGAGCTAGCGAGTGCGTTCGCGAATAGCGGCGGGACAACTTCCACATAAGCGCCCCCTCTCCGCAACACACCCGCATCGGCCAAGCGAGGCAGCGCGTTCAGTGCAGCGTTCGAGGTTACACCGTCACCGAACCAACGACAGGCGAGCTCGAGTTCTCGTGCGACGGAGCCGGTGATTCCGACATGGGTTAGGACGCTCAGGATGCGTAGGACTCCAAGGGCGGCCTCACCAAGAACCGTAGCGACCTTGCGCTCAAAAGCCTGAGCGACATCCTCCACGAAACTCGTGGTGCTTCTACGCAGCTCGGCGCCCGTGTTTGCGGCAAGCAGCAAAACCCCTGGGTTACCGCCCGCCTGGTGGATTACCCACGATTTCGAGGCCATAATCGAACTTAGCGCCAGCGGCCCGAAGCAGCTCCTGAGCATGTTCGTCGGAGAGACCGCCGAGGCGGAGAACGCTTACCCTCGGGTCCCGCCCGAAATTCGGTGCCGGCGCATGGTCCGCGGTGGGTAATGTAATTATAAGTCTGAGGCGCTCCCTCGTGAGGGCCTGGCGAACAAAGTCCTCCGCTCGGTCGGTATCGGGATCCTCGATGATGACTAGGGTTTCGCCGTCGACGGGCTCCAAAGCAAGCAGGTCACTCACGCTCATGGACCGGTCCAGGGCAACGACCGTTTCTAGCGGTCGGCGCTCAGTGCCGTGCAACGCTAGCCGGGACTTGCCAATCTCATGGGCGCCCGATAGCACGACTGCACGAACAGTTGTGTCCTCTAGGAGCGACCTTACTTGCGAGAGCTCACTGTCCCGGCCGATGAGGGGAACACTCGCGCCAGAGAGCTTGACTCTCATGAGGGCCAGCCACGAGTCATTCCACGTGGCAAACCGTGCTGGCACAAAAAAGGCTGATCGGATGGCGGGTGCCGAGTTAAGGAAGACCGCCAGTTCGCCTGCGCCCACGATTTCCACATGGACGGGGCGCGAACGGGGCCATCCCTTCAGAATTTGTTGCCGAAGCTGGCCTTTCTGGCCAGTCGTGAGGTGAGTCAGATCGACATTCGTGAAGAGAACATAGCGCGCCGGCCAGCGACTGCTCCGACTTGCCAACTCCTTCGCAGCACCCTCGAGACCCAGAGCGAGGTCGGCGAATGTCTTGCCGCGCCCCCGGGCGAAAATGTCCCGCTGCTTGTATTGAAAGACGTTCCACCCTGGGCCAAGCAACGGCGAGGCGTACTCACCATTCTGCGGAAACTCCGCCTGCCACTCGGCATCAATTCCATTGTCCTTCGCATTGACGCGCTCAGTAAAGGAAGGTAGCGCGGTACACGAGAGTCTCGAGAGGATCCACGCGAGCGTATTACAGAGCCCGGCAAATCGCTGCGGAGTGAACTTGCGGCTTACGATGTGTTCAACTTCCTCGGCAGACAGTGCGTGCCCATGCGTAACCGATGCAGTGTCGCCAGCTCTATCAATCCTGGGCCGATCTGCTACTCGAGACCTCAGGCCGCGCGCCGTCCCTGTGAAGCGCTCGATGTCGCCGGCCTCCTCGAGCGCTTTGAGATACCGAACGATGGTCCGCCCCTCCCTGCCAATATGAGTGAGACAGTGACCCCCTGGAAGTTTAATGTCGAGGGCGAGTCAGGATCGGAGGCCGATGAGCACGGTGGAGCAAGCCCTCGGTGGACCAGATATCGAAGTAGCTGTGAAGGCGACGCGGCGGCGGTTCACCCTCGACTACAAGCGAAAGATTGTCCGGGAAGCGGACGGATGTAAGACCCCCGGGGCGGTGGGGGCGCTGCTGCGCCGGGAGGGGCTCTACTCGTCGCATCTGACGACGTGGCGCGCGGCCCGGGAGCGTGGGGACCTGCCCGAGGTAACCGTGAAGAAGCGCGGCCCAGTGCCGCGGGTTCCCGATCCCCGCGACAGGCGGATCGCCGAGTTGGAGCGAGCGAGCATGTCTTGGCGGAAACGCGCCGAGCGGGCTGAGGCCCTGGTCGAGATCCAAAAAAACATAGCGGCGTTGCTGGGGGCGCCGCTGGAGAGCGGGAAATCCTGATGGCGACCGTGACCGAGGTCGGGCCTCGGTGCGGCATCGCAGTGACGTGCGCGGCGCTCAGGGTGCCACGGGCGACCTACTACCGACGGCGGCGGCCCCAGAGCGTCCGGCCGCCCCGCCGGCCCTCGCCCCGCGCTCTCAGTGCGGACGAGCGAGCCGCCGTTCTCTCCGTGTTGCACGAACCACGCTTCATGGACTTGGCGCCGGCCGAGGTCTATGCCACGCTCCTCGACGAGGGCCAATATCTCTGCTCGGAGCGCACGATGTACCGTATCCTAGCCGAACACTACGAGGTGCGCGAGCGCCGGAATCAGCTCCGGCATCCCCACTGCGCGGCTCCGGAGCTACTGGCTCGCCGGCCCAACGAGCTCTGGAGCTGGGACATCACCAAGCTCCTCGGCCCGGCGAAGTGGACCTACTTCTACCTGTACGTCATGCTCGACGTCTTCAGCCGCTACGTGGTCGGCTGGATGGTCGCCCATCGCGAGAGCGCCACGTTGGCCGAACGATTCATTGCTGAGACCTGTGTCCGGCAGAGCATCGATCCAGGGCAGCTCACCATCCACGCCGACCGAGGTTCGGCGATGACGTCCAAGTCCGTTGCCCTCTTGCTCGCCGACCTCGGCGTGACGAAGACCCACGCCCGGCCGCACGTCTCGAACGACAACCCATTCTCGGAAGCGCAGTTCAAAACGCTGAAGTACCGGCCGATGTTTCCCGAGCGGTTTGGCTCGATCCAAGATGCCCGAGCGCACTGTCACAGCTTCTTCGCTTGGTACAACGCCGAGCACCATCATTCGAGTCTTGGGCTGCTGACGCCCGCTGACGTGCATCACGGGCTGGCCGAGCAGCGCGTCGCCGCGAGGGCGACCGTGCTTTCTACGGCCTACGCCGCGCATCCGGAACGATTCCCCGCCGGCCAGCCTCACCCGCCGGCGCGCCCCGTGGAAGTGTGGATCAATCGGCCGAAGATCTCGGCATCCTGGCAGACATCATCGCCGATCCCGCCGTCTCCGCTTGCTCGCGCTGGCACCTTCGCCTAGGCTGTCGTCGATCGCTGCGCCGTGGGAGGCAAGGAGAGGCTGATGGGTCGGCGTGCAAAACCCACGAAGGTCAAGACGGACGCCAAGCGACCGCTGGCCCGCGAGTCGCCGAAGAACGAAGGCTCCAGGGTCCGCGACCTTGAGAAGCGCCTGGCGGAGAGCCTGGAGCGGGAGAAGGCGACAGGCGAGATCCTGCAGGAGAAAGATCGCGCGCTGACCGAGGCGCTGGAACAGCAGACCGCGGCGAGCGAGATCCTGCGCGTCATCAGCAGCTCTCGTACGGATGTGCAGCCCGTGTTCGACATGATCGCCGAGCGTGCGATGAGACTGTGCGATGCCGATCTGTGCCTCGTTCAACGATCGGATGGCAAACAGCTTCACCTCGCGGCGATCCATGGTGCCGATCCAGCTAGCGTCGAGGTCGCGCGAAGCAGCTTCCCCATGCCGGTCAGTACCGAAAGCTGCGCCGGCCGGGCTGTGCGTCACCGCGGCACGGTGCATCTGGCGGATGTCCTCGACGATCCGACGTATGAGCTGAAGCAACAGGCACGGGCGATGGGGTTCCGCGGTGGGCTGGCCGTGCCCATGCTGCGCGACGAGCACGTGATCGGCGCCATCTACGTCGGCCGGGCGACCCCCGGGCTTTTCTCCCCCACGCAGATCGGGCTCCTCCAGACCTTCGCTGATCAGGCCGTGATTGCGATTGAGAATGCGCGGCTGTTCAAGGAGCTGCAGGAGAAGAATCGTGCGCTCACCACCGCACATGAGGAGGTGACCGAGGCGCTCGAGCAGCAGACCGCCACGAGCGAGATCCTGCGCGTGATCTCAAGTTCGCCGATGAATGTTCAGCCCGTATTCGAAGCGATCGCGAACAGCGCGTTCACCCTGTGCGCGGCCAAGTTCGTCGTCGTGTTCACGCTTCAGAACGGCATGCTCGAGATCGCGGCGATGAACAACATCAGTCCTGCTGGTATCGAGGCGTTGCATCGCGCGTACCCGATGCCCGTGGGTACCACGGGCGCAGCGAGTCGCGCGGCCCTCACGGGGCAGGTCGTAAACATCCCCGACGTCTTCAAAGAATCCGACTACGGCCTCCGTTCAGTCGCTCAAGTGATTGGATTACGGTCCATCACGGGTGTGCCGATGATCCGAGACGGCCAAGTTATCGGTGTGATCACGGTCCCGCGCGCGGAAACTGGTGGGCTGAGCGACACCCAGATCAAGCTGCTTCAGACGTTTGCGGACCAAGCCGTTATCGCCGTCGAGAACGTGCGCCTGTTCACGGAACTCCAGGCGAGCAACCGCGAGCTGACCACGGCGCTGGACACCCAGACGGCCACCAGCGACATCCTGCGGGTCATCAGCCGCTCGCAGACGGATGTCCTACCGGTGTTCGACGCGATCCTCGGTAGCGCCGTCCGTTTGCTGCGGGGGTACTCGGGCGTGCTGACCCGGATCGCGGGCGATCAGATCGAGCTCGCCGCGCTCACGAGCACCGACGACGCTGGCGACGCCGCCACGAGGGCGCTCTTCCCACAGTCGCTCCAATCCCAGGGGGCGTACGCGCAGGCCATGCGCGATCGAGCGCCGCTCAATATCGCCGACGCCCACACCGATCCACGATTATCCGAAGCCAGGCACGCCTACGCCCGTGTCCGTGGCTACCGAAGCTGGGCTGTGGTGCCGCTGCTCCGTCCCGACGAGGCGGTCGGGACGATCTCGGTGACCCGCCGTGAGCCCGGCGGATTCACCGACGACGAGATCGCGCTCCTCAAGACCTTCGCCGATCAGGCCGTCATTGCCATCGAGAACGCCCGCCTGCTGACTGAGCTGCAGGCGCGGACGGAGGAGCTCACCCGCTCGGTCGGCGAGCTCCGCGCGCTCGGGGAGGTCGGCCAGGCGATCAGCTCGACGCTCGACCTCCAGACCGTGCTCAGCACAATCGTGGGACGGGCCACGGAGCTGTCCGGCACCGACGCCGGCGTGATCTACGAGTACGACGAGCCGCGCGAGGTCTTCGTGCCACGCGCCACCGCGCATCTTGAGGCCGACATCGTCGAGACGATGCTCGCCACGCCGGTCCGAAAAGGGGAAGGGGCGACCGGACGGCTGGCGGGGGTACAGGAGCCGATCCAAGTACCGGACATCTTGGCAGCGCCCGCCGACAGTCGGGTACGTGGCGCCCTCGTGCGTGCCGGATACCGGGCCCTGCTCGCGGTTCCCCTCCTCCGCGAGGATCGCCTGCTCGGCGGCCTCACGGTAATCCGAAAAGCCACGGGTGAGTTCGGGCCGGCGGTCATCGAGCTTCTACGGACGTTTGCCACGCAATCGGCCCTGGCCATCCAGAACGCGCGGCTGTTCCGGGAGATCGCCGACAAGAGCCACCAGCTCGAGATGGCCAGCCAGCACAAGTCGGAGTTTCTCGCGAATATGTCGCACGAGCTGCGTACGCCGCTGAACGCCATCATCGGCTTCTCCGAGGTGCTGAGCGAACGGATGTTCGGCGACCTCAATGCGAAGCAGGAGGAATACCTCAAGGACATTCACGCCTCGGGTCAGCACCTCTTGTCCCTGATCAACGACATCCTCGACCTCTCCAAGATCGAGGCGGGCCGGATGGAGCTGGAGCTGACGGACTTCAATCTCCCGGCCACCCTTGACAACGCGCTCACCCTCGTCCGGGAGCGGGCCGGGCGCCGCGGCATCGCACTACACCTGACAGTCGATGAGCAGCTCGATCAGGTCAGGGCCGATGAGCGCAAGGTCCGGCAAGTGGTCCTGAACCTCCTGTCGAATGCGATCAAGTTCACGCCGGAAGGGGGCCGAATCGAGGTCCGGGCGAAACCGGTGAACGGGTCCATCGAGGTCTCGGTGAGCGATACCGGGGTCGGCATCGCCGCCGAGGATCAGGAGGCGATCTTCGAGGAGTTCAAGCAGGTCGGGACGGCCGACAAGAAGGTGGAAGGTACCGGGCTCGGCTTGGCTCTATCACGCAAGTTCATCGAGCTGCACGGCGGCAAGATCTGGGTCACGAGCCAGGTCGGGAAGGGCTCGACGTTCACGTTCACGATCCCGGTGCGCGGCGAGCAGAGCGGTCGAGGAGGCGCCTCCTACACTACACTAAACTCATGAACCCCACTGTCTCGTTCTTGTTGACAGGTTCCGCGCTTCGAACCCACATGAAGCGTTTTTCGGAGCTCCTCGACGCTCGGCACGATACCGTGCTTGGCGCGCCAGTCGTTGATGGCTGACAACACCTGCGCTTGTGTGAGTTTCTTTGCCCTTCCCATTAGTAAACGTTCGTTTCCTTTTCAAAGACCCTACCAAAGGAGGACGTTCCGTCAAGCGCGAAAGTGTTTCCGATTGACGTAGCGATCTAGACGAGATGATTGGGACGTAGCCGCCGGTTACAGGGGTAGTGCGGTGCGCGTCGACTCGGGCTGATCGACTCGATACGGATGAAAACGGGATTACCATGGCTGTGAAATGGTGCGATTTGGTCTCACTCAATATCAACGCATGACAATGTCTAAGTTCTCAAGAGATCAGGCAAACCCGTATGAAACCGAAGACCTGGCCGGGAACGGCGAAGCGAATCCCCGCTTCGGCACCAACCAGCCGTAGCCAGATAAGTTGCTTATCTACCGCGTGCGAGATCGCGCGGCTTCTACTGGAGGGCCCGCTTCCACGAGTGCGACTCCACTCACGCCGACGCGATCACCATGTGTCGCTTCAGCAGCCCGTTCTAAACCCCGCCGTGCAGCTCGGGCGTATGGGTTGTTCCCTCGATTCTCGCCCTGCGGCCATGCTTCATACCATCATTCACACCACCTTAATTCCGTCATTTATGAAGGTTAGGCAGGAAGGATGGCTGAGACCTAACGGCCCTCCAGCCGGTCATCGCCCGCCTACGGTGCCGGGGGCAGGTGTGTAGCTAGCCGATCAAAGCCAACCAAGAAATCCCAGGAGATAGTCGTGTTCCTTTCCGCTGGTTTTGGGTGGTTTCGGGCGC
>Ga0070697_100003376_pt1 | contig 12282 bp, 12 predicted proteins | sample KBSK1501metaG_FD_65475 | JGI IMG/M metagenome (GOLD analysis project Ga0070697, IMG submission 65475) | Corn, switchgrass and miscanthus rhizosphere microbial communities from Kellogg Biological Station, Michigan, USA - KBS K1-50-1 metaG | ecosystem: Host-associated > Plants > Roots >... | reverse complement strand
TGCTCCATTGGTTCCATTTCCTCCATCGCTGCCATCGGATCGGGGTTCGATGGCTGCTGCATGTCATGGCCAGAGGGTCCTGCCGTTGCGCTGGGCGGCGGGACTCCGGCCGGAGGGGCCGTGGGTGTCGGCGTCGCCATCGGCATCGAGTGATGCTCGTGCTGGGCGGTAGCCCGGGAGCAAGCCGCGAAAAAGAGCAGAAGAGTCAGAAACTGGGTTCGAGACTTCACGGGTCCTCCGTTTCGCCAGAGCGGGAGTGGTCCGACGAAGAATCCGTCGGACGTGAGGCGAAACGGTGAATCAGATTCGGAGGGGCGGTGGGGCGGACCGGCTCCTCGGGGTCGGACACGCGGACGAGAACGCGGCCACTGGGCCAAGGGGCGCACTGCTCGTGACGAGAAGCGTATGGGCCGGCATCAGGCTCCCGGAGCTGACCCTCGAAAGGGGCCGCGGCAGAGAGGAGATCGCTCCCCCGGAGTGGAAGCCCGGACAGTGGCTGGAGGAGGGCGGCGACTCCTTCCGGTTGCTGCCGCTCTCCTCGTGACGGGCACAGGCTCCCGACATCGTCTCGCAGAAGGCGGAATCGCAGGAGATCGCACAGGCCACCGCCAGTGACGGGAGCGAGAAGAGACTCCATGCGGCCGCAAGCGCGAGGATACCTTTCACCGGACCTTGCAATCTGACGCGGGAGGTTCGCATTGCTGGCCGCTCAGTGGCTATGGGATTTCGCTCCAGGCGGATGGCTATGCGGTGTCGGGGCCGCGGCACCCGCGGCTTTGGGTTTCTCCACGGGGCTTGCAGGCGAAGTCTCCTCTTCGTGGTGATGCTCCTCTTCTTCCGATCCCGCCTTCAGAACCTTTTGCTCGTCCGCGGAAATCTGCGGCAGATGGCGGACGAACGTGACCAGATGCCAGATTTCCTCCTTCTTATGCGTCAAGGAAAAGGCGGGCATGCCCGTCATTCGAATGCCGTTGGCGACGACCCAATAGAGCTCGCCGTCGGACATGTTTTGTATGGCGGGCAGCGTCAGGTCCGGGGCCGTTGGATTCAGACCCATCCCCGCCTCGGACTCTTCGACCCCCGGAGCCCCGTGGCACGTCACGCAATTCTCTTTGTAATGCGCGAGGCCAAGCTTGAGAGCCTCGGGAGACCCGGCGAAAGGATTCTTCTCCTTGGGCGCCCGCCGAGCAACCGAGCGCGCGAGCGTAAACGCCGCGACTCTTCGCTCGAACTTTCCGGACCCCTCCTTTGCCGAGACGTTAAAGGAGCCGGTGGCGGCGAGGAGAAAACAGGCGAGGATCACGAGCAAGACTCCAAGGAGAACACCGGCCAAGAGTTTCATGATTCTTACCTCCAAGCTGCGAGCTGTCAGCTGTCAGCTATCAGCTTTCCTCACGCATGCCCCCGATTGGACGCGTGGCAGGTCATCTCCGATCCCCACTCGACCTGAATGGTCGCGTGCGCGACGCCGGCCTGTTCCTGGAGCAGCCGCTGCACAGCGGCGAGCAGCTCCGCTCGCGGAATGTCGGTCGAGGCTCGGATGTGAACGCTGGCCGAATGGAGGCCGGACGTCAGGGTCCAGAAGTGAAGGTCGTGCACTTCTTCGACACCGGAAATCTCGCTCAACTGGCGGCGAAGAGCCGGCACGTCGATCTCCCCGGGCGTCCCTTCGAGAAGGATGTGCGCGGATTGGCGGAGCAACCCCACGGCGCGCGGCAGAATCACGAGGGCGATCGCGCCCGACAGCGCGGGGTCGATCCAGGTCCAGCCGGTCGCGGGGATCGCCACGGCGGCGGCCACGACCGCCAGAGCGCCGAGCGCGTCCATGACCACTTCGAGGTAGGCCGCCCGCAGGTTCAGGTTCGCGTTGCGCCCGCGGGCGAGCAAAAGGACCGAGACCATGTTGCCCGCCAGAGCGACCGCGCCGATCGCGAGCATGAGCCCGGCGTGGATCGCTATGGGATGAGTCAGACGCCGGACCGCTTCGTATCCGATGAATAGCGCCATCAGAAGAAGGACCTGGGCGTTGACGAAGGCGGCGAGGACTTCGGCGCGGTAGAGGCCGAACGTGTGGCGGCCCGTGGGAGCGCGTTCCGCCAGCGTCGCGGCGGCATACGCGAGTGTCAGCGCGCCGATATCGGCAAAGACGTGCGCGGCATCGGCGAGCAGCGCGAGGCTGTGCGAGAGCAGACCTCCCACGACCTCCACGAGAAGCACCCCTACGGTGACCGCGATCGCGGCTCGCAGCCGGCGCCGGCCTCCGGCGCGATCCGTCACCAGGCCGGCCGCGGGAAGGAGGGAGGAACCGTGTGCGGCGCTCATGGAAGCGGGCTACAGCCGCTCGACCTGGACCCGGGCGTCGTTGAAGCAGGCGCCCTGACCCAGATCTGCCAGGGTGGCGGGGGCGAGAGATGTCGCCGTCATCCCGTTTTCGGTGTTGTGGCCCCAGAGACCCTTGGGAAGAACCGCGAGTCCCGGTCGGAGAGTGGCATTCCGCCGCGCCCGGCAGACCACCTCGCCGAGCTCGTTGAAGACGCGGACGCGATCCCCGTCGGAGATTCCCCGCGCCTGCGCATCTTCCGGCGCCAGCTCGACACCGACCGCCTCGCGGCGCAGCTCGCCCAGGCTCGAAGAGATCGTGCGATCGGTCGCGGGCGACAGCAGTGCCAGCGGAAAGCTCGCACTCGCGGGCTCCGGCTGGAAGTGGTAGAGCCCGCCGGGCGCCTCGGTATCCAGCTCCTCCGGCACGAAATGCACGCGTGCGTCCGACGTCCGCGGGAAGACGTCGACGAAAGAGATGGGCGCCGGGTTTCCGCCGGGAAAGGCGGCGCCGTCTCGTGCCAGCGCAGCGGCGATCGCCTCCCCTTCCCGACTTCGCGACAGGAGCGCCGCCGCCAGCTCCTCCGCCGTCTCGGGGTCTTCCGGGCGCGCCACACCGGTCCGCCGGCACAGCTCTCCGAAGACCTCGTGATTCGGACGGGACTCCCCCACTGGCTCGAGCACCGGCCGCGTGCTCTGGAGAACCATCGCGCCGTATCCCCGCGACATTTCTGAGCGCTCGAGAAAGGTGGTGGCGGGCAGGACCACATCCGCATACCGCGCCGTGTCCGTCATCACGGGATCGAAGACGATGGTGAAGAGATCTTCCCGCGCGAGTCCCGCCAGAACCTTCGACTGGTCGGGGATCGTCATCGCCGGATTGGCGTTGTAGACGAAGAGGAGATCGACCGGTCCTCCTTCGCGGCCGGCGAGGACCTCGCCCAATCGGTTCATATTGACCTCGCGCGTCGTCCAGCTCGCAGCCCCTGCCGCGGCTGCCGAATCGAGGTCCCAGGCCTTCGAGTTCGACATCGTGTATCCGCCACCACGGACACCGAACTTGCCGGCGACCGCGGGCAGCGCGAGGATGGCCGCGACCGCGGACCCGCCGTTGCGATTTCGCTCGACGCCCCAGCCGCAGCGGATGGCCGCCGGTTGCGACTCCGCGTAGAGGCGGGCAAAGCGCTTGAGGTCTCCGACCGGTACGCGCGCCGTCTCCGCGGCGCGCTCGAGCGTCCAGGGCTCCGCGCGCCGCCGAAGCTCTTCCGACCGGGTCGTGTGCTCGGAGAGGAACTTCTCATCCGAGTAGCCCTTTCCGAACAGCCACCGGATCAAGGCCAGCGCGACGACCAGGTCCGTGCCCGGATGGATCGGCAGGTGAAGGTCCGCGCGCGCGGCCAGACGCGTCCGGCGCGGGTCGACCACGACGAGCTTTCCGCCCCTCTTCTGCGCCTCCTGAACGTGCGGGACCAGATGGATTCCGGAAACGGAGGGGTTCACGCCCCAGAGGACGATGAGCTTCGCTTCCGCGTAGTCCTGCAAAGCGACGCCGGGCATCTTTCCGTAGAGCCCCCGGGCTGCCGCTCCGGAAGGTGCCGCGCAGACCGTCCGCGCCAGCCGCGACGCGCCCAGCCGAGAGAAGAGCCTCGCGTCGACGGCGTCGTGAGAGAGGTAGCCGTTGGATCCCCCGTAGCAGAAGGGAAGGATGCGCTCCCCCTGGCCTCGGTCAACGAGCTCCTTCATCCGGCGCGCGACCAAGTCGAGCGCCTCCTCCCAGGAGACTCGCCGGAACTGTCCCTTTCCCTTTTCGCCGACTCGGATCTGGGGGTACCGAACGCGGTCGGGTCCGTAGAGATGCTCCGGAAAGCGCCGGACCTTGGCGCAGATGTAGCCGTCGGTGAGGGGATTGACGCGGGTTCCGGCGATCGCGACAGCCCGGCCGTCCTCGAGCTGGACCTCGAGGCTGCACGCGTCGGGGCAGTCGAGCGGACAGGCGCTCGGAAGCCGTGCGGTCGTCGGAGACGGATCGGGGGGCAAGGCGGCCACCGGACGATTCTAGTCCGCGGCGAGGCGGAGTCCCCTATCGCGCGAGGTCGCAGCGCAGCCCGCACCCGGCCGCCGTGGCCCGTTCGTAGACCGCGGCCGCGGCGGCGACGTCTTCCAGCGCCGTGCCAGTGCTGTCGAAAACCACGATTTCGTTCCGGCTCTGCCGTCCCGGCTGGCGGCCGGCCACGATCTCGGACAGCTCTCCGTAGACGTCGGCGCGGGTCAGGACTCCGGCGTCGAGGGCGTGGTGGAGCTCGCCGATCGACGCGCACTGCTCCAGGACGTCCACGACGAGCCGGGCAGAAGCGAGGATCTCGGAATCGAGCTCCTGCTTTTCGGACGAATCCGCGCCCACAGCCGCCAGGAAGAGTCCCGCCGGCAAGTCGGGGCGTCGAAGAAAAGCGCTGCGCGAAGGGGTACACGTGACGCACACGTCGCAGGCGGCGACGGCCGCCGCCGCTTCGCCGACAGGGACGATCTCGAGACCGAGGATGGGTTCCATCTCGCGCGCAAAGCTCTCCGCCGTCCCGGAGTCCGTGTCGAAGACGATCGCTTTCGTCAGGGGCAGCACCCGGCAGAGAGCGGCGAGCTGCGCGCGCCCCTGCCGGCCGCATCCGCAAATCGCGGCGACGCGCGAGTCCGGGCGCGCGAGCGACTTCGCCGCGACCGCCGTCGCGGCCGCGGTTCGCAGACTCGTGATCTCCATCGAGTCGATGAGCGCCAGAGGCGAACCGTTTTCGGCGTCGCAGAGGACGACGACGCCCTGGATCGTCGGAAGGCCAAACCGTTCGCGATTGCCGGGGAAGTTGCCGTTGACCTTCGCCGCGAAGTAAGGGCGTTTGAGCTCGAGCGCCGCGGCCTTGATGTGGAAGCCTCCCCCGGCGGTCGGAAAACTCAAGATTCCCGGGCGCGGCGCGCGCCCCTCTCCCTCGAGGCGGAATGCCTCCTCGACCGCGGTGATGCAGGCGTCCATGTCGAGCAGCTCGGAGACGTCGCGGCGAGTCAGGACCAACGTGCCGGCCGTCACGCGGGAGCGCTTCCCGTCAGGTATTGGTCGATCCGCTGGCCTGCCGCCGCTTCGACCGGGTCGAGGCCGCGCCGAAAGATCCGCGCGCCCGGCTCGCCCTTCAGGACAACGGCTCCGGCTTCCACGCACAGCATCGCTCCCTCGCGCAGGCCGACGACGGGAGTCGCGTGCTCCTCGTGAAACTGCCGGATGCGCTCCTCCTGAGTCTCCCCCATGTGGGTCGAGGCCGGATCGGGATCGAGATAATGGGGGCTGATCTGAAACGTCGTCAGGCCGAGCGCCCGGAAGGAGGGCGGCTGGACGATCGGCATGTCCTTGGTGGTCTGGAGAGTCGGGCCGGCCACGATCGAGCCCGCGCTGGATCCGACGTAGGGAACGCCGCTCGCGACGCGGTCACGGATCGCATCCAGGAGCTCGTGCCGATGCAGCGCGTCGAGAAGGCGGAACGTGTTGCCGCCTCCGATGAAGACCGCCCGCGCTCTCCGCACCGCATCCGGAGGGTCCGGCGCCTCGTCGACCGAGTCGAGCCGGAGGCCCATCGCCTCGAACCGCGCGCGCGCCTGAAGCGCGTAGCCCATCCGATCGAACAGCGCATAAGGCACGAACAGAACGCGGTCGACGCCGGCCAGAACGGCGCGAATCTCCGCCTCTCCGTGGTCGAGATACCCGCGCCCGTAGACCGTGGAGTTGCTCAGCAGGAGCAGCCGCTGCTTGCTCAAGCCTCGTCCTTCAGCCCGCCTGCCCCGCGCAATACCGAATTGCCGTCTCGACGAGGACGTCGCGGCAGAGCACGACCTCGTCGGTTCGGACGTACTCCTCCAGGCCGTGCAGGCCCGACCCTCCCGGACCGAAGACGACCGACGGAATCCCCGCGGAGCCGAGGATCGCCGCGTCGGTCCAGAAGCTCATTCCTTCACGTCGGACCTCCCGCCTGGAGGACGCGAGAACAGATGCCAGATCTTCGACGATCGGACTCCCGGCCGGAGTCGCATAAGGAGGCTGGGAGAACAAGTGACGAACAGAGGAGCGGAAGGCCGGGTCTTCGCGCGCGAGCGATTCGAGCATGTCGCGCAGCTCGGAGAGGGCGGCGTCGGGTGCTTCTCCCGGGAGAGTTCGGCGTTCGAGCTGCAAGACGCAGCGATCCGGATAGGTGGAGAGCTCGCGACCGCCCTCGATGAGCGAGCCGTGGAGCGAACCCGGGCCCAGAAGCGGATGGGGCGGACGCGAAGCGAGCTCGGCGCTGAGCGATTCGAGCCGCCCGAGCACGCGACCCATTCTCAAGATCGCGTCTTCCCCCTCCGCCGGCCGGCTCCCATGGGCGGCGCGGCCCTTCGTCTCCACTTCGACCCAGGAAAAACCCTTGTGGGCAACTCCGATCGCGAGGTCCGTGGGCTCGGTGACGATCGCCGCATCCGCGCTCCACGTCTTGACGAGCTCCGACGCTCCGAGGCTCGCGTGCTCCTCGTCGGCAACGGCGGCCACCACGACCCTGCCTGCTGGCAGACCGCGGCGAGCGAGGATTTCCGCCGCCGAGAGGATCGCGGCGAGCCCGCCCTTCATGTCCTGCGCGCCGCGTCCGTAGAGGCGGCTCTCGCGCTCGACGGGATGGAACGGAGCGGACATCCCCTCGACACCCACCGTGTCGAGATGACCGCAGAGCATGAGGGAGCGGCCGGGCCGCGGTCCCTCGAGAATGCCCACGATGTTGGGCCGGCCGGGGGCGGCATCCTGCCTCTCCACCCGCAGGCCCGATGCTTGGAGATGCCGTGAGACCGCCTCGGCGATCTTCACCTCTCCGGCTCCTCCGCTCACCAGAGCGGGGTTGACCGAATCGATCGACACGAGCTCGACCAGCAGGGAGATCGCGGGATCCCGCATCGGTAGGATTCTAGCAGTTGCTATATAAAACTAGCAAATGGTATAAACAGACTCATGGAGCAGGCGCTGCGGGCCGAGTGGCGGCATCGGCTGGCCCTGCGGGGATGGCTGCTGCCGGCGGCGGCCGGAATCTTCGTTTTCGGCCTCGGCCAGGAGCTCTGGTCCCGATACCTTCCCGAGTATCTCCGCTTTCTGGGCGCCTCCGCGCTGGCGGTCGGAGCCTTCGGCGCCCTCTCGGACCTGCTCGACGCGGCCTACGCGTACCCGGGAGGATGGCTCTCCGATCATTGGGGCGGCCGACGCGCGCTTCTCTTCTTCGGATTGCTCACGGCAATAGGATTCGTCGTCTATTTTCTCTGGCGCTCGATCGCGGGCGTCTTTTTCGGGCTCTTCCTGGTCATGGCCTGGAAGTCGCTCGGCCTGCCCGCCACCTTCGCGCTCATCGGCGAGGAGCTCTCCGGCTCCCGGCGAATCGTCGGCTTCACCGTTCAGTCGATCCTGCGCCGCATTCCGATCGTGATCGCTCCCCCGCTCGGCGGCCTGCTCATCGAGCGCCTGGGAATGGCGCGAGGAATGCGCACCGGCTTTGCCGTTTCGATCGCGCTTTCCCTCGCCATGCTTCTCGCGCTGCACCTGGCCTTCCGCAGGAGCTCCTCACCTTTGCCCCCTCTCCCCTCGGGAGAGGGCCGGGGTGAGGAACTCCAATCCGAGTCCCGGCATGGGCGAAGCCCCGCGCCGACCCAGGAACTCCTTCTCCCCCCGGGAGAGGGGCGGGGTGAGGTCCGGTCAAGTGTCGTTCCGGCGTCCCGCGAAGCGGCCGCGCCGGCCCAGGAACTCCCTCTCCCTCCGGGAGAGGGGCGGGGTGAGGGGGAAACTAAAGTCACCCCGGGCTCTTCCGTCACTCTCCACCCCACTCTCAAGCGCCTCCTCGTTGCCGACTGCCTGATCCGCCTCTGCGAAGGCCTGCCCGACGTGTTCCTGGTCGTATGGGCTCTGGAGGTTCTCCGTCTTTCGCCGTCGGAGTTTGGCCTGGCGACGTCGGTCCTGATGGGAACCTCGATCCTGTCGTATTTGCCCGCCGCCGCGCTGGCCGAGCGGATCGAGAAAAAACCCTTCGTGATCGCGACGTTCCTGTTCTTTACACTCTTCCCGATCGCCGTGCTTCTCTCGCGTTCTTTCGTCCAACTTCTCGGAGCCTACGTCGTTGGCGGCTTGCGGGAGATCGGCGAGCCTGCCCGCAAGGCTTTGATCGTTGATCTCTCGCCGCTGGATGCGCGCGGCCGGACGGTGGGTCTCTACTATTCCATCCGTGGGTTCACCGTCGCTGGTGCCGCCCTGGTCGGCGGCGCCCTCTGGACGATCCGGCCGAGCCTGACCTTCCTCGCGGCGGCCCTCCTCGGGCTTGCGGGGACCTTGTGGGCGGCGGTCGCGCTTCCCTCGCGGCCGGCCGCGGTGGTCGAGGCAACCCGATGACAGCGCAGCGGCGCGCGAAGAGCCGTTCGATCCGGCTCCCGTGGTATCTCCTGATTCACCAGCTTCCCCCGCAGCCTCTTTATCTGCGCGCGAAGATCCGGCAGCGGCTGGCGCGCGTCGGCGCCGTCGCGCTCAAGAATGCGGTCTATGTTCTTCCGCGGCGCGAGGATTGCCTCGAAGACTTTCAGTGGATCGCGCAGGAGGCGGTTGCGGGAGGAGGCGAGGCCTACGTCTGCGAATCCGAGTTCCTCGAGGAGCGAACGGAGGCGGCTCTCATCGCTCAGTTTCGCGCGGAGCGTGAGGTCGACTACGAGGACCTGACGGACACGCTCCGGCAGTGGAGCGGCGCGGGCGGTGGCATGCAAGGGGAGGAAGGCTTTCCCGCCGAGGTGGCCCGCGCGCGCAGGCGCCTGGACGAGATCACCCGGATCGACTTCTTCGCGGCACCGGGAAGGCGAGAGGCCGACAAGCTGATGCAAAGCCTGGAGGCGCCGGGGCGGCGGCGCCCCGGCGGCGGACGGGGACGGCAATCCTTCCGCGGCCGCACCTGGGTGACGCGTCGTGGGATCCACGTGGACCGCATCGCTTCCGCCTGGCTGATCCGCCGGTTCCTCGACCGCAAGGCGCGTTTCCGCTTCATCGATCCGAAGGAACCTCGCCGCTCGGGCGAGCTCACCTTCGACATGGTCGGAGCCGACTTCACGCACGAGGGCGATCGGTGTACCTTCGAGACGATGATCGCCCGAACTGGGCTGGCCGACCGCGCGCTCACGCAGATCGCCGAGATCGTCCACGACATCGACTTGAAGGACGAGAAATTCGGCAGGTCCGAGGCCGCTGGGATCGAACGACTTCTGACCGGTCTCGTTCTCGCAAACTCCGCGGACGAGGCCCGCCTCGACCGCGGCTGCGTCCTGTTCGACGAGCTCTATCAATCGTTTCGGAAGACACTTCCAGCAATTTCCAAGGAGAGGTCAAAATGAAAAGAGCATCCCTTCCCGTGGGCTTGGCAATCCTTCTCTCCCTCTCGACCGCGGCCGGCGCCCAAAGCCCGGCAGGCGGCTGGGAGACTGTCGACAAGATCTTCGGCCGTTCTGGAAAGGAACAGCCGGGGGACGTCCATAAGTTTTCGTGGCCGCGAAGCGATCTTCACGTCCGGATCGGAGACGTTCGCGTCGAACCGGCCCTCGGATTGGGTTCCTGGGCGGCCTTCAAGAAAACGGGGACCGGACAGGACGCGATGGCGATGGGTGACCTCGTGCTCCTCGGTCCCGAGGTCGCGCCCGTGGTCGGAGCGCTCGAGGACGGAGGGTTCGAGGTGCTCGCGATTCACAACCACTTGCTGGAAGAGACGCCCCGGGTGATGTACGTCCACTTTCACGGGAGAGGCGATACCGTCGCGATCGCGAAGACGCTCAAGGCCGCGCTCGACCGGACCAAGACTCCCCTCGGTGCTTCGTCCGGCAACACCGCCGCCGGTCCGACGGCTCAGCAGGAAAAGATCTTCCAGCAGATCCAGGACATTCTCGGACGCAAAGGCTCGATGGCCGGAGTGGTGCTCCAGTTCGGCGTGCCTCGGGCCGACACGATCCAGGACAGCGGCATGGAGGTTCCCCCTTCGATGGGAATGGCCACGGCGATCAACTTCGAAACAGTCGAGGGCCGCGTCGCGACAACAGGCGACTTCGTGCTCATCGCCGACGAGGTCAATCCCGTGATCCGCGAGCTGCGCGCCCACGGGATCGATGCAACCGCACTCCACTCCCACATGCTCCGGGAGACGCCGCGTCTCTTCTTTCTCCATTTCTGGGGCGTCGGGTCGCCGGAGAAGATCGCGGCGGGGCTCAAGGCTGCGCTCGCAAAGGTGGCATCGAAGACTCCATGAAGTGGATCACCCGCAAGAGCATTCACGTCAACCGGACGGCGACCGGGTGGCTGATCCGACGGTTCCTCGATCCGGCGGCCGAGATCCTCTTTGTCGAGCCGGGAGAGGTCGCAGCCCTGCAGGAGCGGGACGGGGCGATCGGCTTCGACGCCCCGGACGCGACGTATCCGCATAAGGATGATCGGGGGCGGTGTTCCTTCGAAGCGCTCGTCGCGTTGAGGCTGCCGCAGGACGGAGCGCTCCGAGAGATGGCGAAGATCGTCCATGGAGCGGATTTTCCCGCTGAGATGGATACGACGCGCGAGTCCGCCGGGCTCTGGGCCATCAGCCAGGGGTTCACCGACGTCGGAAAAGACGATACCGAGATTCTCGAGAGGGCCTCTTTTCTGTATGACGCTCTCTACGCCCATCTTCGGCGTGAGGTCTCCAGGGCGGTTTCGACAGGCAACGGAGGAACGTCAGTATGAAGTCGTCACGAGGTCGAGTCGTTGTGGCCGTTCTCTTCTTGGCAGAGTCGTTCCTGTTTGCGCAGCAAACGCCGGGAAAGAAGCTCGACTTCGAAGCCGACTCCGTGGGTTCGCCGCCGGTGGGCTTCGAGTTCGGCCGGACCGGCCAGGGCGCCGAAGGCAAATGGATCGTGCGCGCGGACAAGGACAAACCGGGCAACCACGTTCTCGTCCAGGAGAGCGCCGACCCGACGGACTACCGGTTCCCGCTGGCCGTCGTGAAGGAGGGAACGTACAAGGACGTCACACTCTCCGTACGCGCGAGGCCCGTGTCCGGCGACGTCGATCAGGGCTTCGGCATGATCTGGCGATACAAGGACGCCAACAACTACTACATCACCCGCTGCAACGCGGACGAAGACAACTGCACGATCTACCACACGGTCGCGGGCCGGCGGCGGCCCTTTCAGAACAAGCCGATCAAGGTCGCAAAAAACACCTGGCACACGCTGAAAATGGAGGCCGCCGGGAATCACTTCGTTGTCTGGTTCGACGCAACGAAGGTCCTCGACGCGACCGACGACACGTTCAAGGAGGCCGGACGCGTCGGACTCTGGACGAAGGCCGACTCGGTCATCGAGTTCGACGACTTCGCGATCGAAGGAAGGTAGCGGGCTTCCGCCCGTCGGCGCCACTCCCGTCGATGGCAAGACGAAAGGCCCCCGCCAGGCCTTCCCGCGGGAAAAGCTCCACGGCCGTGGATTTTCGCGAAGCGTTCCGCTATTGGGTTCGGCTGGGATTCATCAGCTTTGGCGGTCCCGCTGGCCAGATCGCGATCATGCAGCGCGATCTGGTCGATCGGAAGAAGTGGATCTCTCAAGGGCGCTTTCTGCACGCGCTCTCCTATTGCATGTTGCTTCCGGGGCCGGAGGCCCAGCAGCTGGCGATCTACATCGGCTGGCTCCTGCACGGGATCTGGGGCGGAATCGTGGCGGGAGCGTTCTTCGTGATTCCGTCGATCTTCATCCTCTGGGGTCTTTCGGTGGTCTATGCCTCGTACGGGAACATCCCGGTCGTGGCGGGTGCTTTCGCAGGACTCAAGCCGGCCGTCGTTGCGCTCGTCATCGTGGCCTTGATCAAGATCGGATCGCGAGCTCTGAAGCCCCGTGGGCTGGTCGGGATTGCCGCCGCCGCGTTCATCGCGATCT
>Ga0070697_100003375_pt1 | contig 12283 bp, 13 predicted proteins | sample KBSK1501metaG_FD_65475 | JGI IMG/M metagenome (GOLD analysis project Ga0070697, IMG submission 65475) | Corn, switchgrass and miscanthus rhizosphere microbial communities from Kellogg Biological Station, Michigan, USA - KBS K1-50-1 metaG | ecosystem: Host-associated > Plants > Roots >... | reverse complement strand
ACCGTGGCCAGCGCGAGCACGATGGTCTCGGGGTTGAGCGGGTTGCTGGCCACCGCACCATCCCGGGTCACCACGTACTGGCTGAGGGAGCCGATTGAGGCGGGGTTGTTGCCGCGCGGCGCGGTGAACAGCACGGTAACCTGGCTTGGCTTGCTGACCTGACCCGGCGCGACGAGGGCGAACTCGTCCAGCAGGCTCTGCGGGTTCTGCACGATGCCGGTGACCCGGCGGACCTGTCCGCCCTGGTGCCACAGATCGCCGATCCTGAGGTTGAAGGTAGTGGCCACGCCCTCGGTCAGGGCCACCTGCCCCGGCCCGGCCGGGTAGTGCCCGCTGACCAGGGAGAGCATCGGCTGGCCAAAGGCGCCGTGCGGATCCTGGGCGCGCAGGTCGTAGGTGTTGATCGAGCCGGGGATGGCGACGGCCTGGTTCTCGATGACGTCGACGGGGCCGACGTGCTGCTGCAGCACGGCGACCTGGCCGGCCAGGTGCGGGCCGCCGGGGAGCGTGGCCATGTCCTGCGCGGTGCCGAAGCCCGCGCCGGCCGGGGGTGGCGTGTTGGTGGCCACCGCCGCCCCGACAACGGTGGCGGCCAGCGCGACCACGATGAGCGCCAGGACCAGCAGCTGCTGGCGCCACTCGCGGCGGAACAGCCGCCACGACCAGCGGATCACGGCCCGGCGGGCGGGAACGCCCCCGTTCGAGGTTCCCGCCGAGGCCGGGCGTTCGCGCAGTGCGGTGCTCACTGGCCTGATCCCCGCGTGAGCAGCGATTCGGGACCCGGTACGGGCAGGGTCTGGTCGGTCACCCGGCCGTCCCGCAGGAACACCACCCGGTCGGCCCACGAGGCGAGCTGCGCGTCGTGGGTCACGACCACCGCGGCCACGCCCCGCTTGCAGGCGGCGTGGATCAGCCGCATGACCGCCTCGCCGTTGACCGAATCGAGCGCCCCCGAGGGCTCGTCGGCCAGCAGCAGCTGGCGCTCGCCCACCACGGCCCGGGCGATGGCCACCCGCTGCCGCTCACCGCCGGACAGCTGGTCGGGAAAACTGGCCGCCCGCTCGGCGAGGCCGAGTTCTTCCAGCGTCTGCAGCCCGGCCGCCCGGGCCTTCCTGGCCGGCACGCCGTCGAGCTCGAGCGGCAGCGCGACGTTCTCCGCCGCGGTGAGCCCGGGCAGCAGGTTGAAATCCTGGAACACGTAGCCGATCGAGCGGCGCCGCAGCCGCGCCTTGGCGTTGCGCGACAGCCTCGTCATGTCCTGCCCGCAGACGCGGACCTCGCCGCTGCTGGGATCCTCCAGGCTGCCGGCGATGGTCAGCAGCGTGGACTTTCCCGATCCGCTCGGCCCCATCACGGCCACCATGGCACCCGCGTCGACCATCAGGTCAATCTCGTTCAGCGCATGCACCTCGGCGGCCCCCAGGCCGTAGGTGCGTGACACGCGCCGCATCTCTAGCACGCTCATCTTCTTGCTCCAATCCTGCGCCGCACCTTCGGTACGGCCGGTGTCGTCCCCGTTGTCGTCTTTGCCGGCAGGTCTGCCGACGGGTCAGCGCCCCGCTTGATGCGGCCGTCTGCGGCGTCCAGCCAGCGGACGACGGCATCGAGCCGGAACAGTTCCGCGTCCACCACCAGCGCCAGGCTGATGTCGGATTCAGCCTCGGACTCCTTGATCCGCGTCCACTGCTGCATCAGCTCCACCAGGTACCTGCGGTGCACCTGGATCACGTCCCGCACGTCTGTGCCGGGCACCCGCAGCGCCACCAGGACCTTCATCACCAGCTCGTCGCGCGGCGGCGAGCTCATGTCCGACGGCGTGCGCAGCCACCCGGTCAGCTCCTGCGCGCCGGCCGCCGTGATCCGGAAGCCCTTCTGCGGGCCGTCCTGGCCGTCGCCGTCGGACTCGACCAGCCCGTCCCGCTCCAGCCGCTGGAGCGTGGTGTAGACCTGGCCGACGTTCAGCGGCCAGACCTCACCGGTCCGCGCCTCGAACTCTTCCCGCAGCTGAAGCCCGTATTTGGGCCCCTCGCTGAGCAGCGCGAGCAGCGCATGCCGGACGCTCATCCGATCACCCTATCGAGTAGCATACTCGGTATAGTACTCGATAAAGCGAGGTATGGCACACCGGTTAACCCCCCTATTTCGTACACCGGCCAGGCCCCCTGTCATGCTCCTGTTCATGAGATGCATCTGGGGGGCAGACATGCCCGGGCCGGCCAGCTCATCGGCGCGGCCAGGGGCCCGGTGACGACGCCGGGATACTCGGGCCGGCCGCAGGCGGCCAAGCTGGGCCTCAAGCCGGGCCATCGGGTCAGCCTGCACCAGCCGCCGGACGGCTGGGCGCTGACCGGCCCGCCAGACGGGCTGGCCGGGCCCGGCCCGGACGGGCAGGCCGACGTCATCGTGGCGTTCTTCACCGAGGCGGCCGACATCGCCGCGCAGATCGGCGAGCTAGGCCGCCGGATATATCCCGCCGGGGCGGTGTGGGTGGCCTGGCCGCGGCGCGCGGCCGGGCATCGCAGCGACATTACGGAAAGCTTTATCCGGGACCAGGCGCTGCCCATCGGGCTGGTCGACGTCAAGGTGGCCGCCATCGACGACGACTGGTCTGGCCTGCGGCTCGTCTGGCGGGTCGAGAACCGGCGGTGACGCGGAAACCGCCGTGACGTGCGGACCATGGGGCCTTACCATGGCTCCATGGGTTTCACTTGACGTTGAAGGCCTGCGCTTTCCGTTCTCGCCGTCGCGCTCGCGATCGCGTTCGCCGACGAGCTGGTTGACGGGGCCAAGGGAGCGGCTCTTCCGCTCATCCGGCACGACCTGGGGCTGAGCTACGAGCAGGTCGGCCTGCTGGCCTCGGTCCCGCTGCTGGTCGGCGGCTTCCTCGAGCTGCCCATGGGCGTGCTGGCCGGCCAGGGCCGGCGACGCCGGCTGGTCATCCTCGCCGGCGGCGTCGTCTTCCTTCTCACTCTTCTCGCGGTGGCCTCGGCCCGCTCGTTCGCCGTGCTCCTGGTCGCCTTCGTCGCCTTCTACCCGGCGTCGGGCGCGTTCGTGTCGCTGACCCAGGCCGAGATCATGGACGCCCGGCCGGACCGGCAGGCCCAGGTCATGGCGCGCTGGGACCTGGCCGGGGCGGCCGGCGCGGTGGCCGGGCCGCTGCTGCTCACCGCGGTGCTGGCAGTGGAGGGGGGCGGGGAGGTGGGCGGGGGCTGGCGGGCCGGCTACCTGGTGCTGGCCGGGATCAGCGCGCTGATCTGGCTCGGCGCGCTGCTGCGCGGACGGCCGGAGGCGGACGGCCGGCCGGCCGCGGCGGAGGCAGAGGCCGAAAAGGCGGAGCAGAGGCCGTGGACGGCCCGGGTCAGGGAGATCGGCCCGGAGATAGGCAGGGCGCTGCGGGACTGGGGGACGCTGCGCTGGCTGCTGCTGATCGAGGTGGCCGACCTGCTGGTGGACGTGTTCACCGGCTTCCTGGCGCTATACCTGGTGGACGTCGTGCACATGACGCCCGCGGTGGCGGCGCTGGCCATCGCGGTCAGGCTAGGCGCCGCGCTGGCCGGGGACGCAGCGCTGATCGTGATCCTGGAGCGGGTCAGCGACCTGACCGTGCTGCGCGTCAGCGCGGCCGCGGCCGCGCTGCTCTACCCGGGCTTCCTGCTCGTCCCCGGCTTGGTGCCGAAGCTGGCCGTGCTGGCCGCGCTGAGCGCGGCCACGGCGCCGTGGTACCCGGTGCTCCAGGCCCGGCTGTACGGCAGCCTGCCCGGACGCAGTTCGGTGGCGGTGACACTGAGCAGCGCCGCCGGGCTGGCCGGAGGCCTGGGGCCGCTGGCGGTGGGGCTGGTGGCGCAGGGGTTCGGGCTGAGCTGGGCACTGGCCGGCCTGGTGCTGGTGCCGGTGGCGGTGCTGCTGGTCCCGGGGCGGGGTCGGTCGCGGGCGTACAATCGGCGCTCGTGCCGGAGTCCAGCTATCCGAACTTCGCCGGCAAGCACGCCGGGGAAGCGATGTTCACCGCGGCCGACTTCCTCGCCTACCTGCGGCGGGTGGGCGCGCGGGACGACGCGCCGGGTCCGGCCGGGACGGTGCTCTGCTACCAGCGCTCGCTGTACGACCACGTGCTGCGGACCGAGGGCGTCGAGCCGTCGCGCCGGGGCCTGCCGGTGGCGCTGCCGAGCACCGGCGGCCGGGTGGGCCTGCTCGGCCGGTTCGGCATCGGGGCGCCCGCCGCGACCGCGGCGCTGGAGGAACTGGCTGCCCCGGGCACGTCCGCCGTAATCTCCGTCGGCACCGCGGGCAGCCTGCAGCGCGGCCTCAAGCCCGGCGACCTGGTCCTGTGCGAGGCCGCGATCAGGGACGAGGGGGTCTCGCACCACTACCTGCCGCCGGGCCGGCTGGCCATCGCGCCGGCGGAGACGACTGCCGCGCTGGGCGCGGCCATGCGGCGGGCAGGCCTGGATTACCGGACCGGAACGTCCTGGACGATCGACACTCCCTACCGGGAGACCATCGACGAGGTGCGGCACTACCAGGCCGAGGGTGTGCTCTGCGTGGAGATGGAGGCGGCCGCCTTGTTCGCCGTGGCCGAGGTCCGCGGGCTGCGGCTCGCGTCGGCCTTCGTGATCAGCGACTCGCTGGCCGAGCTGACCTGGAGCTCGCACTTCGGGTCGCCCGAGGTGACGTCCGGCCTGATCGAGTTGTACCAGGCCGCGGTGGCGGCGCTGACGGCTGGCGGGTAGGGACGCCGGGGCGGGAAACCAAGCCCGTTCGGGGAGAATAAGACGGGAATAGCTCGGCCCGGCCCGCGTTGGTCCAGGTGAGGGGTTTTGCTCTTGGTTAGAGCTATCCTCAGGTTTCCCGCCGCCCACTCAACCTCGAAGTGCAGCTCATGAAGGGTTTCCCCATCCGTCCCGTACCTGTCGAGAGCGTCGCCGAGCAGCTCACCCTGGTCCGCCGCCGGGCCCAGCCGTCGGCGGTGTACATCGCCAGGCTCACCGTCACGGCGGTGTTCGCGTACCTGCTCGCGTTGCAGCTGCCGGGCGGGTCGCCGCGCTCCGTGCTGGCCCCGCTGACCGCGCTGCTGGTGGTGCAGGCCACCTTGTTCCACACCATCGGCACCGCCATCCGGCGGGTCGCGGCGGTCACGGCCGGCGTGCTCGCCGCGGTCGCGGTCGCCGCCTACGTGCCGTTCAGCTGGTGGGTGCTGGGCCTGCTCGTCGCGGCCACGATGGCGCTCGGCATCGTGCTGCGGCTGCGCGAGGAGATCCTCGAGGTGCCGATCAGCGCCATGCTGATCTTCTCGGTCGACTCGCATTCCGCCGCGACCAGCCGGATCACCGAGACGCTGGTCGGCGCGGCCGCCGGGCTGGTGGCCGGCCTGGTGTTCGCCCCGCTGCGGGTGCAGCCGGCCAAGGAGGCGCTTGGCGAGCTGAGCCGCCAGATGGCCGACCTGCTCGGCCAGATGGCCGAGGGCCTGGCCGAGACGCCGGATCCGCGGCGCGCGGCGGAGTGGCTGGACCGGACCCGGGCGCTGCGCGGCGAGATCGAGCGGGTGGACGACTCGCTGGCCCAGGCCGAGGACAGCGTCCGGCTGAACCCCCGCCGGCTCAGATTCGGTGACCCGGCGGCCGGGCTGCGGGACGGCGTCGACACGCTGGAGCGGGCCGCGACGGACATGCGGGTACTGGCCCGTTCGGTGGCCGACAGCGCGCGGCTCGACAGCGAGCACAGCCCGGTCAAGGAGGCCGAGACCCGGGCCCGGCTGGCGGCCGTCATCGCGGAGCTGTCCGCCGCAGTGCGGGCCTACGGCCAGCTGCTCGAGGCCGACCCGGTGTCGCCTGAGCACGCCGCGTTCGCGGCCGAGCCGATCACCGAGGCGCTGGAAGACCACCTCGAGGAGGCCCAGCGGCAGCAGGACCAGCTCGCCGACCTGCTGTCCACCAACCCGGCCGGGCAGCCGGAGGGATGGCAGCTGCGCGGCGAGATCCTCGCCCACGTGAACCGGCTGCGCTCCGAGCTCGAGTCCTCGCACCTGCCGGACCAGGCTCAGGCCAAGCCGTCGCTGCTGGCCCCGCCGCTGAAGGCGCTGCACGTGCGGCGGGAGCGGCACCGGAGCGAGCGGCACCACAGCGAGTGGCATACGGATCCGGCGGCGGATTTGCCTGCGCTGGACTCACCGGCGGCGAATTCGCCGGCGACCGGGCCGCGGCGGCGGCCGAACCGGAACGCCATGCGGGTGCGGGCCAGGCGGACCGCGACCCGGGCCAGGGCCAGGGCCAGGCGCGGCTAGCCGTGGTGGACGGCCTCGACGTTGTGGCCGTCCAGGTCGCGCAGGAACACCCCGTAGTAGCCCGGGTGGTACTCCGGGAACTCGCGCGGGGCGTGCAGCACCTCGACGCCGGCCGCCACCGCGGCCTCGTGCACCGCGTCCACCGCGGCGCGGTCGGGGGCCTTGAAGGCGACATGGAGTTCCTGTTGGTCAGGACCACGACGATGTGACATCGTCGTGGTTGCCTGCGCGGGAGGCGTGACCACGGTTGAGCAATGTGATGCCCGTGGTACGTCTGTTGCGGAGCGTTGAGCCGGCCCGGCGGGTGGACACGCGGATCCGGCTGGTCTGGGTGCCAGCTGGCATTTTCCGCTCGGGTTAGCCCTGGAGCTGGCGGTGTTTCCGCGGAAACGTCTCGGTACGGACCGGGCGATCGGATCGTGGGAGACTACGCGGGTGACCGCGTTGAAGCTGCCCGGCCTGCCGTTCGCGCTCGAGCCCGCGGGCAGCCCGCCGCCGCGGTGCCGGGTCAGGAGCGGCGTGCTGACGCTGACCGCGGCGGCGAACACGGACATGTTCGTCGATCCGGCGGGGGTGGAGCAGGTACCCGACGCCGGGCGCTTCGTGGGGCTGCCGCCGGCCGGCGACTTCACACTCGCGGCTCAGGTCAGCGTGGAGTTCGCGAGCATGTACGACGCGGGGGTCCTGCTGCTGCACGCGGCCGAACGGGACTGGGCCAAGCTCTGCTTCGAGTATTCGCCGCAGCTCAAGCCTACCGCGGTCACCGTGGTGACCAGGGGAACCTCGGACGACTGCAACTCCTTCGAGGTGGACGGCAGCACGCTGTGGCTGCGGATCACGCGGTCCGGGGCGGCCTGGGCGTTCCACGCCTCCACCGACGGGGCGTGGTGGCGGCTGCTGCGCTACTTCACCCTCGGGCCCGGCCCAGAGCTGGTCCGGGCCGGGTTCCTGGCCCAGTCCCCCACCGGGGCCGGGTGCGCGGCCACGTTCGACCACATCACGTTCAGGCCAGGGGCGCCGGAGAACCTGCGCGACGGAAGCTAGTCGGCCGGAAAGCGCCGGGTGGCGACGAGGGCGGCGAGGTCGGGGGCCAGCCTGAGTTCGGCGGTGTCCAGGGCGGGGCGGCAGGAGTGGGCGAAGCCCAGCCGGCGGGCGAGGTCGACCGCGCGCTCGACCAGCGGCGGCAGGTCCGTTCCCGGGATCAGGCCGTCGTAGGCGGCCGTGCCCTGAGGTGACATGCGGTCAAGGTTAACGGTCTTGACAGGGTGACAGATAACCGCTATCTATATGGATAACCGTTATCCGAGGAGCCGGTTAGGAGGCAGAGCGTGCAGCAGGAAGTGGTGCTGGCGCTGCTGGCGAAGGAGCCGTCGCACGGCTACCAGCTGCGCGCGCGGCTGCGCCAGGCGCTCGGGCCGCTCGGCGAGGGGATGAACGCCGGGCAGGTCTACGTCACGCTGACCCGGCTGGAGAAAGCGGGGCTGGTGGCGTCCGAGCAGGCCGCGGGGCTGCCGGACCGGCCGGACCGCAAGGTGTACGAGCTGACTCCGGCCGGCCAGCAGCGGGTCGCCGACTGGCTGGCCGAGGTGAGCTGGCCGGGGCCGGCCCCGGCCGAGTTCCACCTCAAGCTGGTCGCGGCCGCGGCGGCCCGGCTGGCCGACCCGCTGACGATCGTGGACGCGCAGCGCCGCGAGCTGCTGCTGCGGCTCCGGGACGCCCAGCGCGCCGCGATGGCGGAACCCGACGGGTCCGAGGCCGGGCTGCTGCTGGAGGGCCTGGTGCTGCGGCTGCAGGCGGACCTGCGCTGGCTAGAGGCGTGCGAACGGCACTGGACGAGCCGAAAGGACCGATCATGACTGAGGATGCGGCCCTGCTCAGCTGTTGCGGGCTGCGCAAGACCTATGGAAAGGATGCCGGGCTGGTCCGCGCGGTGGACGGGGTCGACCTTGACGTCGCCGCCGGGGAGACCGTGGCCATCATGGGGCCGAGCGGCTGCGGCAAGTCGACCCTGCTGCACCTGCTGGGCGGCCTGGACCGGCCGTCCGGCGGGGAGGTTCGGCTGGCCGGGCGGCGGGTGGACCAGATGAGCGAGCGGGCGCTGGCCCGGCTGCGCCAGGACGCCGTCGGGTTCGTCTTCCAGGCGTTCCACCTGATGGACGAGCTCACCGCGGTGGAGAACGTGGAGCTCCCCGCGCTGCTGGCCGGCCGCCCGGCCCGGGTGGCCCGGCGGCGGGCGGCCGAGCTGATCGAGCGGGTCGGGCTGGCCGACCGGGCCGGATTCCTGCCCGCGGCGCTGTCCGGGGGCCAGCGCCCCCACCGCCACCTTGACCCTGGGCCTGGTGCTGCACGGGGTGACCAGCCAGCCGTATCAGCAGACCCGCGCGGCGACCAACGGGCCGGACGAGGTGGCCTACATCGGCCAGCCGCTTGCCACGGGCGGGCCATCTGGCTCCCCGCCGCCGGTCACCGGGACACAGCTGCAGAAGCAGGCCCAGACCCAGGCCGACAAGCTGGCCCGGACACCGGGGGTGACCGCTTCGAGCGGGCCCTTCCCGCTCGCGGGTGCCCTGATCCGGGCCAACGGCCTCACCGCGGGGGCGGAGGCCGAGGGGCGGGATGCGGCACCGGCAGCGGTCGACCAGCCGAAGCTGACCGCGGGGAGCTGGGTGCGGTCCGGCGGGGTCGTGCTCGAGCGGACCTTCGCCGCGGGGCTCGGCGTCGGTGCCGGGGACCGGATCACGCTGAACGGCCGGCCGTTCACCGTCACCGGGATCGCGGTCACAGCGGCCAACCCGCCGTTCCCGAACCTGTGCTACTACTCGGCCGGCGGCTGCCGGGCCGGCCCGCCAGACAACGGCTCAGTCCGCGACATCGGGCTGCTCTGGCTCACCAAGCCCGACGCCCTCAGCCTGGCCACGCCGGGCAACCCGGTGACCACGTACGTGGTGGACCTGAAGCTGAGGAACCCGGCCACGGCGGACGCGTTCGCCGTGCCCTACGACCGCGCCTTCGGGCCGCCGGAGATGAACTCGTGGACGGGCATCGCCGCCGCCGATGCCCTCCTGGTACAGGACGAGCAGCAGGTGCTGAGCCCGGGAGCCTGGCTGGCCACGCTGCTCGCCATCGCCAGCGTGGCCGTGCTGGCCGGCGGGCGGATGACCGAGCGGACCCGGCGGGTCGGGTTGCTCAAGGCGGTCGGCGGATCGCCGGGCCTGGTCACTGCCACGCTGATGGCCGAGAACCTGGTCCTGGCGCTGGCCGCCGCGGCGGCCGGGCTTGTCATCGGATGGCTGGCCGCCCCGCTGCTGACCAGCCCGGGCGCCGCCCTGGTCGGCACCCCGGGCGCGCCGTCGCTGACCGTGCCGGTCGCCGGGCTGGTGCTGGCCGTGGCGCTCGCGGTGGCGCTGGCCGCGACGCTCGTCCCGGCGATCCGGGCCGCGCGCAGCAGCACCGTCGCCGCCCTGGCCGACGCGCCGCGGCCGCCGCGGCGCCGGTCCCGCCTGCTCGCGATGTCGCGACGGCTGCCGGTGCCGCTGCTGCTCGGGCTGCGGCTGGTTGCCCGCCGGCCGCGGCGCGCCCTGCTCGGCGCGGCCAACGTCGCGGTCACCATGGCCGGCGTGGTGGCCGTGCTCACGTTCCACGCCATCGCCGGGCAGAGGATCAACGGCGGCGGCAGCGGCCTGTCCGACCCGGTCTACAACCGGGACGAGCAGGTCCTGCTGGTGCTCACGATCACGCTGCTCGCGCTGGCCGCGCTGAACGCGGTCGTCACCGCGTGGACCACGATGCTGGACACCAGGCATCCGGCCGCGCTGGCCCGGGCGCTGGGCGCGACGCCGCGCGACGTCGCGGCCGGGCTCACCGCGGCGCAGCTGCTGCCGGCGCTGCCGGGCGCCCTGGTCGGCATCCCGCTGGGCATCGGGCTGTTCGCGGCCGCGGATCACGGCGGGCTGATGACCCTCCCGCCGGCCTGGTGGCTGGCGGTCGCGGTGCTGGCCACGCTGGCCGTCATCGCCGGGCTCGCGGCCGTGCCGGCGCGCATCGGCGCCCGCCGGCCGGCGGCGGAGATCCTGCGGGCCGAGACGGCCTGACGCGGGTCGGCGGGCGGGGCGGGTTGCGGGCTAGCGGCCTAGGCAGCGGGCGGTGTAGGCGTTGCGGAACTTGCCCGCGGGGTCGTAGTGGCGGGCGAGGTCGAGGAAATCGGGCAGGCGGTCGTAGCTCGCGTAGAGTTCCGCGGTGGGGGTGGTGAAGATCTTTCCCCAGTGCGGTCGGGGGGCGAACGGGGCCAGCTGCCGCTCGATCAGCGTGACCGCGGGCAGCACGGCGGCGATGTCGGGGATCCAGGTGAAGTGGAAGCCCACGCTGTCCCGCCGGTACGCGGTGCTCAGCCACAGCTCGTCCGCGGCGATCGTCCGGACCTCGCAGACCCGCACCGCCGCGGCGATCTGCTCGCCGGCCTGGTGCAGCGCGTGCAGGGCGGGCACCGCGTGCCCGGCCGGGATCAGGTACTCGGTCTGCAGCTCGTCGCCCGCGCTCGGGGTGAAGTCGGGCCGGAAGTGCGGCAGCCGCTCGAACCACGGGCCGGGCTCGCCGAGCTGCGCGGTGGCGTTGCCGGCCGGCAGGCCGGGCACCGGGTTCCGCGCCGCCGGGGCAGGCGTGGCGGTGAACCAGGGCTCGCCTTCGATCTGCGGGGTGCCGTCCTCGGCCAGGCTCTTGATCCAGAGCTGGGTGAGGCGGGGGGCGCGCCAGTCGGTGAACATGCTCACGCTGTAGCCGCTGGCCATGATCGCAGCGAAGTGGTCGTCCAGCACGTCCAGCGGCAGGCCCTCGTAGACCCGCTGGCTGACCTGGAAGGACGGCACTACCTCCAGGATCAGCCGGGTGACCGCGCCGAGGGCGCCAAGGTGCACCACGGCGCCGCCGAAGCCGTCGTCACCGCGGCTCAGCTCGACGACGTCGCCGTCCGCGGTAACCAGCTCCAGGCCGGTCACGGCGGCCGGCAGGTTCTGGTTGGCCTGGCCGGAACCGTGGGTGCCGGTGGCGCAGGCCCCGGCCACCGAGATGTGCGGCAGCGAGGCCAGGTTGCGCAGCGCGAAGCCGCGCCGGTCCAGCTCGCCAGCCAGGCCGGCGTAGCTCAGGCCGGCCGCGACCCGGACCAGGGACGCGGCCGAGTCGACCTCCACCTCCGGTGGCAGCCCGGCCACGCTGACCTGGGCGCCGGGTGAGTCGGCCATGTCGTTGAAGGAGTGGCCGGTGCCCAGCACGCGGACCTGGCGAGCACGCGCCACGACCGCCTGCAGCTCGCCGAGCGAGGCCGGGCGGTAGAAGTCCGGCGCGCCGAACGTGATGTTGCCCGCCCAGTTCGTTCGCGGGCCGGCCGTGGTGGTCATCGGCGGTCGGACCAGGCGGACGGGAGCGGGCCGCCGTACCACTGCTCGATGATCTGCCGGGCGATCGACACCGGCGGCGGCAGCGCGATCTCGCGGGACTTGATCGCGGCCAGCAGCTCGTCCCGGCTGAACCAGTACGCCTCGGCGATCTCCTCGGTGTCGACGACGATGGCCTGGCCGGCCGGGGCTTCGGCGCGGAAGCCGAGCATCAGGCTGCGCGGCATCGGCCAGGGCTGGCTGCCGACGTAACGCACGTTGGTCACCTTGATCTGGGTTTCCTCGGCGACCTCGCGGATCACGGCCTGCTCGGCGGACTCGCCGGGGTCGACGAACCCGGCCAGGATCGAGACCCGGCGGCCCGGCCAGGCGGCGTTCCTGGCCAGCAGGCAGCGGTCGTCCGGGTCGGTGACCAGCATGATCACCGCGGGATCGGTGCGCGGGAAGTGCTCGGTGCCGTCGTTCGGGCACAGGGTGAAGTGGCCGCCGGGGCCCGGCACCGTGGGGGTCCCGTCGACCGGGCAGTGGGTGTGCGTGTCGTGCCAGTTGGCCAGCGCCACCGCGTGCGTGAGCAGGCCCGCGTCGCGGTCGCCGAGCAGCGTGCCGACTTCACGTA
>Ga0070697_100003374_pt1 | contig 12284 bp, 8 predicted proteins | sample KBSK1501metaG_FD_65475 | JGI IMG/M metagenome (GOLD analysis project Ga0070697, IMG submission 65475) | Corn, switchgrass and miscanthus rhizosphere microbial communities from Kellogg Biological Station, Michigan, USA - KBS K1-50-1 metaG | ecosystem: Host-associated > Plants > Roots >... | reverse complement strand
ATAACCGTGTTTCCTTCCGGTGGCGGTTCGAACGTTGCTGTCATTAGTGTTAACGGCGGACCTGTTCCCGGCCAGGTGTATAAGAATGGTGCATTTATCAACGGTGTGACGATCTGTAATCCGGGCCAGCCTCCTGCCGGCGCTTTCCCTTTTCCGGTTTGTCAGACGGTCAACGGAATTCTGGTTGACACGGGATCTTACGGACTGAGAATTCTGCAATCTGCAATACCGTCGCTGAAACTCCCAAGCTTGACCAATGCGGATGGAAACATCCTGGAGAATTGCTATGCGTTTCCGGACGGTTCCTACCTGTGGGGCCCGGCGGCGACAGCCGATGTCTACGTTGGCGGACTGAATGCGAGTTCATTCATCAATGGCCCAAGTGCTGCGGTCCCGGTGCAGGTAATCAGCAGTAGGATAAATGGCGGGGTACCGGATAGTTGCTCGAACGGCGGTGCAAACTTGAATACACCCGAGCAGTTGGGCGCAAACGGCATCCTGGGTGTCGGACCGGAACCCACCGATTGCACTCTCGCTGGAGTTAATTTCTGCGACGGTAGTGCGCAAGCAGTACCACCGAATGTTTATTACGCGTGTCCGACTTCAGGTTGCCTACCTGCCGACTCTCCGGTTCTCGCCAATCGGCTGCAACAAGTGACAAATCCGGCTCGCGCATTTAACGCGAACGGCGTGGTCATCAATCTCCCAGCGGTTTCAGGGGCTGAGAGCAGTGTCAATGGCACTCTGACCTTTGGCTTCTTCGGAGTGGCGCCAGGTGCAACGATTTATACTCTGGACGCGAATGCCAACTTCACCACGGTCTTCAACGGCCAAAATCTTACCCGCAGCTTCATTGATAGTGGATCGAACGCGTTGTTCTTCCCTGATTCCGTGCCCGTGTGTGATGACAATACCCAATTTTTCTGCCCACCCGCTCTGACGAACTTATCAGCGAGCAACCAGGGGGCAACCCAGGGCGAGAATGTAATAGATTTTGCCGTGGACAATGCCGACAATTTGTTCTCCACTAACCCGGGCTTTGCGGCGTTCAGTACGCTCGCGGGGCCAAGCGGTACTGGCTCCTGCGCGAGCGGGGCTGGGGCTTGCACCTTCGATTGGGGGTTACCCTTCTTCTACGGTCGCACGGTGTATACCAAGATAGATACGTGTTCTCCGGATATTTGCTCTCCCTTGTTCGCCGGTTGGTGGGCATACTAGCGCGGACTGTCGCGGTTTTCCAGTCCAGTTCTCAACATCCCGCAGAACCGAGAATTCATCAAACGTTAACCCTGGCCTGGCGGCCAGTCTGCCTTCAGACTGTATAATTCCAGCTTCAGCCGACGCCGCGATTCCCCAACTACACTTTCCCATCAAGACACGATTATTGGCCGCTCGGCAACTGTGGAGTTTGCGAAAAACAGATGGCTGTACGCAATCTGAAGTGATTGCATATGTTGGCAAGAAGATCAGACACTTTCGTGCTAAGGGGCCGAGCCTTGAAAACGGCCGATGCGCTAAGAGAGAAAAAGGAACCCCTGAAGATTGCCTTTTTCTGGTTGACGGCCTTCTACTTCATTTACTGCGCCCGGCCGCAAGATTACATCTTCGTTTTGGACTATCTTTCGGCGGCCAAGGCTGCCAGCGTACTGGCAGTCTTGAGTCTGCTGTTGAGTGCCGGAAAGACGCCACGTGGGCTCAAGGATCTCCCGAAAGAAGCTTTCTACCTGTTGTTTCTGATCGTTCTCTTGTTTGCTTCAGCTTTGCTTTCACCGGTGTGGAGGGGCGGAGCTTTCTTTAACACTTTAGATTTTGCCAAAGTCTACGTGGCTTGGATTCTGACTTTCCTGCTGGTCACGACGCTGGATAGACTCCGGCGAATCATTTTCGTCCAGGCTGCTTCGGTTGCAGTAATTTCCCTGTTGGCTATCGTGAAGGGCCACTCGGTCCCGCGGTTGCTCGGCGTGATCGGGGGGTTTTATTCGAATCCGAATGATATGGCATTTGCCATCGTCCTCTCGTTGCCTTTTTGTTTAGCATTCCTCTTAAGCGCCAAAAGCATCTTGCGCAAGGCGGCGTGGTGTTTCGCCATCGCGACAATGACGGTTGCTCTGTTCATGACTGCGTCGCGAGCGGGATTTATTCAGCTAGCCATCGCGGGAGGAGTCTCCCTTTGGTACTTCGGAGTGAAGGGAAAGCGTTTGTTTTTGATTGTCGCCGTATTTTTCATTGGTGCTCTACTATTGGCAGTTACCGGCAAGCCCCTGGTAAAACGCTTTGCCGCAATTTCAGGAGAGGACCTGAATTCCAGTTTGGAGGGTAACGCTTACGGGTCCTACGTAGAACGAAGACTGCTTATGGCCAAAGCCGTCGACGCAATTGTTCATTACCCCGTGTTCGGAGTCGGAGCGGGAAACTTTATTGTTTACTCGGGAATGTGGAAAAACGTTCATGCTTCGTACTTACAGATCGCCGCCGAGGGGGGGCTTCCAGTCTTTTTCTTGTACCTGATGTTCTTTGCTCGGGGTTTTGCAAATCTCAGATATCTAGGACGATTAAAAACCCTTGATAAGGAGCTGGACATCTTTTTGGCTGCGTCCCGTGGTTCGTTGGTTGGTTTTGTGGTAGGTGCCTGTTTTGCTCCTGAAGCCTATCAATTCTTTCCTTACCTAGCCGTGTGTTACACGTCGGTTCTTGTGGCCATGGTGACGGAGGGAAAACGCGCGGAGGAGGCCGCGCCAGCCCGTGTGGCCTTGCCGGTACGTGGTTTTGCGAACACTTATATGTACCCGGGGAGGTCGCGTGCATTCAAACCTGCCGGCTGACCTGCAATCTCTGATCTGCTGTCCATCCTGTCGCTCCTCGCTCGAGCAGCGGCCGAACGGCTATCGATGTTCCGCCTGCAAAAAAGAATTCCCCGTCGTGCGCGGCGTCTTGCGGTTTGTGGAGTCGAGCCAGTATGCGGATAGCTTCGGCTACCAGTGGCAAAAGTTTTCGAAGACGCAGCTTCGACCTCAGACTTCGGAATGGGACTTCCGAACAAAAACCGCTCTTACCGAGGAGGATTTACGAGGCAAGGTGGTGCTGGATGTGGGCTGCGGCATGGGGAGGTTTGCCGACATCGCGACGCGTTGGGGTGCCCGAGTGATTGGAATTGATCTCAGTGCTGCGGCGGAAGTGGCGGCGAGCAACCTCGTAAATCGCGATTTTTGGGCTTTTCAAGCCGATGTTTTTGCTTTGCCCTTTGTGGCAGGGAGCTTCGACTGTATTTACAGCGTCGGAGTGCTTCACCATACGCCCGACTGCGAAGGGGCCTTCAAGAGCCTTCCGCAATATGTGAAGCCGGGCGGGACCATCGCGGTGTGGCTCTACAGTGGCTACAACGCGTGGTATCGCTTCAGTGATCAGTACCGGAAACTTACCCACCGCATACCTGTGGAAAAACTGCATGCTTTATTGCGGTTGGTAGTGCCGTTCCTTTACAGAGTTGACCGAGGTCTTCGTGCGGTTCCTTTGATCGGCCGACTTCTGGCGGGTCTTGTGCATCACGTTTTTCCAGTGAATCTAAGCGGAAACCACGAACTCAGAATTCTCGATACGTTGGATTGGTATTCTCCCAAATACCAGTCGAAACACACCTACGAGCAGGTGTTTCGATGGTTTGAAAGCTGCGGTTTGGAAGGATTGACCGTCGCCGACGAATCCGTTGGAGTTCGGGGCCGGAAGCGCGCCAGTGCCCAGAATGATAGACCACAACGCCGTCACCGGGATTCGCTCGACGAACCGGACGCCCTCAGCCAGGCGGCGCAGCGACCTGTCGGCGACGCGAGTTGGCAAGAAGGGCGGGCGTCTCGCCTACCAAGACCGCGTTTGGTGTCGTGAGTTAGGTTCTAGATTGCTGGAAACTGCGAAACTTGTGCACGCGTGAAGACCGCCAGGAATTGTGAGTTAGTTTGCTCAACCGCGGCCATCAGGCGATGCGCGCGGTGCATTTCTCCAAAGAGCGTTTCGAATAGCTGGTCTTATGTGCGGAATCGTTGGAATTGTCGGCGCGAAAGATGACGGGTGGATCGACGCCGAAGTCATTCACCAGATGTGTCAAACCATTGTTCACCGGGGACCAGATGACGAGGGAATGTTTGTCAAAAATGGCGCGGGACTGGGCATGCGGCGTCTCAGGATCATTGATCTGAGCGGCGGACATCAACCGGTATTCAACGAGGATGGCTCAGCTTGGGTGGTATTTAACGGAGAGATTTACAACTTTCTCGAGCTGCGCCGTGAACTCGAAGAACAAGGTCACCGTTTTTCGACCCGGAGCGATACGGAGGTCATTGTCCACCTCTACGAAGATCTTGGGCCTGACTGTGTTCACAGGTTGCGAGGAATGTTCGCGTTTGCCTTGTTCGATGCCCGACAGAGGCGGCTGCTGCTCGCCCGTGACCGCTTGGGCAAGAAGCCGCTGCATTACGCTTTGTCAGCCGGCCGCATCTTGTTTGCATCGGAAATCAAGGCAATCCTGGCTGCCGCCCCTGAGCTTGCAGTGGTCGATCGGCAAGCCCTCCTGCAGTACTTCTACTTTGGCTACATCCCCGATCCCGTCACCGCCTTTTCAACCATTCAAAAGCTGCCTCCCGGACATCTCCTGGAATTTCAGGGAGGGGAACTCCGGGTTCGTCAGTATTGGGATTTGCCCGAGTACGGCACTTACTCGCCACGTTCCGAGGAAGAATGTGTCGAGCAACTTGAGGAACAGCTAGCTGACGCGGTACGCGTCCGCATGATCGCGGACGTGCCACTCGGAGCCCTGTTAAGCGGCGGCACAGATTCCTCTACGATCGTGGCGTTGATGGCGCGCACCTCTTCAAGGCCGGTTAAGACTTTCTCCATTGGTTTTCGCCATGCCGATTTCAATGAAGCTCCATATGCCCGTATGGTGGCGCAAAAATTCGGCACTGAGCATCAAGAGCTAATTCTGGACCCTGATGTTGTGGCAACGGTTGAGACGCTGGCGCGCTCATTGGACGAGCCGTTCGGGGATTCTTCACTACTGCCTACGTATTTCGTTTCCTGTCTGGCGCGGAAATACGTCACGGTGGTTCTCTCCGGAGACGGGGGCGACGAGGCGTTTGCTGGTTACGACCGTTATCGTATCCATCTCCGAGAGCGATCCCGTTACTGGATTCCCGGATGGGCCGGCCGATGGTTTCGAGAGCAGATGTATCCTCGACTTGCATATGGCACGCCGGGACGCAATCTAGCCTACAGCGTTTCATTGCCCTGGCCAGAGCGGTACATGGAGGCTGTTTCCCTGGTCCCGGCGCAAAGGAACTTCGCTCTTCTTTCCGATGATTTCGTGACCTCGTTTGGGCGCGATGGTGATCCTCTGAATATCTTTCGCCGTCACCTCAGCCGGGCTCCAGCAAACGAACCGCTCAGCCGCGTTCTCTATCTCGACAGCAAGACGTATCTTCCGGGGGACATTCTGACAAAGCTGGACCGCATGAGTATGGCGGCCTCCCTGGAAGCTCGTGCTCCCATGCTGGATCATGTCTTCCTGGAATGGGTTGTGGCCCTGACACCGCAGTGGAAGATGGGCCGACGAGGCCAGAAGTACATTCTCACAAGGTTGGCCGAGCGCGTGGGCGTTCCGCGCGAAGTCCTGCATCGCCCCAAGCAAGGCTTCGCCTTGCCCCTCGTGCATTGGCTTCGTCACGAACTCAAAGACTTGGTGCAAACCATACTGTTGGAGCCGCGAACCTTACAACGCGGATACTTTCACGAAGCAGGGGTTCGCCACTTGCTGAATGAATTCTTCCTTGGCCACACTAACGAATACCTCGAGATCTGGCGGCTGATGATGTTCGAACTGTGGCAGAGAAACTTTCTCGAGCCGTTCCGAATGAAGGTCCCGAACCATTTGCCGAGCTGCGCTGCGTTGCGCGAGGGGAGGCATGATTAGTAAGGATAATTCTGTGCAGGCGCTCTTGCATACACGCCGGCGACCGGCCCTCTGTCTGCGCCAGTTGCCGGTTGTGATAACTCCGCTTCTGTCCGAATCTCAGGCGCGAGTCTGTTGGCCGAAGAGTGAAATTAGTCGCACTACGAAGGGAAGAGGGTGTGGATACCAAAGAAACTGTACTGGATGAAACTGAGATCGAAGCGGGAAAGGCGGGTGGCCCTGCCGACATTCGAGCCTCGCGAAAGATGGACAGTTCGCTGATCCGGAATGTGGTGTGGAACGCCGCGGGCGATTGGAGTAGTCAAATCTTCTCCTGGGCCGCATTCCTCGTGGTCACGCGACTGCTGACGCCCGCCGATTTTGGCATCGTCGCCATGGCAGGCACGATCGGACCCTTTGTGCAATATTTCTCCGGCACAGGAATTCCCCGGGCAATCGTGACCCTGCGCGATCTGACCGATGAGCAGTTGGCGCAACTCAACAGCGTCGGTCTTCTACTCGGAATCGTTTCTTTCGGGCTTGCGGCTCTTTTAGCAAAACCCGTCGCGATGTTTTATGGCACACCACGTATTACTCCAATAATTATTGTGTGTAGCGTCGGCTTGATCTTCAACGGGGCGCAGGCTGTTTCCAACGGCCTGCTTCTCAAGGAGATGCGCTTTCGCTCTCTTTCCCTATTCACCGCGGTGGGTGCACTGATAAACGCTGCCCTGACTCTGCTATTTGCGTGGCTGGGTTGGGGATATTGGGCCTTAATTCTAGGCGGCTTTCCAGGGGTCATTCTCCGCACTGCGCTGGTAATGAAGACACGGCGACAAACCTATGCCATGCCACGCTGGAGTTCGGTCAAGCCGGCAATCAGATTCAGCATGTACGTAGTGTTCTCCATGATCGCGCTCAGTGTCTATCAAAATCTGGATAATGTCACCGCGGGACGGATGCTCGGACCAACGGCGCTTGGTTTATATGGCATGGCCTGGACGTTGGCCTACGTTCCCCTGGACAAGGTGACCAGCCTCGTAATGATGGTCATACCAACTTATTTCGCGGCGTTCCAGAAAGACCTGGGTGCAGTGCGCCGGACTCTGGAAAAGCTGACTGAAGGGTGTGCACTACTCATGTTCCCCGCATGCATTGGTTTGGGAATCATTTCGCGTGATTTCGTCCAGGTGGTGCTAGGCCCGAAATGGGAAGGTGCGGCGGCGCCGTTGCAGGTGCTTGCGATTTACGCAGCTTTCCGGTCAATCGTTGCGTTCCTACCCAGAGTGTTGACCTCGCTGGGCCATGCACGATTCGTAATGTGGAATGACATGGCGGCTATTGTGATCCTGGGGCTGGCTTTCTACGCTGGCAGCCACTGGGGCACCGCCGGAATAGCGTGGGCGTGGGTAGCATGTTACCCGTTTGTAGCTGTACCGCTTTATTACAAGACATTCACAGTAATAGAAATGAAACTTGAGGATTACACTCGGCGCTTGCGCCCAGCGCTGGAGGGGACCATCGTGATGATACTAGCCGTAGAATGCTTGAAGTACGCCCTCTCAACCAGCCGGCTAGGCGTCCGCCTAAGTCTTGAGATCACCGTCGGAGCCCTCGTCTATTCGGGAACATTGTGGTTGAGGCATCGCGATCGTGTGCTGGCGTTCATCCAAATGGCTAAAAGCGCTAGTCGTTCCTAGATGGCCTGTCCTCGGCAAAACGGGCCCAGACCACTTTGCGGCCAGCAGCAAAATTCGCGAAAGCTACGATCGCCGCGGGGTTGAGAAAAACACAAGGTAAATGCCGAATCAGCGAAGTTCTCCATGGACTTGCCCTGGGATTGCGTATTCAGGATGATTTGAACATTACTGCCTTTGGCGAATTCCTGGAGGCTGGCGTTCGTGTCATCGGTCGAACCGTCGGAGACAACGACGAGGTTCGTCCGATGGGAGTCCAATTCAGTTGGACAAGGTTTCGGAGCCTGCGTTCGAACATGGCCGCATCGTTACGCACCACTCATCACAATGGAGATAGGAGGGAAAAGGGATCGCCCGGACTGGTCGGGGCAGCCGACGGCTACGCCGCACAAAATAGACCAAGTCTGAGATAAACGTATGCGACGACCGCGACGGATACCCGGAAAATCCAGCTCATTCCGCTGCCGACAGCCTATGTTTTGTGAGCATTCCCACGGCGATCAGTCCACTGCCGAACAGGGCTAGGGTGCTCGGTTCGGGGACGGGAGAGGGGAAGTTCGTCGTACCTTGGCTATCCGTCCACTTGAGCTCACTGCCAACCGGAGTAGCGTGGCCCCCGACGGTAGTGAGATCAATCGTGCCAGCATTAATGTTATGGAAAACCATGCCGTTCCCCAGTGTCAGCGTTCCGCTTTGAATGTTGCCTACGAAGACCCAAAAGACCGACGGACCTGACCCATTCTTCGTCCACGTTTCGCTTGAGAAGGTGCCAGCGAAAGTGAACCCTCCGCCCGCTCCAGTGCTGTTGACATTGAAACTCCCACCACTACCAAAGGTAGCCATGCCGGTCGTCAGCGACCCCGGCGGGGAGGTTATGGTCCCGGTTGACAGGCTCACGGTTCCAGAGCATACGGGAGAGGAGCAGTCGTAAGGAGCCATCAGGTTGCTAACGTCAGTCAACGCTGAACCCGACAAATTCAGGACCGTTTGACCGTTGCTCGACTTAAAAATCCCATCAGCGTTAGTAAATGTAACGTTCGAGTCCGCTAAAGCGGCTAAGGGCATACACAGCGCCAGAGCAGCCCAAACTAAGCATCTCGTCAGTTTCATTGCTGCCCCTCCGCGAAATCCGGTTCAGTCGAGCCCGTTGAGCCGATATTGACTCTCCTCCCCCTCCTCCGCCCCCAAGCTCTAGAGAATGGGAATAACCGACTGCAGAGTATCCCCCTGGTAGGAGCATTTCATGACCGAATAATTAATAGTGTGTGAATTCTTGCATTTTGCATAGGAAAACATGTGAAGAATGCTGTACATACGTGGGGTGCCCGGACAGGCACAGCCCCTCAGGATGGAACGAGGCTAACGATTTTTGTAGCTGGAGTAGATGTGTTCGGGGCGGGTGGAGGTTTTAGGGAAGAGAATCAGACGCCTTTGCTCCGTCGCATTTTGTAACCGAAAATTAACAAATTTCGAAGGCGGAAAGCCTGATGATTCCGTGGTACGAGTATTTAGGCAATTCAGATTTGAACGCCTGACGTCCGCGTGCTTGGTTTCATCGGGCAAGGCTTGGCGATGTAGATACCTGTGACCCAGTTCTTGTGGCGGGGACGCTGCTTTAGGGCATTGGCTAGGAGGCAGTGGAATCGGTGGGCGATCAGCGCAGGCGAAAATTAATTTCAGGTCATCCACGGAACACCGGACTGGCTGGGGGCGTTGCAAATGGTCGGAGTTGGTTTATGAGGGCCACGACTGCTTTTGCAACACTACTTCTGTTATCCCCGTCCTCTGCCTGTGGTTCGACGTTGCATCGCTCGGATCACAATGCGATGTCTGTGGGGTCGGCAGCAGATCCGGTTGCGCCACCCGATCGAGGTGCGGATTATCGGATCGGCGTTGATGATGTACTGCACGTCGCCGTGTGGAAGGAGCCTGAACTCACGACGACCGTGCCTGTCCGTACCGACGGCAAAATTTCTCTTTCCTTGCTCAACGATGTGCAAGCTGCCGGGCTAACTCCCATGGAACTGTCCGCGTACCTCACGACGCAGCTGAAGAAATACCTGGACGATCCCAGGGTAACGGTCACCGTTGCCCAGATGAATCATGAAAGGATCTATCTGGTCGGTGAGGTTTCGCGTCGCGGCACGATGTTTCTCCTGCCGGATATGACGGTGTTGCAGGCTCTTGCCGCTGCCGGTCTAACTCAGTTCGCCAACCCGACAAAAATCTACGTGCTTCGATCCGTAAATGGTGTTGAGCGGAAATTGCCGGTGAACTACAAGCGCTTGCTCAAAGGCGAAGGGATGAATCAGAACATCAAGCTCAAAGCTGGGGACACGATCATTGTGCCGTAGTGCCCGGAACTGTCTTGGCCCAGCATTGCAAACTGAGCGTGTCTGTGGTGGGCGCAGGGTAAATGAGGGCAAAGGCCCCGCGATCGAACCATTGCTTCCACTCCGAGAATGGGTAGAACGGAAGTCAGTATGATTGCAAATCGCGACCTAAGCTTGGAAGACTACTTGGCCATCAGCCGCCGACGGCTGAAGACCGTTTTGGTTCCGGCATTAACGGCAACGCTGGTCGGGTTCCTGATCTCTTTTGCGGTCACCCCGAAATATACGTCACGGTCGTTGCTACTGGTGGAACCGCAAATATTACCGACAGGCTACGTGAAGCCGATCATCACGGAGCGGGTGAGCGAGCGCATGACGACCTTGCAGCAGAATGTGCTCAGCCGCAGTCGATTACAACCGCTGGCCCACCGCTTGGGCCTGGTAAGTACGGGCAAGAGCGAGGACGATGTCATTGAGGCGATTCGAGCGAACCTTCAAATTACGGAGAAGAAAGCCAGACCGGGAACGAACTACGACACGACTGTGGCCGGGTTTTTTGTGAATTTCACTTCAGACAATCCGCGCGACGCTCAGCAGGTCTGCGCGGAAATCACATCGCAACTGCTGGCGGAAAACCTGGAGGTCCGCCAACAGGTGGCGCAGAGCACTACGAGCTTTCTAGGGCGCCAACTCGAACAGTCTAAGCAGAGCCTTGATCTGCTCGACAAGAAGCTATCCGAGTTTAAGAAGTTGCATCTCGGGCGGTTGCCCAGCGACGAGGACAAGAACCTCAAGATCATGATGGGACTTACCTCGCAGCTGGACGCATACACAGAAGCACTAAGTCGAGCGCAGCAGGACAAATCCTTCGCGGAATCGGTGCTCGCGCAGGAGGTGGCGGCGTTGCAGTCCTTTCGAACAGACCCGAACTCGCCGCCGCTTCGTCAGGAACTGGTGGCTCGAGAGAATCAGCTAGTTGAGCTGCAAAGCCGGTATACCGTGGATCATCCCGATGTTGTGAAGCTAAAGAACGACATCGCGGAGATAAAGGCTGAACTCAAGAAGTCGAATTCGGACACGGCCTCACAGCCTGTAGCAGAAGATGTGAAACCCAGGATGGACCCTCCCGGAATCCTGAGGTTGCGGGAACAGATTCACCAGGATGAGATCAGCATTGGGCGGGCGACCCGCGAACAACGTCGGCTGGAGGGCATGGTCAACTCATATCAAAGCCGTCTCTCCCTTAGCCCGGACGTGGAAGAACAGTGGAAGCAACTTACGCGGGACAATGCCACCGCACATGGGATTTACGACAGCCTGCTGGCGAATCAGAGCGCCGCCCAGATGCAGACAGAAATGGAACGGAACCAACAAGGCGAACAGGTGAAGTTGCTTGATCCGGCCAGTTTGCCGGAGGCGCCCAGCTCTCCTGTCCGGTGGATGTTCGCGGCGGGCGGATTTGGCGGTGGATTATGCCTTGGTCTCTGTGCCGCCTTTTGGCTGGAGCTGCAAGACAAATCGATCCGCAACGAAGGCGATGTCGTGGCGGCACTGGAGCTGCCGACGCTTGCCACCGTGCCCTGGTTGGGAGCGGATGAGCATGGCAAGGATCGTAAGGGAAGGTTTCGAGACCGCTTCAAGCCATTTTCCGGTGGAAAGAGGCCCGCCGAGGTTTGACGTGTGGGCGTTTTGCATCGTGCAACCCCAGCCGTTCGTCTCAGCCCGCGCAGAGCTGTCAGGTGCGCACAGGCTGGTGCTGAGAGCAATTGCCGGAACCGGAGGCTGGGCAACCAAGGGAAATCAATGACCCGAATGCATTCAAAGGGAACAGTGGAACCACACAGAGAAATCGTCCCGATGGTCGATGCGGAGCTGGAGCCGACGAACGCCGAACCGGCGATCCGGGAGGTTCCGCCCCTGCCAGTTCGCACCGATTCTCCGACTGATTCGATGACGCGTGATATTGTCCTCGCGAGCTGCCAGCGTACCGCCTGGTCCTTCGACCCGGCAGCGTTGTTGTCTTTCAACGGAGGGGCGCCAGCTCGCGGCACAGAAGAATTTCGCGCCCTGCGTTCCAGTTTCTACCAGTTGCAGCAGAGATCTCCTCTCAAGACTCTTCTGGTTGCGAGTGCTTTGCCGAAGGAAGGAAGGTCGTTCGTTGCTGCGAACCTGGCGCAGGTGATGGCACTGCAGCCTGAATGCCGGGTGCTGCTGATTGATGCAGACCTGCACAACCCCCGGCTGCACTCGTTGCTGGGCACCGCTTCCACGCCGGGTTTTTCGGAATATTTGCTGCATGAGGCGGAAGAGTTCAGG
>Ga0070697_100003373_pt1 | contig 12286 bp, 19 predicted proteins | sample KBSK1501metaG_FD_65475 | JGI IMG/M metagenome (GOLD analysis project Ga0070697, IMG submission 65475) | Corn, switchgrass and miscanthus rhizosphere microbial communities from Kellogg Biological Station, Michigan, USA - KBS K1-50-1 metaG | ecosystem: Host-associated > Plants > Roots >... | reverse complement strand
CTTTCAGCATGGCGAGAAGAAGACCTAAGAAGCACAAGAGACGGCCCAGGAAGGCAAAGTAAGGATGAAAATCTCCAGGCAAGTATCCCTGGGCTCGCTGGTTATCTGCCTTGCACTTTTGCAAGCGGTTGCTTTTGCGCAGTCATCGCCTGAGGACCAGAATCTACAGGCGTGCCAGAGCGGCTGGAGTTCTTGCGATGCCTCCAAGCTGACCCCGGCACAAGCCAGCGAGGTGGCGCTCGCCACCCACCGCCGCAACGTCACCGACTGCAGGACCAGTTGGAAAGCCTGTGACTCCTCCACCCTCAGCAAGTCAGAACTCAGCGCATTGGCGGTCGCCAGGCATCAGAGCAACGTCACTGATTGTATGGATGGAGTGGGCACTTGCGATCATTCCCAATTGACCGTGCGGGAAACGAGCGCTGTGGCCATCGCCGAGCGCCAGCGCAATCTTGCCAACTGTAAAACTGGCTGGAGTTCCTGCGACCGTTCCACTCTGAATCCGGCGGAAGCGCATGAGGTCGCCGTAGCTCAACAGCAGCGAAACCTCTCCGACTGTACCAACGGGATCGGTACCTGCCAGCGTTCCACTCTCACCAAGGCCGAAGCTACCGCGGTGGTCACCGCTGAGCAGCAGCGCAACTTGTACAACTGCAAGAACGGCTGGGATTCCTGCGATCGTTCCACACTGAGCGATTCACAAACCAGGGGCTTGGCAGTGCTTGAGCAGCAGCGTAACTTCAGCGCGTGCAAAGAGGGTGGCCCATCTTGCGATTATTCTCAACTCACGCCGTCACAAACCAAGACCTTGGAAGTCGCGGAGCGCGAGCGCAATTACATGGCGTGCCTCAAGGGTCTCGGTTACTGCGATCGCTCCCAGCTCACGCCGGCAGAAGCAAGCGGTTTGTCGCCTGAACCGAAGCCACAGAAATAGGATCTACAAGGAGGCGTTTCATGGTGCCTGTTCTTAAGCAACTCTATAAACCGGGAAACCAAGTCCCAGAGTCTGGTATGTACCTGGCGCATCACGTAGGAATTCACTGTAGCTGGCCGAAAGCCATCTTGGACGATGGCCATGTGTTCCCCGCTTGTCCCACCTGTGGCGATAGCATTCGTTATGCGCTTGGCCGCACCTCTATCCCCGCGAGTGATGAACAGTCGCCTTTAGACGCCGCGTCTGGCCCAATGCACACATGACTCGCCCACCGGTTGACACCACCCCACCTCTCAGAAAACAGTACCTGCATGTGACTGCCTATCCCTGTAGCCAATGTAACGGGCCGGTTCTTGCAGGCTCGATGGGAGTTCGCGAAACCGTAGTAGCTCGAGAAACTGAGATCAGGTCTCTCCAGGGGATATGCCTTGCCTGTGGTACCAGGCAGGACCGCCTTCCTGATACGAGCCCCGCCCGCGAGTTCCCGCCTGTCGAGTGGGCATGAGCGCCAGGTCTGGAAGCGCCCCACATTCTATGTCCCGTGCCCACTGCTGCGTTGCGCGCTCTTGCCAACCGCTACCAGGAAGATAGCGCTCTTGCCTTCGGCATGAGGCGAGAAGAATCGGATCACGTCGTCATCGTAGAAGGTTAGCCCAGTGGCCCCCAGTTGCTGCGCATAAGCCGCAAGATACAACTTGCCACCAAGAACGCCGGCTTCGAGTTGCACGGCGCGATATCCGCGATTGCCCAAACGCTTCAGTGTCGCCCGCAAATCGGCAAGAAAGAAGATGTCCACGGCGGCGTCGGCCGGCAGCTCTTGCTCCAATCCCAGGTAACCGGCCTGCGCGCGGAAATTCCCCTGCTTCAGGCACTCGAGCACTCCACGATCGCGGTGAAAAACGTAAGCTCCGGCAGCCAGACCTTCCACGGCATGAACAATCAGGTACAGGTGGTTGAGCTGAGTTCCCGGTGGATTGAGGAAGTCCGCGGGTACGCCGCGTGTAGCTCGATTCAGCAGAGTTGAAAGCTGTTCCAGTGTGATCGCATTGCGGGCAAACTTGCGGCTCGAACCACGCCGCAGGATCACCTGCTCGATCGGTTCGCGAGGCATGTCCCCGTCCGATAGAGGCTGAAGCTGAACCACCGCCCCTTCGGGTGGGGGCAGGCCCGGGAGTGGAGTCGCACTACGCCACGCCGCAACTTCCTCGGTGGAGCCGAGCGTAGAGGCCGCGTGCACCTCGCGCATGAGCGGATAGTCAACCTCCTGGCGCGAAGATGGGATGGTTTCGAGGCCAAGCGGCGAGACCTCCGCCGGGGCTGGCGGGGCTGCAACAGCATTGTGGCCCACCGCTACCAGTGAGAAGGCCACCTCCCGTTGGGAATCAACATCAAGCAACTCGTTCACCATTACGTCCACAAAACCAGTAATAATCTTGGCTGGCAATTTCAACGCAGTTCCGACCGCTAACAGGTTGGCGAGCAGCGTGCCGTTGTCCCAGCCAAAGTGGCGATAGGTGCGGGCCTGATACTTCCAGGCGTTCCGCCAATACGTGCCAGTGCACACGATTGAGAGCGGCGCGTGAGCGATGGCGGGTTCGGCGCCCGTAGCCGCAACCAGCACGCCGCGATAATCTCCGGCACGCAGCCGCCGTAGGCCAAACTCGGCAGGCGAGAAGTGATAGACCCCCGCTGGAAGGCCGGGTAGATCGCCGCAAACTACATAAAGCTCGATTTCGTAGAGTGCTCCGGTGCATGCCGCAGCGCGAAAATAAATCTCGCCTCCCGGATGTTTTCTCGTACGCGTAATACCCGCGGAAAGGTAGAGGAGTTGAGCCACTGCCTCCAGGTCCGGCACCCCGTTGGTTTTCGCGGGAATGCTTTCCGCAATGGCAGAAAGCGCAGCCACGCCAGTCTGGCGCACTTCGCTTGGCAATCGCAACGGCTCCAGCGTCGGATAAATCTTGAAAGGCGAAGGCTGATTTGCCCAGTCTAGGAGGTGAGGTTTGCTGCGGATGCTGGCGTAAGAGTGTTTGGTGGCCTCGTGGTACTTCCGGGCCGGTTCGGGATTGCGGTTGTCAGTCATGGAACCACAAACAGCACATTTTGAAAAAAAGGCCGCCCTCGCGGGGCGGCCCTTAGACGTAAGTGGAACTTATTTAGCCACGCTGAAACGAACGGTTTGCGAAACCCCGGTCGACTTGTTGTTGGCGTCAAACAGTTCAAGCGTAACTTTGTGATCACCCTTGGGCAAGCCGGCCAAAATGATCGGTTCATTGCTCGAGTGCACCCAGTACCACTTGCCACGATCCACGCTGACGTGAATTGGACCCTGGTCAGCAACAGCATTCAGGCTTCCCATTGTGCTCTGATCACTCTGCGGTAGGCTCTTTTCGCTAACCTTGGCGCTTTGATCACTCTGCGGCAGGCTCTTGTCGCTACCCTTGGCGCTCTGATCAGTTTGTGGCAGCTTCTCGCTCATGGGCTTATCGTCGCTCTTGATGGAGCTCTGGCTCGTCGGCTGGGCGTCGGGTCTGGCTGCGCTGCGATCGTTCTGCATGGACTCGTTCAAACCCGTAATCTTGAAATTGTCGGCACGGAATTTGATTACTACCACGTCGCCCAATCCTGGTGTGGTTTGCACCGTGGCGTTGTTCTCAGGCGAGTCGATCGTTAGCATCGGTTGATTGGCAGCAGCTAGAGCCGTCATAGTAGCGACCGTGAACACGGCACAAATCGCCGCAAGCCGTAAAGCGTTTTTCATATACATACACTTCTCCTAGGTCGTAGTGGTCTAAGGATAGGGAGCTTCAGATAAGCTGACTTAGTTCAGAGGACCTGAAAGAGGGGCGGGTAGTTCATACCTCACGTCCTATTGTATTCGTATGTGACTGCATTGTCGAATCGGACGCCCCGAATTGTGTGCAATTGTGAACACCGCTTCCAGCCCTAATGTGAGATGATGAATAATATGACTATTAAACTCCATGATTGGGTTGAACACTCAACCTTCGGCATAGGGCAAGTATCCGGGCTTCGCGGGGACAAACTCGACATCGCATTTGTAGATAGCGGGGATAAGACCCTCATCACCAGCGCACCATTGCAGCGCGCTACATCGCCGAGCGCCGCTGAGAGCGCTGCCATCGGCAAGCGCAGAAAATCGCAGTTGCGAGCTGCTGCCAAACTCAAGGCAGCAGCCGCAAAGTAACATTAAAAAGGCCTGAATCGCAGCGACAGAGGGCTTACGTCTGCAATAGTGCACTCGAAAGCGCTACTACGCGCTGCAATTCCCTGTCCAGCGTCGCAATCATCTCTGCGGCTTCCGTCCCCAAACCGTCTGTGGATTTAAGCACCGACAGCACAAGGACGGCGGCCTGCAGGGGATTATTGATGTGGTGCGCCATGCTGGTGACAGTTTGTGCGGCGGCCAGCGCACGTTCCCTCTGCATCAGCGTTTGCTGCAATCGAATGGCGCCTGATGCGAGGTGATGATGACCTGCTCGAGCGATATCCCCGCCGCACTGCTCTGTTCAGAAATCATTTGATTCTCCTGTCTTAGGCGGGCCAGCTGGCCCCTCGGCCGGGCTTGGGGATGTTCCAAATGTGTCAGCCGCCGCTCCCTGGGCTTTCACTAACCTTTCGAGTTCTCTTTCTGCGGCTGCTACCGCGTTTCTTAAGGAATCCTCTTGGCTCCACAGCAAAATCTCGCCTGACCCCTCGCGCTGAATTATGTAGTGGTAGGCGCGGCGTGTTCGTCCATCGTCCAGGATCTCCGCAAAAAATTGTTGCTTCTGTATCCGCATGCTTTCGTAGGCACCACTATTACCGCGTTACCGCTCTGTGGCTAAGCCTCGTTCTCGGAAAAGTCGGCTTCCCTCACTAGGTACGGCCCAGTTCGAATGACCGTAAAGGAGACGAAACAGCGGTCAACGCTGCACCTCGGCAAGATGAGGCCCTCAGCAAGGAAGCATTCTGTATCCGCCTGGTGACCAGCCGAGTGAGACACGCGGTAGAGGCCAGATTCGGCGACCAGCGCCCCTGAGTAGAGAGTTTTGGCTAGACCGGGAAACATCCAAAGTGTGAGTGTCTCATTCGAGGTGAAGGCGAATCTGGTCCTTATTGCACACTTTGAAAAGTTGCACAATTCTGCTTGATCCTCAAGTACGAATCAGCCTTCGGAATGCTTTCTGAGAGTTGGTGCAATTTCCGAATAAGGTCCTTGGACTCTTCCAGCAGGCGCTCCGAGTCACTGCGCAGTGCGTTGGCCTGGTCGGTTAGTTCGCTGGATCGCGAAACCAGTCTCCTGCTGGGTGGGCTGAGCATCGGGTCTCCTCCTGCGCAGAAGACCGTCGCCCGACTACTTGGCGGAGAAGTGCGTCACTCATCAGTGTACGCCTTGGAAAAGCGGCGTTCTGGTCAATCTTGACCATCACCCGCTACGCGAATGTGCAATACTGGTTGCGAGGTTCCAGTTATGTTGCAAGCTCTGGGGAATTCGATGGGATGGTGGTTCGCTTGGACTCTCGCCGCCTTTGCCCACATCTTCTTCGTTTCGAAACACAAACCAAGCGCGGTGCGTGTGGGACCGCTTTCAATCGGCGGCTGCATCTGAGCAGAAGCTAATTCGCCCCACCGACTCTACAATCTGGAACACGCCACATCAAACAGGTTCACTTTCCGCCCGGAGAGCGCTGTTTTTCTCCTGCACCTTCAGTTGCTTCACGATCTGTTCTACCGCCTCCGAAATTGATATTGCCTCTGCAAGGTGATAAAGCTTTTCGCCATTGCACGCGATGACTTGCGCCGAGTAAATTTCCCGGGTGCCGCGATAAGTACCGGAGACTTCAATCGTGAATAGCAGGCTAGTCATGGATCCCTTCCTGGCTGGCGGTAGAGTCGGCTACTTTCCTCAGATGAGCCCAGCGATTTGTAACAGCGTATTGGGCCTTCTTCTGCGCGCGGATTTGGCCGTTCGGGGCTTCGACATTTCTCTACTTACACTGGAGAGCAGCAGCTCATCAGCTGCTTTTCTTGCTACGGCAAGACTCTCATTGGGGTTGGATTTAGCCCCTCTTTCGCCATTTCCGTGAGAGAGTTGAACCTTCTTCTGCCACTCAGCCAGAAATCGTTTCATCGGCAACGCAGAATTTCTGATTGAGCCTGGCGCCAGTGCTGTTCGGCGTGGCCATCTTCTCGGCACTTCTGCTCATAGATTTCGTAAGCGCGCGCCCGGATAAAGCTATCCACTTCGGCGGCCGGTATCGTGCTAAAAGGTAGAGGTTCGCCGGCGATGGTAAGCCCCTCATTCTCAGCAGCATCGATTGCCGCCCGGTTTTCCGTCATTGCCTGGCCAGGTTTCTCATAGGCGGCATTGTTCTCCGGGTTCTCATTTCTTAGTAGCTCATCTGCTGGTTTTGCCATTTGTAATTTGTCCTTGCCCATAACCATTCATGCTAGCGTCGCATACGGACTTCTTCTGTGCAAATCAGGACACTTCGCGAAAATAGCTCCGGGCTGGCACTAATGCTGCTCACATCGAGCCCTCGGGAAATGCTAGTTTCGTCGTCAGGGAAGTGTTCAATTTTGAACAGTTTTGCTTGTCTCTAATTTGACATCATCGGCAAACGAAAATGTCTTCCGCAATAGGCGAGACCGGGGCCGCGCCGCACTACTCCATCTAATGAGAGTTCACCTCGTCAACCCCAGTGACGCCTCTTTTGGCACCGCCGTCATTACGCCCCGCTGGCTTTATGTATTAGCTGCCGCCACCCCCGCCGTCGTGGGCGACCCAATTTTGTGTGATGAGACGCTGCAGCACCTCGACCCTGCGAGCCTACAGCCGGGCGACGTGGTAGGCATCGGAATCCACACCGGTAACGCTTTGCGCGGATATGCCGTGGGCCGGATGGCGCGCGAGCGCGGCGCCTCGGTAGTTTTCGGCGGCATCCATGCCACCTTGTATCCGAATGAGGCATTTGAACACGGAGCGGCGCATGCCGTAGTCAGAGGCGATGGCGATCTGGCATGGGCACAAGCTGTCGAAGACTTCCACACCGGCACGCCGCAACGTATATACGAAGGCGGCCGCGTCGGTGCCGGCGAATTCAAGCCCGCACGCTGGGACCTGCTTCCGCCCGATCGCTACATGTGGGCCTCGGTGCAAACCGTGCGTGGATGTCCCAAGCACTGCTCCTTCTGTTCAGTGTGGCGCACCGATGGCCAGAAGCCGCGGCAACGAGCATCCGATGCAGTGGTCGAAGAAATAATCCAGCTCCGGCGCATCGGCTTCCGCTTTATCGCCCTCGCCGACGATAACTTCTATCCCGTTTCGCTCACCGATATACAGCTGGCCGAGCGGCAAAACAATGCCCACCGGGTTGCCGAGTTGAAAGCCATCCGCAGCGAACGTTTCGAGCTCATGTCGCGCCTGGCGCAGTTGCCCAAAGACACCGTCTTCTTCACCCAGATCACGATGGAGGCCGCCGAAGATCCTGATTTTCTCGCGGCCATGCGCAAGGCCAAGATCCTGGGGGCCCTGGTGGGCGTGGAAGCGGTAACACCCGAAGGGTTGAAGGCCGTCTACAAGGACTTCAATTGCTCAGGAGAGAAACTGGTCCAGCAACTGCAGAAGTTCCGCGACCACGGCATTCACATCCTGGGATCGTTTATTTTTGGACTTCCATCTGACCGGCAAGACACATTCGAGGCGACACTCGAGGTTGCTCACCGCGCCGGGTTGACCTTCGCGCAATTCGTGATGCTCACCCCATTCCCCGGAACTGTGGATTTCGAACGCTGGGAGAAGGCCCAAGCTGAAAACCTAAAGACGGTGGAAGGCGTTCCCATCACCCGCTATTGGCTGGTGCCTCCAGAGACACGGCCAAAGATGTTCATGCCCCACCCCACCATGAGTTCCGAGGAGATGCGCGCCCGCACGCAGCGCGTATGGGATGACTTCTACAGCATGGCTTCCATCTGGAAGCGGTCGCGCTGTACTCCCACCTTGAGAGCCCGGTTGGCGTTCATATTCATCTCCAAACTGTATCGGCAGATGTACGCGAGCACCGGCATCGCAACCGATAGTGCCCGGCGAAACCGGGCCACGCAGTGGGCTCGCTGGCTGGCGAAACCCTGCCGCCGGCTCTTCATGGGAAAGCCCATGCCGCATTTGCAGTGGAACGGCCGCGCCTCAGCCAACTCGGTACTTGTCGGCCTGAAGGTAGGACTATTCATCTTGCAGAGCCTGGGCTGACCAGCAAACTACAGCCTCACTGAACTTGACTCTGACCGTCTTCTTGGCGTTAAAATTATGGTCACGGGCACTTCTTATGCCTGCGAAGCAAAACTCCACATTTGACCCCCAGACGTTCCTTGCCAGCATTGGCCAGGGAAGGAAGGTGGTGGAGTTCCGCAAGAAAGAAGCCGTCTTTGCCCAAGGCGAAGCCGCAAATGCGGTTTTTTATCTTCACAAAGGTCGGGTAAAGTTGACCGTCGTCTCGCAACAAGGCAAGGAAGCCACCATAGGCATGCTTGGCCCGGGGGACTTCTTCGGCGAGGGCAGCATCGCCGGCCAGCCTTTGCGAATGTCGAGCGCCACCGCCATTACCGAATGTTCCGTGTCCCGAATCGACAAGAAGAAGATGATGCAGGTGCTGCACCAGCAGCACGCTTTCTCTGATTTGTTTGTGGCCTACCTGCTGGCCCGAAACATCCGCTATGAAGAAGACCTGGTGGATCAGCTCTTCAACTCCAGCGAGAAGCGCCTGGCCCGCGTTCTCCTATTGCTCTCGCGCTTCGGCAAAGAAGGCAAGCCGGAAACCATGGTGCCCAAGATCAGTCAGGAAACGCTTGCCGAAATGGTGGGCACCACCCGCTCTCGCGTCAGTTTCTTCATGAACCGCTTCAGGAAATTGGGATTCATCAAGTACAACGGCGGATTACAGGTCCACAGCTCGCTGCTCAACATCATCCTGCACGACTAACTGCGCATTTGGCAGTTCTGTCAGTTAAGCCCTTACGAACCTCGACAACTTGGCGGTGCGGATCGTAACCGAGCTTTGCCCTTTGTAGGCAACGAAGCCCCGTTTTCGGAAGCGATTCATAAACAGACTCACTCGCGGCCGGGTTGTGCCCACCACTTCCGCCAGCTCTTCCTGATGGATTTTTGGAATGACCAGCTCCGGTTCGCCTCCGTTGCCGAAGGTCCCTAGTAACAGAAGAGTTCGGGCCAGCCGTTTTTCGCTGGAGTTGAGAAGATGATCCATTATGACTTCTTGGTACCCAGTGATGCGGGCCAGTAAGTAGTCCAGAAAAAATCCCGCAAAGATCTTTTCATTTTGGATCACCCACAACATCTCTTTTCGCTCAATCCTGAGTATTGTGCAATCTGTAAGCGTCCTGGCTGAGGCGGTGCTCCGGGGCCGATCTGCCGCTATGCATTCCTTGCCTGCAAAATTCCCCGGGCCGAGCAGGGCAATTGTGCTTTCTTTGCCCTGCGACTCTACGGTGAGCTTAACCGCGCCCGCCAGGATATAGAAGACAGCATCACCCCGTTTGCCTTGCTCGAAGAGCACCTGTTTTCCCGGGACATACACAATCGTCCTGCCTGGGCCGGCTTTGGAGAGAAAAGTCTTGAGATGAAAGAGCGGTTTTTTCTTATGAGCCTGGCGCAACTCCTCTGCCTGCCTCAGCTCGCTGGCGTCCATGAGGCAGCCATAGATCTCGGCCAGTTCGCCCCGTTCGTCGAAGGTCCCGGCGACACCCTCCACCGCGTGGACCAACGTTCCGTCCTTGCGGCGGAGTTCAGCCTCGTTGTATTCGAGCCGCCCCCTTTCCCTGAGGAGCTCCAGGAATGCTTCTCGCGACGCGTGGTCGGGATAGAGCGAGACCAGATCAACCTTCATCGCCTCTTCCACCGAGGCAAAGCCGAGCATCCGCGCGAAGGCTGAATTGCATGTGGTCAACTTTCCGTCGGGGCTTGCGACGTAGCTGCCCGCCGGATTCGCCTCAAAAAAGCGCCGGGTTTTCTCATCGCTTCGGCGCCGCGCATCCTCGGCTTGCTTGCGCTTGGTGATGTCACGAATGTTGCATTGGATAACCCTCGTGCCATTCGATCCATACACATTGCTGACAAACTCCACGGCAACCGAGCGGCCGTCTTTGGTTTCGAGTGGGAGAGACTCATAGCGGATATATTCTTTTTCTTGCAACTCTAGAAAAGCCAGCTTGCTTTCCTTGGTGTCTTTGAACGGCCCAATCTCCCAGAGTGGCATCCCAACAAACTCGTCATAAGAGTAGCCCAACAGATTAATCAGGAACGGGTTAACGTCTGTTATCTGTCCTGTCTGCGCATCGAGAATCAGGATTCCATCTTGGGCAGCTTCGAAGAGCCGGCGATATCTCACCTCCGAAGCTCGTAGCGCCTCTTCCGAGTGCTTGGGTTCCGTTTCTTCCTGCATGGCTTGCCTCCGTAGCTTTCAGACCCGAGCCGCTCAACCATCCCCCTATTGCCGCAGGCATCAAGAACCACCAGGCAGGCTGATCATGTCTGCCGAGAAGGTACCGAAGCCAATTTAAAACAGCGGACCAAAGGGTCCAGCTGTTGATAAGACTACCGGGTTATTGGTGAGATCAAAACACTAGGTGTGGTAATACCTATGGAACTCGCCTCGTCTCCCATTCAGAGTTCTCCAGGAGTATCAAGCTTCCGGTGTCTGAACATCTGGTCAAAACTGACCAAGGATGGTGATTCTCGTGAGCGTTCCTATCCTGTCGCTGGCAGAACTCGATGTCGAACTGCTGATGAGAATGGATTGAGCCGGAATCCATATTGCGCATTCTTCCGGACATAGGTGCGGACCTCCTAATCGCGAACGTGAAGGTTGTATCGAGGAAAAACTCGGCGGCGCGACCTGTCTTCAGGTTAACTCTTACCGTTCAAACATGCGTTCCGGAGAATTTATCGACAACTGTTCACTCATGAACACCAAATCGCGGGGTCACCGCAAACCCGCATATAGGCATCTTGGTACATAGCTTAAGCATGGCAACTTCAAGTAGCCAGTCTCCATCTGACCCAGCGCGATTTGGGTCGTCTGCGCGGGTCGCGACGATAAGAACCTGTAAGGGCCGGACGCTCATCTCCGACTTGGCTGTTTTGCCGAACTGTTCACTTTTGAACAGTTTTGTGAGTCTCTCTTTTGCCATCATTGCCAACTGAACAAGTGTCCCCAAGGGGAGAAAGGAAGATCCCCAATGTCTAAACCTTCCAAGCGTCAAGTTTTAGTGGTAGATGATGATGAGAGTGTTCGTAACAGTGTTGGCATGTTGCTGACTGCCGCAGGATACGGCGTCAGTACGGCCCGGCACGGCTTCGACGCTCTTTTGCAGTTGAGACGAAGCCAGCCCGACCTGATCATCTCTGATCTCAACATGCCGGAGATGTCCGGGTTTGAGTTTCTCTCCGTCGTGCGCCGCCGCTTTCCGGAAATTCCGGTTGTGGCCATGAGTGGCGCGTACGAGTGCGGAGCCAACGTCCCCGGCGGAGTGATCGCTGATGGCTTCTACGCTAAGGGCCACACCGAGCCCCAGGAGCTTTACGATACTGTTTCTGCCCTGATTCGGTCCGCTACGGAACGCGCACACGCTCACCGCAAAGAACCCGCCCCGGTCTGGATTCCCCGCAACGGCAAAGACTCGCACGGGATACCGTTCATCGTGCTTACCTGTGCGGAGTGCCTGCGGTCTTTCCCTTTGAGCGTGACCGGCGAACCGCTTCAGACCATCCAGGAGACCGAGTGCCTGTTTTGCCCGAGCACGGTCCGCTACATTATCGATTTTTCCCGCTCGGTAAATTCTCCGCCCAACCGGGCAGCAGCCAAGGCTGCCGCGGTCAGCGTGAAACAGACTATCGCGTAGCTTCTGAATTCCGGCGATCTTGATTCCCGGCCACGAGGATTGCCACGTAGCTCGACGCCTTACCCCTTCACTTCCACCGGTTGTAGCAGTTTGAAATTGACGATAGTTTCAGTTGGCAAAACAATGTCAGTGTTGCCGGTGAAGGCAGTTCCGGCCGTGCCTGCACCTGCCCCGACCGCTGCGCCTATGGCGGCGCCTTTGCCACCGCCGGCAAGTGCGCCGATGACCGCACCCGCTCCAGCGCCCCCGCCAATCATCGTCAAACTGCGCTTGCCCTTGCCTTGCATAGTGCGCGTAGCCGTAGCCGAAAGCGGGTAATCGGTACCGTTAATGTTGATCGAGCTCAGCGCAATCTGGAGTTTTGCAGCGCCTTTGAAGCGTCCTTTCGGCACCGCTTGCACCACTTTGCCGGTTGCCTCGGCTCCTTGTGGAATT
>Ga0070697_100003372_pt1 | contig 12287 bp, 9 predicted proteins | sample KBSK1501metaG_FD_65475 | JGI IMG/M metagenome (GOLD analysis project Ga0070697, IMG submission 65475) | Corn, switchgrass and miscanthus rhizosphere microbial communities from Kellogg Biological Station, Michigan, USA - KBS K1-50-1 metaG | ecosystem: Host-associated > Plants > Roots >... | reverse complement strand
TGGTCGCGCGGATCGAATCATTCGACAACTAGGCCAGAAATCAGTAGGGGCACGCCATATCGTGCCCCTACTGGGTGGACCTTCGTCGTCAAGCGAACCGCAAGCAGACGGGGCTCGGTAGCGCGATCCGCTCGACCGTGGGCGTCAGCCTGCCGTTCTGCGGATCGCGCGCGAACACCACGACAGAGTTCGACCGCTGATTGGCGACGAGCAGCCACCGCTCGGTCGGGTCGAGCGTGAAATTGCGCGGCCAGTCGCCCGCGGTGGAGATGACTTGTTCTAGCGTGAGCGCGCCCGTCGTCTCCGCCACGGAGAACACCGCGATGCTGTTGTGGCCACGGTTCGACACGTACAACGTGCGGCCGTTTGGTGCGACGTGGATGTCGGCCGGGTAATTGGTGCCGGTCCACCCAGCAGGTAGCGTCGAAAGCGTCGCCTGCGGAGACAGCGTGCCGGAGCCTGAGTCGAAGCGCAGCGTCGCGACCGTGGAGTCGAGCTCGTTGGCGACGAACACCAGCGGCAGGGTAGGGTGGAACGCGAGGTGGCGCGGGCCGGCGCCGGGACGCATGACAGCGTCACCTTCCTTTATATGTCGCAGAGATCTGCCTTTGAGGTCGAGCCGGTAGACGAACACGCGATCGGCGCCGAGGTCTGCGGCGAGCGCGAAACGGTTGGTGGGATCGGGAAGGATGCAGTGCGCATGCGGTGCTTCCTGACGCTCCGCAATCGGTCCAGTTCCTGTGTGCTGCACCACGTGCCCGGGTGCGAGTGCGCCGTTCGCCTCGATCGGGAGCAGCGCGACGCTCCCGCCGGCGTAGTTGGCGACGAGCAACGCGCGCCCACTCCGGTCCACGCTCACGTAGCAGGGTGCGCCACCGCCCGACGGCTGCTCGTTCAGTCGCGTGAGCGCGCCAGTCGCTCGCTCGAGCGCGAACGCGCTCACCGCGCCGGCCGGCTCGCGCTCGTTCACGGCGTAGAGCACCCGCCCATTCGGGTGGATACTAAGGAAGGAGGGGTTCGCGCCGGCGCTTACTGACCCGACTCGGAACAGCTCCCCGGAGGGCCGGACCATGCGGACCAGATAGATGTTTTCGGTATACGTCCCGACGTACAGCATGTCGGGATCCGTCCGCGCCTCGGTCATCGTGGTGCTTCCCCCGCGGTGAAGGTGTGGCGTCCACGCAATACTAGACGCTGAGCGTCGCATACGATACGCTGATCTTTACTCGGCGCTCGCCGCTTGAATCTCGCGGCCGCGTCCGGATGGTCCCGCGACGGCGGAGGCTTTCCTGGCGCAACGGATTCGCGTACTGATCATCGACGACAACCGCCTGATGCGAGGCGGGCTGAGTGCGCTGCTCAAAGCACAGCCCGACCTGCACGTCGTCGGCGCCGTCGCCAACCTCGCCGCCGCACTCCGCCAATTACTTGCGGTCACACTCCACGTTGTGCTCGTCGATGCAGGCTTGGGCAGCTATGACGGACTTCGCTGTGTGGAGCAGATCCGCAAGAGCGCGCCTGCCGCCAGGGTGATCGTGATGGATCTGCTGCCAGCGCCGGAAGAGGTCGTCGCCTACGTCAAGGCCGGGGCGAAGGGATTCATCATGAAGGACGCGACGGTCAGCGATTTCGTGGGCACGGTGCGATCGGTTGCCAAAGGATCGGACGTGATTCCCCCCGTCCTGGCCGGGACGCTCCTGTCGCACATCGCCGACGACGCGGTGATGCATAAGCGACCGGAAGCGGCGGACGCGGTGCGGATGACGAAGCGCGAGCAGGAGGTGATGCAGTTAATCACCGAGGGCTTGGACAACAAGGCCATCGCGCAGCAGCTCGGCGTCGCCGGCGACACCGTGAAATCCCACGTCCGCAACATTCTGGAAAAGTTGACGCTGCACAGCCGGCTCGCGATCGCGGCGCACTCGCGCAAGAGCGACGACGCCCGAGGGAGACCCTCAGCCTAGACCGACACCCGGGCGGGGCCGGTGATCGCAAAGTCCATCTTCAGGCGCTTCAGCTCCGCTGCGATCGCCCGGTCGACCGCGCGGACCTCATGTGGGGCATCGGTTACGACGAGGATGTGCGTGATGTGGGCATCCTTGACGATCTGCCCCGTCCACAGATGTCCGTCGCGCCGCGCCGCGATCCGCGCGCGGCGGAGCAGCATCTTGACCTTCGCAAACCGCGGCTCCGGCTGCGACGGATTGAGCTGATACGCATAGGCCCACCTCTCGGGCGCCCGCGGCCGTTGTTTCGGAGCCATGAGCGCTTATGGCCGGAATTGCGTCAGCGTGACCGCGTAGCTGTAGCCCGATGGGCCGCTCCCGTAGCCCGTCGTGGCCGCCAGCGGGAGGCCGACGTTCGGCGCGATGCACAGGTCCATGAGAATCTGGTCGTTCTGGCGCATCACGCCCCGTAACCCCTGGACTCCAGCGTACTGACACGTCGACTCCACTTTGAACCCTGAGCTCTGGCCCCCATTGCTGCTCGACCAACCCTCGCCCACCACCCAGGGGTGTCCGGCGAACAGCCCTGCGTAGCCCGGTGAGAACAGAGCAATGGCCGCCGGACCGAGCTGTGCCATTTGGGTCGCCGAGAGGCTTTCGTTCGGTCCCAGGATGATCGTCGACGAGAAGGGGCGCCTCCCCATCTGGCCCTGAACTCGCAACTGTATCCGACCCCCTCCTGCGTCCGACGCGTCGAGCTCGTAGAACCCCGATTGCGAGTGGCCCCCGACGTTCATGAGCGCCTCGTAACGGAAGTGCTCGGTGCCCCGGAACGAGTACCCACTCCACGTGAACGGTGCGGAGACCGGAGCCGCATAGACGACGGGTTGCGCGCCGACGTACCCACCGGGTGCCGGCGACGCGGCGGGAGCCGGACGCTGTGCCTCCCGCTGCTCGGGCGTCCCCCCGGCCGGGGCGAGCGGACACGTGCCCACACAGTCGCCGACGTGCGCAGGATCGCTGGCGTGTGCGGGGTCGCCGGTCAGCGTTCCCGTCGCCGAGCCCGCATCGGCTGAGGTGATCTTGATCTTCCCTACGGGCGAGGTCATGTGGCGCAGCACGGCTCCGGTCACGGGATCCTTGATGTCCCGACCTGGGCGCAGCACCGCGTACTCCGCGCCCACCTTCACGCCACCCGCCGTCCCGACGTTGATGATCAGCTCGCTCCCGGACACGTCGGCGACAAGCGCCGCTAGGACGGCGACCGTCTCTGTGTGCGGAATCTTGGGTGCCGCCGCAACCAGCGTCGCGACGAGGCTGTCCACCGCCGCCCGCATCGCTTCGCCGAGGAGCGTGCTGGCGAGGTCCGCGCTCCACATGTCCTGGCCACTGCGGTACACCGGGTGGTTATCGTCCTCGGTCTTCATCCTGGCGCGCTTCGATTCCCCCCTCCCATGTGCCACGGCCAGAATTTCCCCGGTCCCGATCTGCACGATCCGCGCGTCGATTGCGACGGTGGCCTTGGTCTCTCTGCGCATGCCCAAGTTGATGTTCTTGTCCTCGCGCTGGAACGTGGTGATGGACCCGATAATGATGGCGTCCACGCCGAGCAATCGGCCGAGCCTGGCGGCGGAGGAGGCATCCGATCGCGCGTCCTGCTGGAGATTCTGCTCGTTGAGGATGCGGTCGAGCTGGGCGCGCTCCAACACCGTGTAGGTGCCGTTCTGCGCCAGGTCGGAGAGGAGCTGGGCGGCGACGCCCTTTCCGATGTCCACGTCCGATCCCATGAGGCCGGTCACGAAGCTGTGCACGGTGGCGTAGTCGAAGTCGAGCACCGCCACCCGCCTCCGAGCGACCGGCGCGGGTACGTCCTGGGCGTCCAGCGCGGGCGCTATCAAGGCGGTGAGGCAGAGAGCTAGAGCAAGGCACTTCATAGGACGGCTCCTGTTGTGAGTGCAACGAACATTCGGTGCTGAACGCGTGCGGTGGTTCATCGGATATCCCTCTCTCTACGGCGCGCGCTTCGCCCCCTTCGTGTGTTCGGATCGCTACGCGACCTAATGGCCGGTCGAGGAGCTCGGGTTGAGGTGGCTGCTCGTCTGCAACGAGCGAGTGGGCGCGGCCCCTGCCACCGCAGGCCGAGCAGTGAGGATCGGTGCAATGTTGATCCTCGCGACGCCGGCCAGCGCCTTGCTGTTCGAGCTGTCGAAGAGGAGGATGTAATCATTTGAACCGGGCTCAATGACGGACGCGCAAGCAATTCTGATGCCGTTCATTCCGGCCGTGATCTGGTGCGGACGGAGCGACGTCGCCGGCAGATCAGGGTAACCACTTTGGGTCGCGCAATCGACCGCCTGACCGATGTTCGTCATTCCGGCACCCATATTCGCAAGGAACTGATTCTCTAACTGGATGCCTGCACCATAGTAGCCGTCCCACTCCCCGATGAAAACGAGACGGCCGTCTTCGCTCGCGAACTGCTTGAGCGTGTTGATCTCTGCCACCGTGTATGTGACGAGTGGGTTCCAGAGGAACAATACCTTGACGTTCGGGTCGATGGTCGTAATCGAGCCGCTCGTCGAGTTCAGTTCAATGATCGAGCTGATCCCCGTTTGGTTCAGGATGACGCTGCGCATCGTCGAGAGATTGTCGTCGTCGCAAGACGCGTCCGTCCCACACCTTGAATCTCTTCCTCGATCGAACGCGACAACTGAACCGGACGCACGGGGGCCGCTGGCTGTGTAAGTGACAAGGTTCGCAACGAGGATATGGTTGTTGTCATTTCCCATCCCCGTGTTGTCAAACAGGTTGTAGTCGTTAAACACGACGATATCCCGACCCGGAGGGGGGCCGACGACATTGAACGCGCTACTCGTGGCGCCTGTCAGACCGGTCGCGGACGCGGTCAGCGTGTACCCGGTGCCCGCGGGGTCGATGCTCAGGTTAGAGAAGGTGGCGACGCCATTGACCGCGGCGGCCGTGGTGGTCCCTGAGAGGGTCCCCCCATTCGGGTTTGTGCCGATCGCGACCATAATACTCGTGGTGGCGGTCGTCACGGTGTTGCCCTGGGCATCCTGGACCGCCACCTGCAATGCGGGCGTGATCGCCGCCCCGGCGGCCGCGTCGCTCGGCTGCACGGTGAAGACCAGCTTGGCCTCCGCACCAGCGCTAATGTTGAATGCGGTGCTTGTGGCACCCGTCAGGCCGGTCGCAGACCCGGTCAACGTGTAGCCAGTGCCCGCCTTGTTGAGACTCAAAGTCGAGAAGGTCGCCACGCCGCTGATCGCGGCTACGGTCATCGTTCCGGAGAGGATCCCACTCGCGGGGTTGGTCCCGATTGCCACCGTGATGATGGTCGTGGCGGTAGTCACAGTGTTGCCCTGAGCGTCCTCGACCGACGCCTGCACGGCGGGCGTGTTCGCAGCCCCCGCACCAGCATTGCTCGGCTGCACGGTGAAGACGACCTTGGCCGCCGCTCCTGCGCTGATGTCGAATGCGTTGCTCGTGGCGCTCGTCAGACTAGCAGCGGACGCGGTCAGCGTGTAGCCAGTGCCCGTCCTGTTCAGACTCAAGGTCGAGAACGTCGCCACGCCGCTGATCGCCGCGAGCGTCATGGTCCCAGAGAGGACCCCGCTCGCGGGGTTGGTCCCGATCGCGACCGTGATACTGGTGTTGGCGGTCGTCACGGTATTGCCCTGCGCGTCCTGCACCGTTACCTGCACCGCGGGCGTGTTCGCCGCTCCGGCGACCGCGTTGCTGGGCTGCAAGGTGAAGAGGAGCTTCGCCGCCGCCCCAACGCCAATGGTGAACGCGTTGCTCGTGGCGCCCACGAGGCCATTCGCCGCCGCGGTCAGCGTGTAACCGGTTCCACTTTTGTCGAGGCTCAACGTCGAGAAGGTCGCCACGCCGCTGATCGCCGCTACCGTCATCGTCCCGGAGAGGGTCCCACTCGCGGGGTTGGTCCCGATCGCCAGCGTGATGCTGGTCGTGGCAGTCGTCACGGTATTGCCCAGAGCATCCTGGACCGTCACCTGCACCGCGGGCGCGTTCGTCGCCCCGGCGGCCGCGTTGCTGGGCTGCACAGTGAAGAGGAGCTTGGCCGCCGCTCCGGCGCTGATGTTGAATGTGTTGCTCGTGGCGCTCGTCAGACTCGCAGCGGACGCGCTCAGCGTGTAGCCAGCGGCGGCTCGGTTGATGTTCAACGTCGAGAAGGTGGCGACGCCATTGACTGCGGCGACCGTCATCGTCCCGGAGAGGGTCCCACTCGCGGGGTTGGTCCCGATCGCCACCGTGATGCTGTTAGTAGCGGTTGTCACCGTGTTGCCCTGCGCATCCTGGATCGCCACCTGCACCCCGGGCGTGTTCGCCGCTCCGGCGACCGCGTTGCTGGGCTGCACGATGAAGGCGAGCTTCGCCGCGGCCGGGGGCGGGGGGGGCGGCGGGGGCGGGGGCGGCACCGGCCCTGCGCTGCTGCCAGAGCATCCGCCGAGCGCCAGACCACAGAGCACGACGCTTACCCAGAACCTGCCACCGAGCGAATGGTCTTGGGCCATGATCGAACCTTGTGTGGCGGGACAGAATTGCGGTAATCAGTCGTCCGCACGAACGCGAACGGCTCCAGTCTGGGGGTCGAACGATGGCGGGGGTATCGTCTGAACTGATCAGAGAGCGTAAGTCGGGACGTACCGAGCGAGAGGTACCCTTTTCAGGGTAGAGCCTCTCCTCGTACAGCTTTGCCGGGCGCGACGCCCTCGATCGCCCGTCCATTCGCGACGACGGACACACCGTTCACGATCACATGCCGAATGCCGACGGGCGAGAGTGACGGCTCGCGGTACGTCGAGCGATCCAACACAGTGGCCGGATCGAAGATCGTGATGTCCGCGTCCGCGCCGACACTGAGGCGCCCTTTCTGCCGCATCGCCGGCACGCGCGCCTCGAGTCGCTGCGCCGGCATCAGGGTCATTTTGCGGATTGCGTCCATCAGCGAGAGCCTCACCCCTGCACATCGTCCCCCCTCTCCCGAAGGGAGAGGGGGACAGGGGGTGAGGACGTAGCGGCCCAGCACGCGCGCGAACGTGCCGGCGGTCCGCGGATGGCCCGTGCCGTTCTGCCAATACGCGTCGCTCGCGATGATCGTGAGCGGGCTGGTTATCGCCGCGGCCACCATCGGCTCCGTGTTCGTGTGCACGACGACGGGACCGCCGGTGCGGGTATAGCGATCGAAGCTCTCACGGTTCAGCCGCTCGCCCGTGCGCGGCCACTCTAGCTCGGCCAGCCGCTCGTCGGGAGCGTTCTTGTAGACGTCCTGGATCACGGACGATGTGATCTCCGTCATGCCGGCATCATAGGGATACGCCTCCGTGGTCACATCGCGGCCCGAAGCGCGCGCGTCAGTGATCATCCGGAGCATCACGGGCGTTTCCGAAAGCCCGGCACTATTGATGTGCACCACATGCAATGGCGCCCCGGTTTCGCGCGCGAGCGCCAGCACCTCCTCGAGACCAGCGACGTTGGGGCGAATGTGTACGTGGATTGGTGTCTTCATTGCCCCGGCGACGCGGAACACCGCGAGCAGCTCGTCGTGGGTTGCCGCAGGCGTGTACGGAAATCCCGCGCCGATCGAGACCGCGCCTTCGCGGAGCCCGACCTCGATGCGTTTCGCGATCTCGCTGATCTGCTCAGGCGACGCCGCGCGATAGGCGCCGGCGCTCATCGGCATCCAGGTGCCGGAGTCGTGCATCACCGCCATCCGGACCTTGATGTGGCCGATCGAGACTCCGTAGTTGATCAGCTCGCCGGCACTTCGCTCGCGATACCAGGCGGCGACGTCCGCCGTGCCGAGCTCGAGCTCGAGCGCGGTCGTGACACCGTCGAGCGCGTAGAACCGATAGGTCTCAGGTGTCTGGCCGTGCGCGTGCAGATCGATGAAGCCGGGGGCGACCACGAGGCCGCGTGCGTCGATCGTGTCGCGGCCTTGGATCGCGCGCGCCGTGATCACGGCGATGCGTCCGCCCGCGAGCCCGAGGTTGCGGACTGCATCGAGGTTAGATGCCGGATCCATCACATGTCCGCCGAGGATGACGCGGTCGTAGACGGGCGGCGTGGCTAGCTGCAGGAGGAGTAACAGTCCGGTAATCATGGGATGACATCCTATCTCTTTTTTCAAAGAAGCGCCCGGGGTTGTCTTTCGCCGCCCCGGGTTGCGCGATATATCCGAGGACGGAGGAATTGCGTGACGACTTCGGCCGAAACGTCCGGAATCCCGTATCGCCGTCTGGGTCGTACCGGCGAGCTCGTCTCACTGGTTGGGCTCGGGGGCTACCACCTCGGCCGGCAGGCGGACGAGCAGGAGACGATCCGCATCGTGCGCATGGCCCTCGACAACGGCATCAACTTCCTCGACAACTGCTGGGACTATAATGGCGGTGCGAGCGAGATCCGCATGGGCAAGGCGCTGCGCGACGGCTATCGCGAACGTGCCTTTCTCATGACCAAGATCGATGGCCGCACCAAGGCGTCTGCCGCGCAGCAGATCGACGAATCGCTGGGCCGGCTGCAGACCGACCGAATCGATCTCATGCAGTTCCACGAGGTCATCCGCATGACCGATCCGGAACGCATCTTCGCGCCCGGCGGCGCCATGGAAGCGGTCGTCGCCGCGCAGCGCGCCGGCAAGATCCGCTACATCGGATTCACCGGCCACAAGAGTCCCGCCATCCATCTTCACACGCTCGAGACCGCCCGGGCGAATGCGTTCACCTTCGATACGGTGCAGATGCCGCTCAACGTGATGGATGCGCACTACGACAGCTTCGCGCAGCAGGTCGTGCCCGTGCTACTCGATCAAGACATCGGCGTGCTGGGCATGAAGCCGATGGGTGATCCATTCGTGCTCGTCAGCGGAACGGTGTCGGCCGTCGAGTGCCTCCACTACGCGATGAACCTGCCAACGAGCGTGGTCATCACCGGCTGCGATTCGGTCCCGGTGCTCGAGCAGGCGCTGCATGCCGCTCGCACGTTTCGACCGCTGAGCGCGGCGGCCGTGCAATCGCTGCTCGAGCGGACGGCGGGCGCGGCGCATGACGGGAAATACGAGCTCTACAAGACGACCCATCATTTCGATGGGACCTACTCGAATCCTCAATGGTCGGGGTGAACAATGTGCGTCCCGGGAAGAGTAGCCATTGCGGCGGCCTCCTGCGCGGTTCTCCTCCTCGGCGCGCGCGGTCGCGCGGGGGATGGGGACACGCACGAGTCCCAATTCCTGGCCGAGACCAACGCCGCCACGGACAGGATGATGGCGGCGATGCAGACCAAGCCAACCGGTGATGTCGACGCCGACTTCGTCGCCATGATGGTAGCACACCACCAGGGCGCGATCGCCATGGCGCAGGCCGAGCTGCGCTCGGGCCACAACGAGCAGCTGCGACGCCTCGCGCAGGAAATCATCGTGACCCAGCGCCAGGAGATCGCCGTCATGCAGCAGGCGATCCCGCCACTGACCGAGTCCACACCGATCAGCCACCGCGACCGCGTCTACGCGGCGGAGCAGTTCTCGAACACCGTCTCGGTCACCGACCCGGTCGACAACCGGCTGCTCGGCGTCATTCGTCTCGGAGACCCGCTCCCGGGGAACCTGAGCCCGCTCTATCACGGACAGCTCCTGGTCCACGGGATGGGCTTCTCGCCGGATCATCGGACCCTCGCGGTGGTGTCGATCGGTTCGAACTCCGTGACCTTCATCGATACACCGACCAACGCGGTCAAACACGTCACCTATGTGGGACGCTCCCCGCACGAGGCGTTCTTCACACCGGACGGAAAGGAAGTGTGGGTCGCGGTGCGCGGGGAGAACTACATTGCCGTGCTCGATGGCACCAGCTACGAGGAAAAGACGCGCATCACGGTCCCCAGCGGGCCCGGCATGCAGATCTTCTCCCCGGACGGGACGTACGGTTACGTCTGCTCGTCCTTCACCCCAGAAACCGTCGTCATTACGGCGGCCGATCACCAGATCGTGGGGCGGATTCCCCAGCTCAGCCCATTCTGCCCGAACATCGCGGCGACGCCGGACGGCAAGCAGGTCTGGTTCACCCTGAAAGACGTGGGCAAGGTCATGGTGTTCGATGCCCACCCGCCGTTCGCGGTTCTCAAGACGATCGACACAGGGCCGATCACCAACCATGTCAACTTCGCCGCGAACGCGAATGGCAGCTTCGCCTACGTGACCGTGGGTGGTCTCAATGAAGTCCAGGTGTTTCGGACGGACGACTTCGCCCGCATTGCCACGATTCCCGTGGGCAGACTGCCGCACGGCGTGTGGCCGTCCGGCGACGGCACCAGGGTGTATGTCGGACTCGAGAACGAGGACCGGCTCGCCGTGATCGACGCCCTGACCAACCGCGTGATCGCGAGCGTCCCGATCGGCCAGGCGCCGCAGGCCCTGAATTACGTGCCCGACGCTGTGCCCGAGGGCGACGGCTTGCAGGGCCTGCAGCCACTCGGTGTCGCGGGCGAGGTCGCCCACCTCACGCTCGTGGCGCCCGCGCGTGCCGGCGGTTCGGGGGAGAAGGCACCGACCAGCGTTTCGTTGTTCGATCAGGGGTTGTTGCAGGTGCTACAGGCGTCAGTGACGGGACTCGAGCCGAAACAACCTTACGTGCTCGCCCTTTCTGCTCGCCCGGACGGCGGCGGCGTGCTGGAAGCGCTCGCCGCGTTCACCACGAACCCGGCGGGTTCGGCGATCGTGAACGCCATCGGTCCGATCCGGCAGGTCGTGCGCGGAGAGAAGGACGTACCGCGCCGCTACCTTGTGATCGTGGCGGGCACCACCACGCAACTGGGGGGACTGAAACAGATCCAGTCCCACCGTCCAGACTGATCGTGGGTGAGCCATTCCGCGGCTCGCATTCGCTGCGCTGACCATCGCCACGTCGGTGGCTTCGGGGCAGACGGTCGGGCCTCGTAAGGGCACGCTCCTCAGCACGACGCTGTCATATACGGGCGAGCTGGTGACCAACGTCGCCGGCGGCGCGGGGCGTGGCACGACTTTCCCCGGCGTGGTGGGCGTCCAGGCGTTACTCCGGCTGGACCGGCTCGTCGGGTGGTCGGGCGCGCGCGTGTTCGTATTCGCGCTTGGCACCCATGGCGGAGCGCCGAGCGCCTTCGTCGGTGACGCGCAGGGGGTGAGCAACCTTGCGGCTCCGCCCACGCTGCGGCTCGAGGAAGCCTGGCTGCAGCAGAACCTGTTCGCGAATCGGCTGTCGTGGCTGCTGGGACGCTACGATGTGAATAGCGAGTTCTATCGCCTGCAATCGGCGTCGCTCTTCCTCAATAGCTCGTTTGGAATCGGTCCGGAACTCTCGCAAAGCGGCGGCGGCCCCGGACCGTCCATCTATCCCAGCGCACGCTTCGGCTCGCGTCTCGACTTCAAGCCATCACGAAACACAGTCTGGCGTGCGGCCGCCCTCGACGGACCGATGCTCATCAGCGAAGTGGCGCTACTCGCGCGCCCGGACACCGCGGAGCAGCCGTCCCAGCGCCGCTTCGCGATCGGCCGTGGACAGACGCGGGGGTATGCCGCCAAGCTCGCGCTGGGTGCCTGGTACTACACCGGACGATTCGCCGATCTCAGCGATCCAACCCGGCATCGGGGCAGCGCCGGCGCATATCTCCTCGGTGACATCACGCTGCGGTCGCTGAGCGCCTTCGCGCAGCTCGGCCTCGGCGATGGCCGCGTCAACCAGTTTGGTGGTTATGTGGGGGGAGGTTTCACGCTCGTCGGCCCCATTCCGAGTCGCGCGCAGGACATGCTGGGACTGGCGGTGGCCGCCGCCCGGAACGGATCGCACTTCGAGCGCGCTCAAGCGATGAGTGGGATCCCGGCGGCGGGGGAGACCAGCGTGGAACTCACCTATCTCGCGCAGATCGGCTCGTGGCTTGGTGTGCAGCCCGACGCGCAGTACGTGCTCCATCCCGGCGGTACGCGCCCGTTGAAGAACGCAACGGTGCTTGGTCTGCGCGTCGCCATATCGCGTTGATTGTCAAAAACCTCGCCCCAGCATGTCATCCGAAGGATTGCCAACCGGTTGGCGCGCCGTATATCTGACGCCGATGGTTGACGCCACGAACAGCGGCGCGCTCGCGGCCCAGCTGCGGGCCACGCTCGACCAGATCCCCGCCTACACCTGGTACGCTCTTCCCACCGGCGGGCTCACCTTCGTCAATGCGCGGTGCGGCGAGTACCTCGCTCTCCCGAATGACCATCCGCTGCGCTTGGGGATCGACACCGGCGCCGCGTGGGACTCCCATCTCGCCTTCCTGCATCCGGACGACTTC
>Ga0070697_100003370_pt1 | contig 12287 bp, 8 predicted proteins | sample KBSK1501metaG_FD_65475 | JGI IMG/M metagenome (GOLD analysis project Ga0070697, IMG submission 65475) | Corn, switchgrass and miscanthus rhizosphere microbial communities from Kellogg Biological Station, Michigan, USA - KBS K1-50-1 metaG | ecosystem: Host-associated > Plants > Roots >... | reverse complement strand
GTGTTCGGGCGCGCGGCGGCGGCGCGCTGCGCCGAGATCGTGCATCCCGGCGAGAAGCTGCCGGACCTGCCGGTCGCGGCGGCCGATTTCGCGATTTCGCGGCTCGACCGCTTCCGCAACGCAAAGGGCGCGACCCCCACGGCGGAACTGCGCGTCAAGATGCAAAAGGTGATGCAGTCGAACTGCGCCGTGTTCCGCACCGGCGAAGTGCTGCGCAAAGGCACGCAGCTCATCCACGACGTGTTCGCGGGCATCACCGACATCCATGTCAGCGACCGCTCGCTGATCTGGAATTCGGACCTCGTTGAGACGCTCGAATTCGACAATTTGATCGCGCAGGCGGCGGTCACGATGGAGTCGGCGCTGAACCGGCAGGAATCGCGCGGCGCGCATGCGCGCGAGGACTTTCCCGAGCGCGACGACAAGAACTGGATGAAGCATTCGCTGTCGTGGTTCGACGACAAGACCGGCAAGGTGAGGCTCGACCACCGTCCGGTGCATGCCTACACGCTGACGAACGAAGTGCAGTACATCGAGCCGAAGAAGAGGGTTTATTGAGAGCGGGCACCATGGTCGAACTGACGCTGCCGAAAAATTCGAAGGTGAAAGAGGGCAAGGTGTGGCCGAAGCCCGCCGGCGCGAAGCGCCTCACCGAGTTCCGTATCTATCGCTGGGACCCGGACGTGGGCGGCAACCCCCGTATCGATACCTATTTCGTCGATCGCGACGATTGCGGGCCGATGATTCTCGACGCCATCATCTGGATCAAGAACAAGATCGACGCGACGCTCACCTTCCGCCGCTCCTGCCGCGAGGGCGTGTGCGGCTCCTGCTCGATGAACGTCGACGGACTCAACGCGCTCGCTTGCACACGCGCGATCGATGAAGTGGCGGCGCCGGTGAAGATCTATCCGCTGCCGCATCAGCCGGTGGTCAAGGACCTCGTCTCGGATCTTTCGAACTTTTACGCGCAGTACGCGGCGATCGAGCCGTGGCTGCACACCGAGACGCCGGCCCCGCAGCAGGAATGGCGGCAAAGCCATGCCGAGCGCGAAAAGCTCGACGGGCTCTACGAGTGCATTTTGTGCGCTTGCTGCTCGACGTCGTGCCCGAGTTATTGGTGGAATCCAGAGCGCTACATGGGGCCGGCGGCGCTGTTGCAGGCCTATCGCTGGATCGTCGATTCGCGCGACGAGGCGACCGGTGAGCGGCTCGATTTCCTGGAAGACCCGTTCCGCCTCTATCGCTGCCACACCATCATGAACTGCTCACAGGTCTGCCCCAAGGGGCTCAATCCCGCAAAGGCGATCGCCGCGATCAAGAAGAAGATGGTCGCACGGCAGCTTTAGCCGTCAGTCATCCGCTCGATGGTGGCAGGTATTTCTAGCGACACAATAAATAAATTACGCGCCAATTCCGGCGCGCGACGAGATTCGGCGGTTTGTTGGCACAACGCCGAACATTCCCGCCGTCACCGACGAGCGTCAGGCTGCTTTCAGCATCCGGCTCTGTGCGTCGAGGAGCGTGGTGGCGAAGCTGTAGCCGTCGGCCATGCATTCGCGAAAGAGCGAAAGTGGATCGGGCCGTGGGTTGGTGATTTCGGCGACGACGTCGTTCGCTTCGAAGCGAAGGTCGGCCTCGTATTTGCGCGCGATCGCCTGCATTGGATGATTATGGGAAAGGCAGTTCATGTAGAGCTTGCGGATCGAACGGTTGCGTGCGGCGAGGATGGTGCGGCCCATGAGCGCCGAGCCGACGCCGGCGCTTTGCCACGGCTGTTCGATCGAGAAAGCGGCCTCGGCTTCGTCCGAAAAATGATCGGCGGCGACGCGGAGCTCCGCGCAGCCGCGCAGGACGCCATCGACGAAGAAGCCGTGGACGACCGAATCCGCCCCCAGTGCCTTGGCCGCGTATTTCTCGATGAAATAATCGGTGACCGGGGTTCCAAACCGGTTGGCGCGGCTCGCCGGGTCGAGGCGCAAGAGGTGCTCGCGAAAGCGGTTGGTTTCGCCGATCCAAAGCTTGCGGATGACGCCGGGGGTTTCGGGAGACTCATACATGATGCTAATCCTTGGCCCTCGATATGGTCGATTCATGCTTGAAAATCAATGTATTGCCGCTATGCAACAAAAGCATGACCTGGAATTGACGGTGACACGACGCAAACCGCCTCAACGGGCAACTTTCGAGGGCATTTCGCAGCAAACCGCGCAACAATCCTGTTTTGGCGGTAACTCCTGTGGCATTGAAGCGGCGGGCGCGGGCGCTGCGCCGCGCACGATCGGAATCCCCGACGGACGCTTTTCCGAATGGTAGCGATCGTGGAGCGCTATGCCGCACAGGTCGCGGCCGGAGCAATCGAATCGGATCCGGGCCAGCTTCACGCGATCGGCCGCTTGGCGCGGCTTGAGCGCGACCTTGCCGACTACCGCCCGCCCGCCAAATCCGGCGCGCTCGGCTGGTTGATGGCGCGGCAGCCGGCGGCCGCACCACGCGGCGTCTATCTCTTCGGTGAAGTCGGCCGCGGCAAGACCATGCTGATGGACCTGTTCTTCGCGGGAGCGCCGGTCGCGAAGAAGCGGCGGGCGCATTTTCATGAGTTCATGGCGGATGTGCACGTCCGCATCCGGGATATCCGCCATAAATTGAAATACGGAGAGGTTTCGAACGGCGATCCCATCGCGTTCGCGGCCGGCGCGATCGCCGGAGAAATCTCGCTCTTGTGCTTCGACGAGTTCCTCGTCACCGACATCGCCGACGCGATGATCCTCGGGCGGCTGTTCGAAAAATTGTTCGAGCGGGGCGTCGTGCTGGTCGCGACCTCCAATGTGCCGCCCGCGGAGCTTTACAAGGACGGGCTCAACCGCGCGCTGTTCGTGCCGTTCATCCATTTGCTCGAAGAGCGCGTGGAAGTGGTTCGGCTAGAAGCGCGCACCGATTTCCGGCTGGAGAAATTGCAAGATGTTGCGAGCTGGCATGTTCGCGCGGACAAGGTGGCGGGCGCGTCGATCGACCGCGCTTGGCGGCGTCTCGCCGGTCCGGACGGCGGCGCGCCGCTCGAACTCCCGCATCTCGGGCGCGCCATCCACGTGCCGCGCGCGGGCGGGGGTGCCGCGCGCTTTACCTTTCGGGATCTGTGCGAAATGCCGCTCGGGACGAGCGACTTCGTCGCGATTTCGCGAGCGTTTCACACGGTGATCGTCGAGAACATCCCGCTGATCGCGGCCGAGCGGCGCAACGAAGCCAAGCGATTCATTCTCCTGATCGACACGCTCTACGACAATGCGGTGAAGCTGATCGCATCGGCGGCGGCCGAGCCCGACCGGCTCTATACCGGGACCGAAGGCTTTGAGGCGTTCGAGTTCCGCCGCACGGCGTCGAGGCTCTATGAGATGCGCTCGGTCGCTTATTTGGCGCTCCCGCACGCGCGGCGCGATTCGAGGACGACGGGCGACACCACCGGCATCGTCGAGACGTGAATGCGAAGAACGGACGATGTTTCCGCGCTTGAGCGGCTTGTGCAAACGGGCTAGAGGCTAGGCGGCCCTGCGGCCGATATTGCAGCTCTGCGCCCCTCCAGCAGGATTTTTCCTTCCATGGCACGCAAGAAGATCGCTTTGATCGGAGCCGGCCAGATCGGCGGCACGCTCGCTCTCCTCGCCGGGTTGAAGGAACTCGGCGACATTATTCTCTTCGACGTGGTGGAGGGCATTCCGCAGGGCAAGGCGCTCGACATCGTCCAGTCCTCGCCGGTCGAGGACTTCGATGCCAACGTCGTCGGCGCCAACTCCTATGAGGCGATCGAGGGCGCCGACGTGATCATCGTCACCGCCGGCGTGCCGCGCAAACCCGGCATGAGCCGCGACGATCTTCTCGGCATCAATCTCAAGGTCATGGCGCAGGTCGGCGCCGGTATCCGCAAATACGCGCCGAAAGCGTTCGTGATCTGCATCACCAATCCGCTCGACGCCATGGTATGGGCGTTGCAGACCGCCTGCGGCTTGCCCAAGAACATGGTCGTGGGCATGGCGGGCGTCCTCGATTCCGCGCGCTTCCGCTACTTTCTCGCCGACGAGTTCAAGGTTTCGATCGAGGATGTGACCGCCTTCGTGCTCGGCGGCCACGGCGACACCATGGTGCCGTTGGTGCGCTATTCGGCCGTTGCCGGCATTCCGCTGCCCGATCTCGTCAAGATGGGCTGGACCACGGAGGCGCGCGTCGAGGGTATCGTGCAGCGCACCCGCGACGGCGGCGCCGAGATCGTGAATCTCCTCAAGACGGGCTCGGCGTTCTACGCGCCGGCCTCGTCGGCGATCGCGATGGCGGAGAGCTATCTCAAAGACAAGAAGCGCGTGTTGCCCTGCGCCGCCTTCCTCAACGGCGAGTACGGCGTAAAGGGCCTCTATGTCGGCGTGCCGGTAGTGATCGGCGCCAAGGGCGTCGAGCGCGTGGTGGAAATCGAGCTCAATAAGGACGAGCAGGCGATGTTCGACAAATCGGTCTCGGCGGTGCAGGGACTCGTCGACGCCTGCATCAAGATCGCACCCGACCTCGGCAAGTGATCTCGCGGAGAATGTTCGCGCGGCGCTTCTGAAATTCGAGGATCACAATGAACATTCACGAGTATCAAGCGAAAGCCGTATTGCGCGAATTCGGGGTGCCGGTGCCGCGCGGCATTGCGGCGTTCTCGCCCGAGGAAGCGGCGAAGGCTGCGGGCGAACTCGGCGGCTCCGTCTGGGTCGTCAAGGCGCAGATTCACGCCGGCGGCCGCGGCAAGGCGGGCGGCGTCAAGGTGGTGAAATCCGTCGACGAGGTGAAGAAAGAAGCCAGGCGCATGCTCGGCTCGACGCTCGTTACGCACCAGACCGGGCCGCATGGAAAAGAAGTCAACCGCCTGTATATCGAGGAAGGGGCGGCGATCGCGAAGGAGTTCTACCTTTCGCTGCTCGTCGACCGTGACAGCTCGCGTGTCGCCTTCGTGGTCTCGACCGAAGGCGGCATGGACATCGAGAAGGTCGCGCAAGAGGCGCCCGACAAGATCGTCACCTTCGCAGTCGATCCGGCGACCGGCATCTGCCCGTACCACGCGCGGCGCGTCGGAAAGGTGCTCGGCCTCGGCGCGAATCAGCAGAAGCAGGCGAGCGCATTGATCGGCGCGCTCTACAAGGCGTTCACCGAGAAGGACATGAGCCTGCTCGAAATCAACCCGCTGATCGTGACGAACGACGGCAAGATCGTCTGCCTCGACGCCAAGGTCGGCTTCGACGACAACGCGCTGTTCCGGCATCCGGATGTCGCGGCGCTGCGCGACATTACCGAAGAGGATCCGAAGGAAGTCGAGGCCTCGAAATACGACCTCAACTACATTTCGCTCGAAGGCACGATCGGCTGCATGGTGAACGGCGCCGGGCTCGCCATGGCGACCATGGACATCATCAAGCTCTATGGCGAGGCGCCGGCGAACTTCCTCGACGTCGGCGGCGGCGCCACCACGGAAAAAGTGACGGCGGCGTTCAAGATCATCACCTCCGATCCAAACGTGAAGGGAATTCTCGTCAATATTTTCGGCGGCATCATGCGCTGCGACGTGATCGCGGAGGGCGTGGTAGCGGCGGTGAAGGAAGTCGGCCTGAAGGTGCCGCTCGTCGTTCGCCTCGAAGGGACGAACGTCGAGCTCGGCAAGAAGATTTTGAAGGAATCGGGTCTCGACGTGATTCCCGCCAACGACCTCGACGACGCCGCGCAGAAGATCGTCAAAGCGGTAAAGGGAAAGAAGTGATGTCAGTCCTCGTCAATCAATCGACGAAGGTCATCTGCCAGGGCTTCACCGGCAAGAACGGCACCTTCCATTCCGAACAGGCGATCAAGTACGGCACCAAAATGGTCGGCGGCACAGCGCCGGGCAAAGGCGGCTCGCAGCATCTCGGTCTGCCGGTGTTCGATACCGTAATCGAGGCCAAGGAAAAGGTCGGCGCCGACGCGAGCGTGATCTACGTGCCGCCCGCCGGCGCCGCCGATGCGATCTGTGAGGCGATCGACGCGGACATTCCGCTCATTGTCTGCATCACCGAGGGCATTCCCGTCGCGGACATGGTGAAGGTCAAGCGCTCGCTGTCGGGCTCGAAGTCGCGCCTCGTCGGCCCCAACTGCCCCGGCGTGATCACGCCCGGCGAGTGCAAGATCGGCATCATGCCCGGTCACATCCACAAGCGCGGCAAGGTCGGTATTGTTTCGCGCTCGGGCACGCTTACATACGAGGCGGTGTTCCAGACCACCGCCGAAGGCCTCGGGCAGACCACCTGCGTCGGGATCGGCGGCGATCCGGTCAAGGGCACTGAATTCATCGACGTGCTCGAAATGTTCCTTGCCGACAAAGAGACCGAGGCGCTGATCATGATCGGCGAGATCGGCGGTGCGGCCGAGGAAGACGCCGCCCAGTTCCTGCGCGACGAGGCGAAGCGCGGCAAGAAGAAGCCATGCGTCGGTTTCATCGCGGGCCGCACCGCGCCGCCCGGACGCAGAATGGGTCACGCAGGTGCCATTATTTCCGGCGGAAAAGGAGACGCGGAGTCGAAAATCGCGGCGATGGAGACGGCGGGCATTCGCGTGTCGCCATCGCCCGCACGGCTCGGCAAAACGCTCGTAGAGGTGCTAAAAGGCTGATAGGACTTGAATTCTCGACTTGATCGGCAGCGCAAGCGCGGCGTTGCCGCGTGCATCACGGAAAGCGGCATCCGTCATGCATGGAAGCGGAAACCGGACGAGGCACCGCATCGCAATCATGGCAAGAGCATCGGACAACGACATCTTTCTCAAGACGTCATTTCTCTATGGCGGCAATGCCGCTTACCTCGAGGATCTAGAGGCGCGCTACGAACAGAATCCGTCGTCGGTCGACGAGGGCTGGCGCTCTTTCTTCGCGGCGCTGAAGGAGGAGAAGGGCGACGCCGTCAGGAACGCCAAGGGGGCGTCGTGGAAGCAGCCCGGCTGGCCGGTGCCGATGAACGGCGAACTCGTCGCCGCGCTCGACGGCAATTGGATCGAGGTCGAGAAGGGGCTCGGCCAAAAGATCAAGGCGGAAGCCGAGCCGCGCGGCGTCGAACTCAGCCGCGAAGAGGTCCAGCAGGCGACGCGCGACTCGGTCAAGGCGCTGATGATGATCCGCGCCTATCGCATGCGCGGGCACCTGCACGCCAAGCTCGATCCCTTGGAGCTCGAACCGCAGCCCGTGCAGCCCGAACTTGACCCCGCTTCCTACGGCTTCACCGAGGCCGATCTCGACCGCAAGATTTTCATCGACCACGTGCTCGGGCTCGAATTCGCGAGCGTGCGCGAGATGGTGGCGATTCTTACGCGCACCTACTGCCAGACGATCGGCGTCGAATTCATGCACATCTCCTCGCCGGAGGAGAAGGGTTGGATTCAGGAGCGCATCGAAGGCCCCGACAAGGAAATCACCTTCACGCGCGAGGGCAAACGCGCGATCCTGAACAAACTCGTCGAGGCCGAGGGCTTCGAGAAGTTCATCGACGTGAAATACACCGGCACCAAGCGCTTCGGCCTCGACGGCGCGGAATCCATGATCCCGGCGCTCGAACAGATCATCAAGCGCGGCGGCGCGCTCGGCGTGCACGAAATCGTCTTCGGCATGGCGCACCGCGGGCGGCTGAACGTGCTCGCGCAGGTGATGGCCAAGCCCCACCGCGTGATCTTCCATGAATTCAAGGGCGGCTCGGCGATGCCGACCGAGGTTGAGGGCTCCGGCGACGTGAAATATCATCTCGGCGCCTCGTCCGACCGCGAGTTCGACCACAACAAGGTGCACCTGTCGTTGACGGCGAACCCGTCGCATCTCGAAATCGTCGATCCGGTGGTACTCGGTAAAGTGCGCGCGAAACAGGATCAGTATCACGCGACGCCCGAAGATCGCACGATGGTGATGCCGCTCCTCATCCATGGCGATGCCTCGTTCGCGGGGCAGGGCGTGGTGGCGGAGTGCTTCGGCCTTTCCGGGCTCAAGGGCTATCGCACCGGCGGGTCGCTGCATTTCATCGTCAACAACCAGATCGGCTTCACCACCGATCCGCGCTACGCGCGTTCCTCGCCCTATCCGTCCGACGTCGCCAAGATGATCGAGGCGCCGATCTTCCACGTCAACGGCGACGATCCCGAGGCGGTGGTGTTCTGCGCCAAGGTCGCGACCGAGTTCCGGCAGAAATTCCAGAAGCCGGTGGTGATCGACATGTTCTGTTATCGCCGTCACGGCCACAACGAGGGCGACGAGCCATCGTTCACCCAACCCCTGATGTACAAGAAAATCCGCTCGCATCCGACGGCGCTGGAAATCTACGGCAAGAAGTTGGAGGCCGAGGGCTTCGTTTCGCAAGGCGACGTCGAGCGGATGAAGGCGGGCTGGCGCGCGCATCTCGAAGCCGAATTCGAATCGGGCCAAAGCTACCAGGCGAACAAGGCCGACTGGCTCGACGGCAAGTGGTCGGGCATCAGGCAAGCGGACAGCGCCGACGATCCGCGCCGCGGCAATACCGGGGTCGCGCTCGAAACGCTGAAAGAAATCGGCAAGAAGATCACCAAGACGCCCGAAGGCTTTCATCCGCACCGCACCATCACGCGCTTTCTCGAGGCGCGGGCCAAGATGATCGCGACGGGCGAGGGGGTCGATTGGGCGACCGGCGAGGCGCTCGCTCTCTGCTCGCTGCTGTTGGACGGCAATCCGGTGCGCCTCACCGGACAGGACGTCGAGCGCGGCACCTTCTCGCAGCGGCATTCGGTGGTCTTCGACCAGGAGAACGGCGAGCGCTACACGCCGTTCAATTACGTGCGCGACGGCCAGGCCCGCTACGAAGTCTGCAATTCGATGCTGTCGGAAGAGGCCGTGCTCGGCTTCGAATACGGCTATTCGCTCGCCGAGCCGAAAGCGCTCACCATCTGGGAGGCGCAGTTCGGCGACTTCGTCAATGGCGCGCAGGTCGTGATCGATCAGTTCATCTCCTCGGGCGAGCGCAAGTGGCTGCGCATGTCGGGTCTCGTGATGCTGTTGCCGCATGGCTACGAGGGGCAGGGGCCCGAGCATTCGTCGGCGCGGCTGGAGCGCTTCCTGCAGCTGTGCGCCGAGGACAACATGCAGGTGGCGAACTGCACGACGCCGGCGAATTTTTTCCACATCCTGCGCCGGCAATTGAAGCGCGACTTCCGCAAGCCGTTGATCCTGATGACGCCGAAATCGCTGCTGCGCCACAAGCGCGCGGTCTCGAAGCTCGATGAAATGGGACCGGGCACGTTTTTCCATCGCGTGTTGTGGGACGAGGCGCAGCTGCGTCCGAAGGGCGCCGTCAAACTTGTCGCCGACGACAAGATTCGCCGCGTCGTGCTATGCTCGGGCAAGGTTTATTACGATCTCTACGAGGAGCGCGAAAAACGCGGCGCCGGCGACGTCTATCTCCTGCGCGTCGAGCAGCTCTATCCGTTCCCGCTGAAGTCGCTGGTGAGCGAGCTTGCCCGCTTCAAGAACGCGGAGATCGTCTGGTGCCAGGAAGAGCCACGCAACCAGGGCGCCTGGGCGTTCGTGCAGCCCTATCTGGAGTGGGTGCTGGAACAGGTTCACGCCAAGAGCGCGCGGCCGCGCTATATCGGGCGCGTGGCTTCGGCCTCGACCGCAACCGGGTTGATGTCGAGCCACATGAAACAGTTGAAAGCGTTCCTCGACGAGGCGTTGGGCTGAATCGTTTGGAGATTTGACGATGGCGACCGAAATCCGCGTGCCGACGCTCGGCGAATCCGTCACCGAGGCAACGATCGGCCGCTGGTTCAAGAAAGCAGGCGAGGCGGTCGCGGTCGACGAGCCGTTGGTCGAACTGGAAACCGACAAGGTGACGGTCGAGGTGCCGGCGCCGGTCGCGGGCGTGTTGTCCGAGATCAAGGCCAAGGACGGCGATACCGTCGCGGTCGGCGCGCTGTTGGGCTCGATCGCGGAAGGAGCGGGAGGCAAGGCCGCGCCAACGGCGGCGCCCGCGAAGGCGACGGCTGAAACCGCCAAGCCCGCGGCTTCCGCGCCGGCGAAACCGGGCGCTGCCGCGTCGGCGGCGAAAAAAGTTTCCGGCGACGGCCCGCAGCCGCCAGCGGTCCGCCGGCTCGCGGCCGAGACCGGCGTCGATCCGGCGACCGTCGCGGGCTCCGGCAAGGATGGCCGCGTCACCAAGGGCGACATGCTCGCCGCAATCGCGGCCGGGCCCTCGATCGCGCCGCCTACGCCCCCCATTGCTCGTGGTCCGTCGCCGCCCGATGACGCCGCGCGCGAGGAGCGTGTGCGCATGACGAAGCTCCGGCAGACCATCGCCCGGCGCTTGAAGGATGCGCAGAATACCGCCGCCATGCTCACGACGTTCAACGACGTCGACATGAGCGCGGTAATGGCGATGCGCGCGCGCTACAAGGAGACGTTCGAGAAGAAGCACGCCGTCAAGCTCGGCTTCATGGGCTTCTTCGTGAAGGCTTGCATCCAGGCGCTGAAAGAAATTCCGGCGGTGAATGCCGAGGTCGACGGCGCTGACCTCGTATACAAGAACTACTATCACATCGGCGTCGCGGTCGGCACCGACAAGGGTCTGGTGGTGCCGGTGGTGCGTGAAGCCGACCAGCTCTCGATCGCGGAGATCGAGAAGAAGATCGCGGATTTCGGCCGGCGCGCGCGCGACGGCCATCTCACTATCGACGAGATGCAAGGCGGCACCTTCACCATCTCGAACGGCGGCATTTACGGCTCGTTGCTCTCGACGCCGATTCTGAACGCGCCGCAATCGGGAATTTTGGGCATGCACCGGATCGATGAGCGGCCGGTCGCGGTGAACGGGCAAGTCGTCATCAAGCCGATGATGTATCTAGCGCTCTCCTACGACCATCGCGTCGTCGACGGCCAACAGGCGGTCACCTTCCTGGTGCGGGTGAAGGAAAGCCTGGAAGATCCGGCGCGGCTCGTGCTCGATCTATGAAGCCAATCCTTGGCCCATGCGGCGCGGGCGATCCAGTCATGCGTCGCATCTTCTTTCCGGGCTGGCCCATTCGCCGCCATCTTGTTGAAACATGTGATTGAATGCCGGGTTGCCCCGGCGAGCCGAAAGAGACAGCAAAATGGCCTACGACGTCGTCGTCATCGGCACCGGACCCGGCGGCTATGTCTGCGCCATCCGCGCGGCACAGCTCGGGTTGAAAACCGCCGTGATCGAGAAGGACAAGACCTTCGGCGGCACCTGCCTCAACGTCGGCTGCATTCCCTCGAAGGCATTGTTGCACGCCTCGCACCTTTACGAGGAAGCCGGGCGCGATTTCGAAAAGATGGGAATCAAGCTGCCGGCGCCGAAGCTCGATCTCTTGCAAATGATGAAGTTCAAGCAGGAGGGCGTCGACGGCAACGTCAAGGGCGTTGACTTCCTGTTCAAGAAGAACAAGGTCGACACCTATATCGGCAAAGGCAAGATCGCCACGCCCGGCAAGGTCGAAATCTCCACCGGAAACGGCAAGACCGAAACGATCGAAACGAAATCGATCGTAATCGCCACCGGCTCGGACGTGACGCGGCTCTCGGGCATCGAGATCGACGAGAAGCGCATCGTCTCTTCGACCGGCGGACTGGAACTATCGAAAGTTCCCGACCGCCTGCTCGTGGTCGGCGCGGGCGTGATCGGCCTCGAGCTCGGCTCGGTATGGCGGCGGCTCGGCTCGCAGGTCGAAGTGGTCGAGTTCCTCGACCGCATCCTTCCCGGCATGGACGGCGAGATCGCGCGCTCGTTCCAGCGCCTTCTCGAAAAGCAGGGAATTAGGTTCCGTCTCGCCTCCAAGGTCACCGGCATCGATCCGAAGGGCAAGACGTTGAAAATCTCGGTGGAGCCGGCGGCGGGCGGCAAGGCGGAGCAGCTTGAGGCCGATATCGCGCTCGTCGCGATCGGCCGCGTGCCCTACACCGAGGGCCTCGGTCTCGCCGAGGTGGGCGTCAAGCTCGACAACAAGAAGCGCGTTGTCGTCGACGCGCGCTTCAAGACCAACATCGCAGGCATCTATGCGATCGGCGACGTGATCGCCGGCCCGATGCTCGCGCACAAGGCCGAGGACGAGGGCATCGCCGTCGCCGAGATCATTGCCGGCAAGGCGGGGTTGGTGAACCATGACGCGATCCCGAACGTGATTTACACCTTCCCGGAGGTTGCTTCGGTGGGGAAGACGGAAGAGGAACTGAAGGCCGAGGGTATCGCCTACCGCGTCGGCAAGTTTCCGTT
>Ga0070697_100003369_pt1 | contig 12288 bp, 5 predicted proteins | sample KBSK1501metaG_FD_65475 | JGI IMG/M metagenome (GOLD analysis project Ga0070697, IMG submission 65475) | Corn, switchgrass and miscanthus rhizosphere microbial communities from Kellogg Biological Station, Michigan, USA - KBS K1-50-1 metaG | ecosystem: Host-associated > Plants > Roots >... | reverse complement strand
CCCTGTTGCATGACGTAGAGGCCCGCGCGCAGCGCCGCGAGCGCGTCGCGTCCACCGGCATAGCAAGTCTTACCGCGGACCGGCGCAGTGTAGCCGGCGGCCGCGAGTTCAAGCACCAAACCCTTGGCAGCGGCGATTTGATGATCGCGATTCATGACAATCTGATCGGCAAGGGTAAGAAAGCCCAGGGACCTTGCCTCGGCGGCACTCGTCGAAACCTTCGCCATACCTATGGTCTGGAGCGCCTGCTGGAGATACGGCAATGGATCAGTACCCGTTATCTGCATCGCTGGCGAGACGATTCGGCGCACCAGTTCCTTACAACCACCGGCACCGGGAACCAGCCCGACGCCGACCTCAACCAAACCCATGTAAGTCTCTGCCGCCGCTACGATCCGCGCCCCGGCCATAGACACTTCCGCGCCGCCACCAAGCGTCCGGCCCGCGGGCGCGGTCACAACCGGTTTGGAGCAGAAACGCACACTCATGAGAGCGTCCTGCATCTCTTTGACGCTGTGTTCAATCGCGGCGAATCCTCCCGCACCCAACCCCCCAGCGAGATTCGCGCCGACGCAGAAGTCCGCAGCCTCGTTGCCAATCACCATGCCGGCCCAGTCCTTCGTCTCAATCTCCTCCACTGCCTCGCGCAGCATGTTCCGGATATCTGCGTCGAGCGTGTTCATCTTGGTATGAAATTCCAGACAGGCCACGCCGTCGCCGAGATCGATCAAGCTCGCGCCTTTGTTCTCGCGTACTACACTTCCGGCAATCTTTAAGCTTTGCAGCGAGATCTCGTGCTGGTTCACAGGTTCAGCCGTATAGGCCTTGCGCGCCGGATCGTAGTAACCCAACCGTCCATTGTCCGAGCGGTAAAAAGTTTCGTGCCCGGCGGCGAGCATCTCTTTGACCCACGGCGCGACCTCAATTTTGTTTGCTTCCATGGCCGCGGCCGTCTGCCGCACACCGAGCGCGTCCCACATCTCGAACGGTCCCAACTCGTGCGAGAAGCCCCAGCGAACTGCGCGGTCCACGTTGACAATCTGGTCTGTGATTTCGGGTACGCGGCGAGCGGCGTAGGCCAGCGAGTTGTAGATGGCGTGACGCGCCAGCGCGCCCGCCTTGTCGTCTTGCGCCAGCACAAATGTGAGGCGTTTAGCGAGAGGCTTGATCTTCATCGCTTCGGCGATGGAGGGAATGTCTGGTTCATGCCGCGGGCGATATTCCATCGTCTCGAGATCCAAAGTAAGAATATCGCGCTTGTCTGTCTTCGCGCCCTTCGGCGGTTTCTGGTAAAAGCCCTGCCCGGTCTTGTCGCCTAATCGTCCTCGCTCAATCTGCGTCATCCGCAGTGTGCGGAGTTTCGGATTACGTAAGACTTCGCGCGATTCATCGTGCTCGATCAATCCGTAAAGGTTCTCGCCAACCAAACTGGAAACATCCAGGCCCACTAAGTCCTGCAAACGGAACATGCCGGTCTGTGGACGGCCGACGAGTGGTCCCAGGATAGCGTCGGCCTCTTCGATCGTGTAATTGTTCTCCAGTATGTAATTGAGCGTCATTGCGCCGGAGATCGAGCCGAAGCGGTTGCCGATAAAGTTTGGCGTGTCCTTACAGATGACTACTCCCTTGCCCAAACGCCGCTCGGCAAAGTCCGTCATAAACTCAGTGATCTGCGGATCGGTTTCCGGAGTCGGAATTACTTCCAAAAGTTTCATATAGCGCGGCGGGTTGAAAAAGTGGGTACCGAGAAAGTGGGCCTTGAAATCCAGGGAAGCTGCGGCGGCGATGGCGCCAATCGGTAGTCCCGAAGTGTTGCTTGAGACTATGCTGTTTGCTTTTCTCACCCGCTCAATGCGCGCCACCAACTCGCGTTTGGCAGAAAGGTTCTCGACGATCGCTTCGACGATCCAATCGCCTTCACCAACCCACGCGAAATTGTCCTCAAGGTTGCCGATGGTGACCAACTCTGCCGTTTGCGGGGTGAAGAATGCCGCCGGCTTCGCCTTCTTCAAACGATCGAGCGCCGCCGCCACGATTCGATTGCGCACCTTTGGGTGATCAAGTTTGAGTCCGCGCTTTTCTTCTTCCGGTGTCAACTCGCCCGGCGCGATGTCAAGCAGATACACTGGAAGGCCGGCGTTCGCCACTTGCGCGGCAATGCCACCGCCCATCGTTCCAGATCCGATTACCACTACCCGATTGATTGCGTAGCTCAATTTCACAATCCGCCAGTCACTTCCAATACTTGGCCGGAAACGTAGTCGGAGAGTGGCGACGATAAAAAGAGGACGGCACCGGCGGCCTCTTCGGGAGTGCCGCCGCGCCCCATCGGAATCATCCTGAAAGCGATTTCGCGATTCGCCTGCGGAATGCCAAGCGCGATGTCTGCCGCTTCGCGCGCGATGCGCTCGCCAGACTCTTTAGCTTGCGTCAGTCTGGTCTCAATGAAACCGAAGGCGACAGCGTTCACCTGAATGTTGAACTGCCCCCATTCCTTCGCCAGCGTCTTAGTCACTCCGACGATCCCGGCTTTCCCAGCCGCGTAATTCGTCTGTCCCGCATTGCCGCGCGTCCCGGTGGTTGAGCTAACGTTAACAATCTTTCGCGCGGATGCCCGTCCGTGTTCCGCTTTTTCACGCTTCGCCGTCTCGCGCAGGTATTCCGCGGCCGCGCGGATTATGCGGAACGGCGCCGTCAGATGGACGTCGAGCATCGCCTGCCATTGCTCGTCAGACATCTTGTGGATGGTGCCATCCCACGTGTAGCCGGCGTTGTTGACGATGGCGTCGATCCGGCCGTACCCATCGAGTGCCGCCCGAATCAGGCGCGGGCCGAAGTCCGCACTCGTCACGTCACCCGGCACGGCCAGCGCGTCGCCACCGCCGGCTTTGATCTTCTCGCCCGCTTCGTGGGTTGGATCCGAGTCAATGTCAGACAGCACGACACTGGCGCCGTGCGCGGCAAACAATTCAGCACAGGCGCGACCAATCCCGCGCGCAGCGCCAGTGACGATTGCTACTTTCCCTTCTAAGAGTTGCATAGTTGAATAGGTCCTATAGGTCGCATAGGTCCTATAGGTCTTGTCTTAACCCTTCGCCTAACTCTCTGCGCGCAAAACGCGATGGAGAATTTTTCCGACTGCGGTCTTTGGCAGACTCTCTCTGAATTCAATCTCGCGCGGTATCTTGAACTCCGCCAACCCAAGCTTGCAGTGCGCGATGAGTTCTTCTGAGGTTGCGGTGGCGCCGCTCTTCAGCACCACGCATGCTTTGACCGCCTCACCCCTGTACGAATCCGGGATCCCGATCACTCCGGCCTCCATCACCGCCGGGTGGGTGTAGAGCACGCCTTCAACTTCGGAAGGATAGACATTGAAGCCGCTGACGATGATCATGTCTTTCTTGCGTTGCACGATATAGGTGTAGCCGTCTTCGTCCATGCGCGCGACATCGCCTGTGTAAAGCCACGTGCGCCCAGCCTCGTCCTCACGTAGCGCAATTGCCGTTTCGTCAGGGCGATTCCAGTAACCCTTCATCACCTGCGGTCCGGCGATGCAGAGTTCGCCTTCAGATCCTGCGGGCACTTCGTGCAAGCCCGTTTCAAGGTCAACGATCTTGATGTCTGTGTCAGGCAGCGGCAATCCAATGCTGCCCGGTTTGCGGCGTCCGAGCGAAGGCGTCGAGTGAGTGACTGGTGAGGCCTCCGTGAGGCCATAACCTTCGCTTAGTGTGCCCCCGGTCAGGCGCTCGAACTGCTCGATGACTTCGACGGGCAGCGGGGCCGAACCACTATTGAAGGCGCGCAGTCTGTCCACGCCATACTCTTTCGCTTTTGGATGATTGAGCAAAGAAATGTAAATCGTAGGTACGGCCGGAAAATAGGTTGGACGATAATCGCGAATCGCAGTCAGCACTGCCTCCACGTCATACTTCGGAATCAGCACCTGCTGTACGCCGCGCCAGGTTCCCTCGAGCATGCCCACGGTAAAACCATAGATGTGAAAAAGTGGCAGCACCAGCAAGTAACAATCTTCACCGCGGCGAGTTGAGGGGTGGGCCCACATGTCGGTCTGTACCACATTCGCGAAGATGTTGTAGTGCGTCAGCATCGCGCCCTTTGGCACCCCGGTCGTGCCTCCGGTGTATTGCAGCACGGCCACATCTTCATCGGTATTAATCTCGACCCGCGGCAGGTCTGGCTCGGCAACCGCGGCGAGCAGATCCGCCAGCCGCAGCGTACCCTCGATGATCGCCACCGGCGTGGCCGCGGCTGAGTATTCCTGGAGCGACGTAATGATGACGTTTCGAATTTGCGTTTTGTCGAGCACGGAGAGCGCAGCCGGCGCGAGCGCGTCCAGAGTTAGTAAAGCCCGCATCCCCGAATCCGCGGCAACCACCAAAATCTCGCGCGGCGTGTAGAGCGGGTTAACGTTTACGACTGTGGCCCCCAACCGCAGAACGGCGAAGGCAGCAATAAGATACTGGGGGCAGTTCGGCAGCATGATGCCCACGCGGTCGCCTTGTTTAATGCCGATACGCACTAAGGCAGTGGCGAATTTGTCCGCCTGGTTTTTGATCTGGCTGTAGGTGAAGTGCGCGCCGAGGAAAGCAGTAGCGGGGCGGTCGGGAACTTCGGAAGCCGTGATGCGCAGAATCTCGTGCAGTGGGCGGCGCGGATAATTCATGTGTGCCGGCACCCAGTAATTGTAGTGATTGAGCCACGGTCTCGCGGCATAAACTGACTCGGTCACAGTCACACCTGGTTGCACTTTGCTCATAAGATGTCGCCGGCTCAATTGCGCGAATGAACTAAACGATAGTGCGGCCACCGTCTACGACGATCACCTGGCCCGTGATGTAGTTTGAAGCGTCCGATGCCAGAAATACCGCCACACCTTTTAGCTCTCCGGCGCTGCCGACTCGGGGAATTGGGTTGCGCGCTTTGATCGAGGGTTCGGCTAGCGGTAGAGCGGGGTCGGCAAGCCGCGAATGGAAAAAGCCCGGCGCGATCCCGTTGACGCGAATGCCTTGCCGGCCCCACGAAGCGGCGAGTTCGCGCGTCAAGCCAAACAATCCGGCTTTGCTGGCGGCGTAGCCGGCGTAGTGCGGTCCGTTGGTCGAAGCTTGCAAGCCCGAGACCGATGCTATGTTAATGATCCGCCCGTATTCACGCTTGAGCATCTCGCGCCCCGCCGCCTGTGCAAACAGAAAAGAGCCCGTCAGGTTGATGTCGATCACCTTCCGCCATTTGTCGAGGGGCATCGCCTCGGGCCGCTCGCCCCAGGTCACGCCCGCATTGTTTATCAGGATGTCAACTCTGCCGTAAGCAGCTACAGTAGAGTCAACGACTGCCTGGACTTGCTCTGCGTTAGCCACGTCACACAGCATGCCTTCAGCCTTGAAGCCGCGCCCGCGAAACTCTTCCACCGTGGGCCAGAGCCATTCTTCGCGCCGCGCGCACAGCATCAGCACTGCGCCAGCCTCAGCAAGCCCTTCGGCCATCTCCTGGCCCAAGCCGCGCGAGCCTCCGGTAACAATCGCCACGCGTCCGGAAAGGTCGAAGAGCTGCTTAATGTGAGCTGTCATGATTGGTCCGCAGTTCAGAACCGCCTGCGGTCGCGACCCCTGCGTGCGTCTGCGAGCTACTGAAAGTTGAGATGGCTATGAGCGCGGGCTCCGACAATTGCCGACGGCTGTTTATGCGACCGCGCCGTCAACGATTATCCGCGCGATCCGCTCACGGTGAAAAGCGGCATCGCCGAACATCACTTCGGACGCCTTGCTCCGTTTGTAATACAGATGCAGGTCGTGCTCCCAGGTGAAGCCGATCCCGCCATGTATTTGCACTCCGCGGTTGCCAACTTCGCGATAAGCGTCCGAGCAATATGCCTTCGCTATCGAGACGGCGTTGCTTGCCGCAGGGGCGCCCTCGGTCAAAGCCCACGCCGCGTAATAAGCCGCCGAGCGGGCGCTCTCCGTCATCAACAACATATCGGCGCACTGGTGCTGGATAGCTTGAAAAGAGCCGATGGGACGGCCGAACTGCTGTCGCGTCTTAGCGTATTCGACAGTCGTGTCGAGTATCCATTGCATGCCTCCGACCATCTCCGCGCAGAGCGCCACAGTCGCAACTTGAATCGCCTGAGAAAGCGCGCCGCGCGCATCGCCGTCGGCCCCGAATACTTCCGTCTCGGCGACGCTGACATCATTGAACATCACTTCATAGATTTTGCGCGTCGCGTCCATTGAGGGCATTGCCTTCATCTGGAGACCATCCGTGCCACGCCCTACGGGTAAGAGTGTGAAGCTCTCGCCGTTGCGGGCGACGCAGATCACCACGTCTGCAACCGCCGCATCTGGCACGAAGAGCTTGCGCCCCGACAGGCGAAAGTTGCCGTTGTCACGCTCCGCCTTAACGTTGATTGCTTCAAGATCCCAACTGCCGTTTGTTTCAAGCTGCGCCACGGTGGCCTTCAACTCGCCGGCTGCGATAGCTTCGAGATAATTCGCCTTCTGCTTTGGCGAGCCGGCGCGCACTATCAATGCTGCGCCAAAGAGCGTGGAGAGAAAAGCTCCTGGCAGACAGGCGCGCCCGATCTCCTCCGAGACAACCGCCATTTCCACCAGCCCAAGGCCGAGGCCGCCATGTTCTTCGGGAATGATCAGTCCAGTCCAGCCCTGATCGGCGAGCTCCCGCCAGAGCTGATCGTCGCTGGCCGTCTCCGTCTCCATTAACTGGCGTACGCGCTCTGGCTTACATTGCCGCGCCAACAACTCGCGCGCCGAGTCTTTCAAAAGCCTTTGTGGTTTGCTGAGATCGAAGTCCATACGAATAGTGCTAAGTAATGAGTGATGAGTGATGAGTAATGAGCAGGAAGATGAAAGAGCTCTTGTCTCATCACTCAGTACTCATCACTCATCACTGCCTTTTCTAGTAGCTCTTGGGTAAACCGAGCACACGTTCGCCGATGATGTTACGTTGGATTTCACTCGTGCCCGCTTCAATCGTGTTCCCGCGCGAGCGTAAATAACCGTACTGCCACATCCCGTTGTCGAAGTCGGAAAGCTGCCCGTAAGGACCGAGGATTTCCTGTGCGGTCTGCTGCATCCGCTGGTTCCATTCACTCCAGTAGAGCTTCTGGATCGAGCCTTCGGGGCCCGGGATGCCGGTCTTGCTTAACGAAGTCAGGGCGCGGTTTGTATTAAGGCGTAGAATTTCCAGCTCGAGGTATGCCTGGGCCAGCTTTTGCCTGACGATAGGGTCTTCGCTCGCGCGCCTACCGTTGCGCTCGACAGTATGGGCCCGAGCGATCAGTGCCTCGAGGTTGCGCTTGAAGACCACCTGAATTCCCGCGCCGAGATTAGCGCGCTCGTTCATCAGCGCGGTGATGGCCGTGGTCCAACCCTGGTTGACCTGGCCGAGCACTTGCGAGACCGGCACGAGCACATTCGAGAAGAACACTTCATTAAACCCCGAGTCTCCGGACATCTGCCGCAACGGACGCACTGAGATGCCTTCACTTCGCATGCTCACCAACAGGCAGGTGACGCCTTTGTGTTTGGGTGCCGCGGTATCCGTCCGCACGAGCAGCAAACACCAATCAGCCAACTGCGCAAAGCTCGTCCAAATCTTTTGACCGTTAACAACGAAGTAGTCGCCCTCACGACTTGCCTTCGCGCCGAGCGAGGCGAGGTCGCTGCCCGCGTTCGGTTCTGAAAATCCCTGACACCAGATCTCCTCGCCGGAGAGAATGGGCGCGAGGTACCGTTCCTTCTGCTCCTCAGTACCCATCGCAATTATTGTGGGACCAACCAGCGAGAGGCCGATCGTGCCGATCAGTTGCGGAGAGTTGGCGCGCGCCAACTCTTCCTGAAAGATGGCTTGCTCCATAAGTGACACGCCGCGCCCACCGTATTGCTGCGGCCAGGAGATGCCGGCCCATCCGCCGTCGTAGAGTTTGCGTTGCCAGTCGCGCAGGTATCTCAGGTAATCCAACCTGTCTTCCGAATTGGTGCTACCCTCCCACTCAGCGGGCACGTTAGCCACAAGCCACGCGCGGAATTCGTCGCGGAACTGTTGCTCATTCGGTGTTAAGTTCAAATCCATAAGGCTGCCCTCACGTCGTGTGAGAGTGACGAAACCATTCTGTTGATAGCCGTATCCTGGTCCTGAAGCAATGAGAACGCAGCCAGGACTGAGGGGTGGCCGGAAGGCCGAAAACCTTCAGTCTCTAAGGACCCGCAATGTTGGTTATGCGGCACGTGAACTGGAGCGCAACAATCTCTTACCGACCGTCCGGTAGGTCTTTATACATCTGAATATGTCTCGCGTCAACAGAGGCGCCGGAGAAGTTGTCAACGAAGACAATGGGAGCAACCCCCTATCAGTGAAGTTGATCGGGGAAGTTGCTTTTGGGCTCCGCGCTACGCTCGGTTCCGTACTGGCCTAAGCAAATTCCAAACGGCCCACTCCTGCACGGAGGCGCTGATCACTCTCGCTATCGGCCGGGCGTCGGTTGAGTTACGTCCCTTCGCCAGGCGCCTCAAACTCCATCCCTAACAACGAGTGACAACGAAGTTGCTGAACACCCTGGCTCGTCGTTCGGACAGCATTACAGCGAAACATTAGAACCCGCCAAAGAAGCTTGACGTTATTGTGGGTCAGTGATACTTTACCGACCGTTCGGTAGGCCACAACGCTTTTGATAGTCTCCCTATTGCAGTTTTTGTCTTTCTCTATCGCCATGATCCTGGGAAAAACCGCCTCGTCTTTTTAGTGTTCCTTTGATTTGAAATGCGAGATTTCCGAACTCCTCGACTCGAGCGGATCTTTCGCATGCGAAGTGAAATAGGCACTCACGCCGTTGACACAGAGAGTGTCGGATCTGTGGAGGGCGCAATGGTCATCAGTCACGCCCTCGACGATTTGTTGTTAAAGGGAACAATCTAACCGTCTCAGATCGCGCATGGGCACGGCAAACTGGATTCATGTTCCGGCATTTTTCTGCTTGTTCGAATATCAACCCACGGCTCTTCAGAATTTCTCGAAAAGGAGACGTCACCAATGCATACCAAACGCATAGCTTTCCTGGCTCTGCTTATCATGGCGCTCTGGACAGTCTCGGCGTCCGGACAGGTCGATGTGGCTAGCGCTACCCTGAAAGGCACCATCACCGACCAGCACGATGAAGTGGTTCCGGGTGCGACCGTCACGGCAACGAGCATTGACAAGGGGATTAGCAGGACCGCCACCAGTGGCTCAGAAGGTCATTTTCAGATTCCAGTGCTCCCGCCCGGCGTCTACAAGATCGAGATCGAGGCGCGAGGATTTAATAAGGTGTTCAACGAGAACGTAGAGTTGACCTTAGGCCAAAGTCTGGTCTACGACGTTAAGTTGAATCCGGCCGGCATAACCGCGATGGTTGCGATCGCTGCGAGCGAGCCACTTATTGAAGTTGAACGCACGCAACAAGCCAATACGATCTCCACGCGGCAGGTTGAGAACTTACCCAACTCGGGCCGCACCTTCCAGAATTACGTTTACACGCTGCCAGGCGTGGGAAACTCAACGGCCCCGCGAGCCCAGCTTTCGGGTCGCATTACGGGCTTCCAAAGCTCCGGCTTCTCGATCGGCGGCAGCAACGGGCGTAACAATCTCATCACAGTTGACGGTGGCGAAAATGAATATGGCACCGGCCAGCCGCGCTTCGATATCCCCACCGAGACGATTCAGGAATTTCAGGTCAACCGTAACTCCTTCGCGGCGGAGTTTGGCTTTACGGCCGGTACTGCGGTCAATGTTGTTACCAAGAGTGGTACCAACGATTTCCACGGTAGCGCCTATATCTTCTACCGATCGGACGCGACTTCCGCTCGTAATGCTTTCGATACTATCAACCCCGGAAAGGCGTCCTTTGATCGGACGTATTTCCCTGGTTTTACTTTTGGGGGGCCGATCAAGAAGAACAAACTGTTCTTCTTCACCAACTACGAACGCAACAATGTGGACTCTGCCCGTTTTCGAACCTATACCAGCGACCCGCTAACACGACCCAACGCTGCCCAGGCTACTTTGCTCGGGCAACTCGATGCCTCAGCCGACGCGAACATACGAAGAATCTCAACTAATCTCCGTGCTGCTCTGACGACAACCGAAACCAGCTATCCGAAGATTTTCAAACTGCTAAAGGATAGCGAGGGCGTGTTCAATGGTGTGGCGCGGCTCAACACCTGGAGCACGCGAGTGGATTATCAGCCGACGAACAAGGATTCCATCAACGCGCGTTTCACTTTGAGTCGGAATTTTACCAACGACATCGGCACCAGTAACGGCGTTGCCCCTTCCATTACCACCAGCTTGACCTATCGCGACTATTCGACGGTTGTCACGTGGACACACAATATTGGGAGCAACCTGATCAATCAGATGAGGGGACAATTCTCGCCTGGCAACTCATCAGTGACCGCCCCGCCTGAGCCAGCCGTGACCGGATTGATCGTATCGGGCCTGGCTGGGTTCGGCCGCTACTTCGGCGCTCCTTATATCGTCCACCAGCAGCGCTATCAGTTCGAGGACAATGTAACCTGGCTGCGGGGCAACCATACCCTCAAGTTTGGCGGGTCGTATCGGCCAGTCAAGTACAATTTCAGGAATGATCTCTGGTTCGCCGGGGAATACCAATTCCAGGCTAGCGCCGCCTACGCTGTCACGCTGGCGGTGCCCGCGGCGGATCGACCTGCGTTTCTCGCGGCTGCACCTGCTGCCGCCGGCATACAGCTGAACCCCTTGCAAAACCTTGATCTCAATCTACCATTCCTTTATCGGCAAGGATTTCACAATCCACTCTGGATCGGTACGGGTCATTACGTCGGAACCTTCGCTCAGGATCAGTGGAAGGTTAATCAACGTCTGACCCTCGACGTTGGCGGCCGGATTGATTGGGACGGCGAACCCCAGCCAGTGCCACGTCACGCCTATTTCTCTCCGCGGTTAGGGTTTGCGTTACAACTGACGAAGGATGGCAAGACGGTGCTGCGTGGCGGTAGCGGTCTTTTCTATTCGCCGATCTATGTGCAGATTCCCGGCTACACCAGCGTCCTCAACGGCAGCGGAACCTACATAAACCAGATTTCAAAGAGTCCGCTAAACGGTGTGACCACGATTTATGGAGCGGGTGTCGCTGGAAACGCCGGTTGCAACGTCGCTGCGGGTACGTATCCTTTTGGTGTCTTGACTGAGACCCAGGTCAACTGTTTAGGAACCCCGACGGCGGCTGGATCGCCTGGCCGCGTGCTCTTCGACTTGAACCCGGATTACAAGAACAACTACTCGGTTCAAGCCAATCTCGGCATTCAGCGCCAGATCACCAAAGATCTCAGCCTTGATGTCGCCTATCAGATGTATCACGGGCTCCACATTCAGCAGCCGGTAGGCCTTAACTATTGCGAGGCCGGCACACCGGGTTGTGCAGCCAACACGGCCGCCCTGGTGGCCTCGCTCTCGCTACGCGACCCGCGCCTCGGCCCGCTGTATCGTGTGTGTGGGGCGGACACCGCTTGCGGGCGAGTGAACGATGCCGGCATCACGCAGTTTACCGATTACCAGTCACGGGGCACTTCGATCTATCACGGCATGACTGCCTCGCTGACGAAACGGTTCACCGATCACTTCTCCTTCCAGGCCAACTACACCTGGAGCAAGGCGATTGACGATCAGACTGATTTCAACTCTGCCTTTGCCCCGCCCTTCCCAACCCGACTGAACACGGAGCGGTCGTTGTCGACCTTCGACATCCGGCACAACTTCGTCGTGAGCGGCGTCATACAGAGCCCGTTCAAGGCCGGGCCCGAACATAGCTTCGGTTCGCGCGTCCTGGCTGACATCACGCTTAGTCCGAGCATCTTCATCCGCAGTGGTATTCCGTTCACAGTGCGGACCGGCACGGACATCAATGGCGACACACGCGGCGGCACGGATCGACTTTTCAACATCGGGCGTAACACCGGGATAGGGCCAAACTACCGTAGTGTTAACCTGCGGATTAGTAAGGCGTTTCGCTTTAAGGCTGACAGCCCGATGCGGCTAGAGGTTAGTGCCGACGGCTCGAATCTTTTTAACCGCACGAACTTCGCGGCGGTGAACGAGGTGCTCCCGGTTAGCGTCAGTGCCACCGGAGTACTAACGTTCCCCAACGCACTGGCGGCTACGGACTATGCTGTGGGCACCACGCGCCTTGCCGGGCACCGTGATCGCCGCCTGAGTGACCCTCTCGGTTTCACCTCCGCGTTC
>Ga0070697_100003367_pt1 | contig 12289 bp, 12 predicted proteins | sample KBSK1501metaG_FD_65475 | JGI IMG/M metagenome (GOLD analysis project Ga0070697, IMG submission 65475) | Corn, switchgrass and miscanthus rhizosphere microbial communities from Kellogg Biological Station, Michigan, USA - KBS K1-50-1 metaG | ecosystem: Host-associated > Plants > Roots >... | reverse complement strand
ACTGGTCGCGGGCCTGGGAGTATCCGTGGGCCGTCCTGGCCGCCGACCTGGACACCCGGCCGTTGCGCGCGCTCGATGTCGGCGGCGGCGGCAGCCCGTTCGCCCTCTACCTGGCGGGGCGCGGGCACGAGAGCCATGTCGCCGATCCGTCGCTCGACCAGGGGTCGAGTTTTGTCGTCGATCGCGGGAAGGGCCTCTACAGGAACGCCCGGTCGCTCGCCAAGCACCTGCTCTTCCGCGCCGCCGGTCTTCACAACCTGTGGGGTCTGCCGGATCGAGACGGCCGCGCGCCGGTCTCCTATCACGCGTACCCCGCTGACAAGCTCGGCTTCACCGACGAACTTTTCGACCGGGTCTTCTGCCTGAGCGTCATGGAGCACATCCCGCGCGGGCTGTGGCCGGGTTGCGTGCGGGAGTTCCAGCGCGTGCTCGCGCCGGGCGGGCGCCTGGTCATCACCCTGGACATGACGCCCGAACAGGCCGACCGGCGGATCTACCTCGATCTGGTGAAGAATTGCGATCTGACGCTTATCGGAGAGCCGCGTTATGACGTCCCGATCGGGGAGGAAAGCAAGAGGACGCGTCACCCGGGTCACGGCTACGAGACCATCGGCCTCGTCTGGGAAAAACGCCCTCGCTGACATCGTCCTGCGCGCCCTGGGCCGGGAGGGCCTGCTGCTCCTCCAGGACCCCCGCCTGCCGAGCATCGCGGGAATCGTCGCCGGGGGACCGGTGCGTGGATCCTGGTGGGGCCACCCGAAAGGTTCCGACATTTTCCGGGTCTCCGAGTGGCTGGCCGATCACCCCGAGGTCGTCGTGAACCGCCTCGTGTCCCGCAAGGTCACCTACGTGCACCGGAAGCTGTGGCCGGCGATCGTCGCCATCGGCCGGGACCGGCAGCCCTGGCAGATGCGCCGCCTGTCCCGGCTGGCGCGATCGATTCTCTCCCGGGTGGGGCGATCCGGGAGCGTCCGGACCGATCGGTTGCCGGGCCCGGCGCGGCGCGTCTCGGACGCCGCTCGCGAGCTCGAGGACGCCCTGCTCGTGCACACGGAGTGGATCCACACGGAACGCGGCTCGCACGCGCGCCTGCTGGAGAGCTGGGATCGCTGGGAGCGCCGGATGAAAAACGCGGGGCGCGCGCCCGCCGCGCTGCCGGCCGGACGCGCGCGCGCCGCTCTGGAGCGGATCGTGGCCGGGATGAACTCGCGTTGCGCGGCGGACGGACGCCTCCCCTGGCAGGGCGAAGGGCGTTGATCACCATCGTTCTCCTCACGCTCTCCAATATTTTCATGACCTTCGCCTGGTACGGTCCGTCGGCTTCGGACTCATGGGGCTCGCCGTTTTCGTGGTCTTCAGGAAGTGGTGAACGGAGCAGGGGCCCCCTGACACCGCCCCCTTGACGTTGCGGCAACAGCCGGGCCCCACCCGTGGTAGAGTTCCGGCGGTTTTGCCGGTCGGAATCCAACTCTCTCGCTGGAGGAGCAGATGCCCAAGAAAGGTCGCAAGCCGAGCGCCGCCTTCATGAAACCGCTGACGCCGAGCGCGGCGCTCGCCGACGTCATTGGCTCGAAGGCGATGCCGCGCACCCAGGTCACCAAGAAGCTCTGGGACTACATCAAGAAGAACAAGCTGCAGGACAGCAAGAACCGCAGGAACATCAACGCGGACGAGGCCCTGAAGAAGGTGTTCGGCGGCAAGAAGCAGGTCAGCATGTTCGAGATGACCAAGCTCGTCGCCAAGCACTTGAAGTAAGTCCCGCCTGCGGTCACCGCAGACGTCGGAGTCCGCTCCTCCGCCCGCAGGGAGGCCGGCCGCGGGCCGGCCCCGTTCGGCTCGCGGGCGGAGGGGCTGCCCGCCATGAGAGCCCGATGAGCGAGAGCGCGTTCACCGGCGGCCCGACCGGGCACGAGCCGGCACCGCCGCCCCTCGTCACGCCGCCGGTCATCCCATCGGTGACCGAAGCGTCAGGGCGGCCGGACGAGCCGATCGACCCGTGGATCTCGATCTGGTCCCGGCCCCGCGCCACCCTCCGCCACATCCTGGAGACCGATCCGCGTCGCGCCGTCTACCGTCTCGCCGCGCTCGGCGGGATCTCGGGGTGCCTGTCCGGCGCCCGGCAGCCGGGGTTCGGCGACACCTACCCGGTTGCGATGGTCCTCGCGGTGGCGCTGCTGGGAGGGGTGGTCGCGGGCGTCGTCGGAATCCAGATCGGGGCGGCGCTGATCGGGATGACCGGGCGATGGCTCGGGGGGCGCGGCGGCAGGACGGAGGTCATAGCGGCGCTGGCCTGGGCGAACGTGCCGGCCGCCTGGGGCCTCGCCCTGTGGCTCCCCCGCGCCGCGCTGCTCGGGGGGGAGTCGTTCCAGGCCCTGCCCGTCAGCCTCGAGGGGAATCCACCGGCGGCTCTTCTATTCCTGCTGCTCCAGGGACTCGAGGTGGTCGTCGCCCTGTGGGGCCTCGTGATCCTTCTGAAGTGCGTCGCCGAGGCGCACGGATTCACCGCCTGGCGTGCCTTCCTCGCGCTGGTCCTGATGATCCTGGTCCTGGCGGTGCCGTTCGCTCTGATCGCGCTCCTCGGTCTACTGGCGCGCTGAACGTCCCGGCCCGACCGCCTCGACCGACTCCACACGCTCCAGGATACCCGCCAGGAGGGCGGCGCGCGGGGCGATCCGGTCCAGACGGGCGCGCTCGCTCTCGGCGTGCGCGCCTTCCCCCTCCACCCCGAGACCGTCGAGCACCGGTACACCGAGGGCCGCGCAGTACGATCCGTCGCTGCCGCCCCCCGTGGAGCCTTCCCCGAGCGCGAAGCCGACCTGCCGGGCGACGAGCCGGGCCTGCTCGTAGAGCACGGCGATCGCGGGCGTGCGGACCATCGGCGGATGCGTCAGGAGCGCCTCGACGGCCAGCCGTGCTCTCGGGTTCCGCGACCGGAGATTCAGGACCGCGGTCTCCACACGCGTCCACTCTCCGGGTGTCGGGACGCGGACGTCGACTTCGGCGCGGGCCTTCGGCGCCACGACGTTCTTCGCCACGCCGCCGCCGATGAGACCGGTCTGCAGCGTGGTCCCGGTCGCGCGGTCCTCGAGAAGCTTCACGGCGAGCACCTGCGCCGCCAGCTCCTCGATGGCGTTCACCCCCTTGTCCGGGTCGATCCCTGAATGGGCCGGCACGCCCGTCACCTCGACGACCAGCCGGCCGACCCCCTTGCGCTCCGTCTTGGCCCCACCGTCGGGGTTGCACGGCTCGAGCCCCAGGACATAGGCGGCGGCGCGCGCCTCCGTCTCGATCGGCCGGCGCGAGGCGGGGCTTCCGGTCTCCTCGTCGGCGCTGAACAGGCAGACGACGGGCCGGCGCGGCCGCAGGACGCGCTCCTGGACGGCGCGCGCCAGGAGGAGGCACAGGACGAGACCGACCTTCATGTCGAAGACGCCCGGGCCGGCGGCCCAGACACCCTCCACCCGGAACGGACGGCGCGCCGCTTCGCCCCGCGGCCAGACGGTGTCGAGGTGCCCCAGGACCAGAGCGGGCCGCTCGTGCCCGGAGCCTGACTCCGGGCCGAACGCCGCGCGGACGACGTCGCCCGCCGCCTGGTGCGGAATCACCGTCACGGACGCGCCGGCGGCGCGGAGCTCTCCGGCGAGAAGGGCGCCGACGCGGTCGACCCCGTCCTTGTCGGACGTGGGCGAGTCGATCGACACCAGCGCCTCGAGCCGTTCGACCGCGTACCGGCTCTGCGATTCGAAGTAGGCGAGAAGCTCCTGCGCGGCGAGCCTCAGAGCGATTTCAGGAGCGGCGCCACTTTGCCGAAGGCCTTGAGATGCGTCTCGATGTCGGCCTCGGTGTGCTGGACCGAGATCGTCCACTGCTCGTCGGGACCGGGCGGCTGGGGTATCACGCCCTCGTTCAGCATGGCGAGATACCAGGCCTGCGACGCCACGCGATCGACGACGACCCAGTCGCGATAGTCGCGCAGGACGTCCTTCTTGAAGTTGATCGTCCCCATCGAGCCGACTCCGTTGGCGTAGAAGGGCAGGTTGTGCTCGCGGATGAGGGTGCCGTAGCCGTCGACGAGCCGCTTGTTCAGGGCAAAGACCCGGCGGTAGGCGTCGTCGGTCAGGATCTCCTTCAGCGTCACCTCGGCCGCCGCGAGCGTGATCGGGTTGCTCGCGTAGGTGCCGACGTGGATGACGCGCAGCGCGTTCAATTCTTCCATGATGTCGGCCGAGGCCCCGAAGGCGGCGAGCGGCATCCCGCCGCCGATCGCCTTGGCGAGGACGGTGATGTCGGGGCGGACCTTGTAGTGCTCGGTCGCGCCGCCGCGCGCGATCTTCACGCCCGTCTTCACCTCGTCGAAGATGAGCAGGGCGCCGAACTCGGTGCACAGGGCGCGCAGACCGGGCAGGAAGTCGGGCAGCGGCTCGGTCACGCCCATGTTCAGCATGATCGGCTCGACGATCAGGCAGGCGATGTCGTTGAGGTGAGTCTCGAACAGCGCGCGCACACCCTTGAGGTCGTTGAACGTGGCGACCAGGGTATGGGCGTACGACTCCGGCGGGATCCCTTCGCTCCAGGGCACCGGACGGGGGCGGCTCTTGTGCCCGGCGAGACGCAGCGGCGGCTTGTTCGAAACCAGGACCGTGTCGTGGGCCCCGTGGTACGCCCCCTCGAACTTGATCACCTTGCCGCGGCCGGTGTACCCGCGCGCCAGGCGGATGGCGTGCATGGTCGCCTCGGTCCCCGAATTGCAATAGCGCCATTGGTCCTGGCCGAAGCGGGCGCGCAGCTCCTTCGCCACCGAGACCTCCAGCCGGTGGGGCATGGCGTGCAGCGTGCCGCGCGCCGCCTGCGCCGCGACGGCCGCCACGATCTTCGGGTGGGCGTGTCCGACCATCATGGCGCCGAAGGCGTTCGCGAAATCGGTGTAGCGGTTGCCGTCGGCGTCGGTGATCGTGCTGCCGACCGCCGATTCGATGAAGATCGGGTTCGGGTCGACCACGCGGAAATTGGAGGAGACGCCGCGCGGCAGGAGGCGTTTCGCCTCGTCGTGCAGCTCGCGGGATTTCCTGGTCCGCTCCTGGTAACGGCTGACGATCGCGTCGTAGGTTCCGGACATGCTCGACCCTCCCCGCCGCCCGCTCCGGGCACTCCGTCCCCGGCGCCTGGGGACAGGCTGCCGGGCAGGCCGGGCCGGCGGGGTCACCGGATGAAACGGCCTGTGGATGCGGCTGGAGCGTGAAGTCTAGCAGAAAAAAGAAAACCCGGAAGCGTCTGCGGCGCAGCGCGCCGCCCCGGCTGGACCATGACCGGGGCTTCCGGGTTCGGTGGCCGGCCGGTATTCCCTAGGCGGAGATACCGAGCGGCCCGATGACCGTGGGTCCGCCTAAGTTACCGCCACCTCACGGGTCCGGTAAGTCACCTCGCTGCTACTGTCATAATTCATCTGCTGGACCACCTCCTTCCTCGTGTAACCCAGAACATACTCCGTGAGGAGCGGAGGCATCAAGTCACTTCGTACCGTCGCGGTCCCCGGTCCCCGTGTCGGGAGCCGCCAGGGGGCCCGGCGCCGCCGGCTGGGCCGGCGGTCCTCCGGTCGCGACCGGGGCCGTCGCCCGCATGTCGCTCCAGACCTCGTCCCCGAACGGGGCGTCGAACTGGACACCGGAGTATTCGACCACCGCTTCGAGAGGGCCGATCGCGCCGGTGACGTCCGTGGCATGCGTCTCCCGGTGGGTGGCGACGCGCACACCGCCGAACGTGAGATGGTCGGACCAGAGCACGACCGAGTAGGACCGATCCTCGCCGCGATAGGAATGGATACGGTCGATCAGATGATTCACGCGGCTGAAATAGATGTCGTGCCAGTCGTCGCGGCGGGTCTCGTCCTTCCCCTCGAACGTCAGGCGCACGACGTCGCACAGATCGGACGGGACCCGGCTCGCCATCGGCGGCGTGCGATCGCCCCGGTATTGCAGACGCGCCTCCGGGTCGATCAGATCCCAGGGCAGCAGGAACGACCAGCGGGCGATCCGGATGAACGCGCGCGGGAAATCGAGCTGCGCCGGGTCGAGCACCGGCGTCCCGCCGCGGGTCACCTCGACACCGTCGCCCGCGGCGCGCAGCACCTGGGGGGCGTCCCCTTCGAGGTCCTGCGCGAACGACCGGTCTCCGGGACCGAGATCGAGACGGTGCGTCTGGTGCGTGACCGCCTGCGGCTCCTTTTGCCCGCCGTAGAATTCCAGGCGGTACGTGTACTCGACGTTGTGATGCGTCTGCCAGACGGACAGGGGTCCGTAGGACTCGAACGCGGCGGCGATGACCGCCGCCGCATCCGGGTCGGCGATCGCCTCCAGCCGCTCGGTCACCGGGTCCGGCGCGCGCTCCGAGCAGGCGGTGGAGCCTGCCGCCAGACAGGGCGGCAACAGAAGGACCAAGAGACCGATCGCCGCGCTCTTCCCTCCACCCGCGCCGGGGCCGCCCGCGCCCGGACGCCGGCACGCGGAGCCGGCGCACGACAGCCGGTACCGCCGCGCCGCGATGTATCCGTAGACCCGATCCATCACGAACGGCACGCCCGGGATCCGGTACAACGAGGCCGCCCAGGACAGACCACGCAGGACCCGGAACAGCTCGCGCCACCCCTGCGCCCCCTTGTGAAAGGAGCCGTCCGGGGCGACCACATACATCTGCCGCAGCGCGTCCTGCCGATCGATGCCGGGGAACCGCGTGGCGACCGAAGGATCGTGGAGCGAGAGCCACTCCACGAGCCCCTTCGGGTCGCGGGCGATCATCCGGTCCCGCCAGCGCGCGCAGAAGCCGCAGTCGCCGTCGTACAGGGCGACGTAGCGGGCGCCGGAGGCGCTCACGGCGTTCCGCCTCCCCCGGTCTGTGGAATCGTGTTCGGGCCGAGCCAGGTGATGGCGCCCTCCGCGTCGATCCGGAACATGAACTGCGGCGTCAGCACCAGGTGCGGCGCCAGCGCGCGGTGGCGCAGGACCAGCGCCACGTCGGTCGGGAACGGCAGGTTCCCCTGCTCGTGGACGTGCAGCGTCGGCTGCCCGGCCGGCCGGGACGCGAGGGCGACCGAGACGGCGTTCGAGTGCAGCGGCTCGACCGACAGCACCTGACGGCCGCTGGCCGCGATCCGGATCACGAAGTCCCGTCCGAAGCGGACCGACCCGGCCGCGGCCCCGCTCTTCGCGCCCTGGGCGCCGTCCTCGTCGTGATGCGACAGGAGATAGACGGTGAACGTCGCGTCCTTCTCCCGGATGACCGCGTCCTCGAAGGGCGTCCCGGCGTCGGGGCGGGTGACGGTGGCTTCCTCCGCCTGGTCGAGCGCCCGCGCGTACGATTGGGCGGTCGCCGGGGCGGCGTGCGGCGGCTCCATGATCGTCAGCTCACCGACCTCGCCCGAGTCGGGGCTGAAGCTGGTCTCGGCCACCAGGATCATCCCCTTCTTTGGTCCGGCGGGCCCGGTCTCCTTCGTGAGATCCTTCAGGTAGTCCACCCGCCATCCTTCGCGATCGGAGATGGCGACCGTGCGGTCGGGCTTGACCCCCTCGCTCGCGTGCTTCTGCACCAGCGCGCCGGCCCGCTCCACGGCCTGCAGGTAAAGAAAGACGGCGCGACCGCGCTCCTGGAGCGACCGGAGCGTCTCGTCAGACGGCCGCGCGTCCTGGGCCCGCGTCGCCTCCGCCGGCACGCAGAACGCGAGCGCGGCCAGGGTGAGCCCGGCGGCGATCCGCCGTCGGCCGCCCGTGCGCGCTCGTCCTGCCAGGAGCATCCGTGTCCTCCGCTGTCGCGAGACCTCCAGTGTACACCACGGCCTCGAGGCGGAAACGTGAGCGCGCGTCCGCTTGAAGGACCCCCGGTGATCCCGTATCATGACCGCTCCTGGCGCGTTTGCAGAGGATGGAGACGATGTCGGCCGGTATGGCGCGGGATCTGCGGGCCCTTCTGTCCGGGCAGGTGCTCGACGACGAAGCGGCCCGGCTCGAGCGGAGCGGCGACTTCGGGCGGATGATCCGGCGGGTCCCGGGGGTCGTGGTGCGCCCGGCGGGAACGAGCGACGTGGCGAAGGTGATCCGCTACGCCCGGCAGAATTCCATCCCGGTCGCGACCCGCTCCGAGGCCCACACCCAGAGCGGCCAGGCGCTGACCGACGGCGGCATTCTCGTCGACATGACGTCGCTCGACCGCATTCTGGCCGTCGATTCCGCCGCGCCCTGGGCCGATTGCGAGGCCGGGGTGAAATGGGACACGCTGGTGCGGCAGACCATCCCTCGGGGGCTCGTCCCGCCCGTCCTGACGAACAATCTGGGGGTCACCGTCGGGGGAACCCTGTCGGTCGCCGGGCTCGGCGTCGCCTCCTTCCGTCACGGCGCGCAGGGCGACAACGTCCTCGAAATCGAGGCGGTCCTCGGGACGGGCGACGTGGTCGTCTGCTCCGAGAGCGCCGAGCGCGCCGTGTTCGACGCGGTGCGCTCCTCGTTCGGCCAGTTCGGTGTGATCACCCGGGCCCGTGTCAGGCTGCGCCGCTGCAAGCCGAAGACCCGAACCTATTTCCTGCTCTACGACGACCTGGCCGCGGTGATGCGCGACGCGCAGGTCGCGATCGAGCGGGACAAGGTCGATTACATCGAGTCGACCTGCGTGCCGTGTCCCCAGGGGTTCCGCACGACCGGCGAGACGAAAGAGGCGTTCGCCGCCTGGTTCTTCCCCCTCCACCTGACCGTGGAGTTCGACCCCGCGTCGCCGCCCGCCGACCCGGACGTCCTGCAGCCGCTCGCGCCGTATCGCAAGATGCATGTCGAGGATCAGGACACATTGCAGTTCGCGGCGCGGTTGGAGCCGTTGTTCGCCGTCTGGAAGCGCATCGGCAACTGGGCCCTGCCGCACCCCTGGACCGAGACGATCCTGCCGTGGGGGGCCGCCCTGCCGTTCATCACGCAGGTGCTCGCGGGTCTGCCGCCCACCGCCCTCGGCGGCGGTCACGTCCTGCTCTGGCCGTGCCGCGGCACGGTGTCACGCATCCCGCTGTTCATGTACCCCGCGACGCCGCTGGTCATGGGCTTCGGGATCCTGCCCGGCGTGCCGCCCGATCTGCTGCCGCAGGCGCGCCAGCGGCTGAACCGGATGTCCGATATGAGCATGGCGGCCGGAGCGAAGCGCTACCTTTCCGGATTCATCGAGTTCGACCGCGCCCGCTGGAAGCAGCACTTCGGCCAGCGCTGGGAGGAGGTCTGCCGGCTGAAGGCGACCCATGACCCGGACGGCATCCTGAATCCGGGGTTCATCGACTACGGCGCCTGAGCGGGCCGGAGACCGAGCGCCCATGTCCACGCCCATGGAATCAACCGCCGCCACGCCGGCATCCCGTGAGACGAGCGCCCCGGCGCGCCGCGGGGCCCTCGCGTGGCGGCGCGCCGCGGGTCATCTGGGCCGGATCGCCCTCGGTCTCATCTTCCTGGCGGCCGGCGTGCTGAAGGCTCTCGACCCGGCCGAGTTCGCCCACCAGGTCGCCGGTTACGGGCTCCTCTCGCCCCGCCTGTCCACGCTCGCGGCGCCTATGCTCATCGTGCTCGAGATCAGCCTGGCGATCGCCCTCCTGGCCGGGGCGCGCCTGCTCCTGTCCGGTCTTCTGTCGCTCGCCCTCCTGCTCTTCTTCATCGGTATCGAGGCGTACGGGATCTCGGCCGGGAGGACGGAGAGCTGCGGCTGTTTCGGCGCCTACGTGCAGAGGACGCCCGCGCAGGTGATCGGCGAGGACGTGCTGTTCGCGGGGCTCGCGGTTCTGGCCCTCTGGGGGCTCGCCAGATGGTCCGGGCTGCGCGGCCGGCGCGCGGGCGCCGCCCTGGCGGCGACCGTGATCCTGTCGACCGTCTTCGTCGTGGCGTCGCCGTACCTGCCGATCGACGACTATGTCACCCGTCTGGCGGCGGGAAAGACCCTGGAGGACCTGGAGCTCCAGGACCGCGTGCCGGGCCTGGCGGAGGGTCGGCACCTCGTCGCCCTGATCGACGTCACCGACCCGGGCGCCGCCCGCAGCGCGGCCGATCTCAACGCGATCGCCGCGCGACCCGGCTCGCCGGCGGTCGTCGGCCTCACCCCGTCCACGGAGCAGGAGATCGACGCCTTCCTATGGTCCTCCATCCCGGCCTTCGAGATACACCGGATCGATCGGGACGTCATCAAGAGGCTGTACCGCAGGCTGCCGCGCTTCTTCGTCGTCGAGTCGGGACGTGTGACCGCCGTCTACGACGGCGCTCCCCCCGCGGCCAAAGACCTGCTATCATCGGAGGCGTCATGAAGCTCGTGAGTCCAGTAGTGCGGAAAGCCCTGTGCCTGGCGCTGGCGCTGGCCGGGCTGTTCTCGGCGGCGCGGGCCGGGGCCGGCTCCATCATGTGCAAGCCCAATTACGATTACAGCGTCGAGGTCGACGGGAGCTATCCCAAGAACGCCACGCTGTACCAGTCGGACGCCCCCGGGAAGTACTTCATCGACGTACCCGCGTGCAAGAACGGGCTCCTGATGGATCTGCACGACAAGCGCGTCGTCGCCGTGCCGCGCGATCAGGTGAAAGCGGTGAACGGCGCCCTGCAGGTCGCGGAGGAGGTGTCCCCGAGCGCCACCGCTTACGCCCTGTCGGTCGACGGGCCGATCGTCGCGTTCCAGGCCGAGGACAGGAAGGTGCGCATCCTGCGCTGCCTCGATCGCCCCCCGGTCATCGGCGAGGTCGAGCTGAACACCCTCGTGGCGGATCGGGCGGAGTACCGCGAGGCCATGAAGGCTTACGCGCCTGACGCCGCCTCGATCGAGAAGATGAACAAGTACGGCCGGAAGGTGCAGCTGGACGTCTTCTTCGCCACCTGGTGCCCGCACTGCAAGGAGTACATGCCGAAATTCCTGCGGGTCATGTCCGAGGTCAAGAATCCGAACATCAAGCTGAATCTCTACGGCGTACCGAAGGGCTTCGGCGTGGCGCCCGGACCGTGGCAGGGCCGCAACATCAACAGCATCCCGACGATCATCGTGAAGATCGACGGCAAGGAGATCACCCGGATGGGCTCGCAGCCCGGCGCGACCCCCGAGGTGGAGCTGGCCGGCACTTTCAATGCGGTGAATTGAGGCACGACGAGTCCGGCGTCGTGTCCGGCCGTCACTTGGTGCGGCCGCGCCGGCTTGTCGCGTTCTTGCCGGCCCGCACGGACTCGATCTGACGGTCCCTCTCCTCCTCGAAGCGGCGGCGGTCCCTGGTGTACTCCTCCTCGAGCTTCGCCAGCTTCTCCTGTCCCTCGGGGTCGGCCAGCACCTTGGCGCGGTCCGAGGCGTGCAGGATCTCGCGTTCGGCGAGCTTGGCCTCGCACACCGTCCGGATCGTGGCGATCCTCTTTTTCTGATCATCCGTGAGCATGGCGGGGGCGGCCTCCCCGCGCTCGCGATCGCGCTGCTTCAGTTTCTCGAGGGCCAGCTCGTACGCGCTCTTCGGTGCGTCGCTCATGCGGGTCCCTTCACGTTATAATGCGCCCAGGATACGGGGTGCCACGTCGATGCCGAAAAGCCTCAAAGTCGTCTGTCCCTGCTGCGACACGCTCCTGACCATCGATCCGGGCACCGGGGCGATTCTCCTCGAGGAACGTCGCCAGAAGCGCGAGCATCAGTCGCTCGACGACGCCATGACCCAGATCAAGGCCCAGCGCAAGGAGGCCCAGGAGAAGCTCGCCCGCGCCATGGACGAGGCGCGTCATCGCGACGAGATCCTGGAGAAGAAGTTCCAGGAAGCCCGTAAGAAGGCCGCCGAGTCCGATGAGCCTCCGCCGCGCCCCTTCGACGCGGACTGAGATCTCCCTCCCCTCCGCGACCCGGACCGGATTCTAGACCCTGACGGGATCGGGCGCCTTGCGGATCCGCCTGACCCACTTGAGGATCAAGAGTCCGAGCGCGAGGACGAGACCGAGCGCCACGAACGCGACGAGCGCGACGACCCAGACCTTCGAGAGCGCGTCCGCGAGTCTCTTCTTCTGGGACAACCATCGGGACGGCGCGTACATCGGCTCGGTGTTCTGCTTGTTCGCCTGATCCTTCACCATCGCAAGACCGTAGAGCTGCGCGCTCTGCCTCGGTGAACGGATCAGCATCAGGTCCCCCGCCTTCTCCAGCGCATTGGCTGCGAGCGGCGACCCCGGGCTCATCGACACGTACCTGCTGAAGTAATCCGCGGCCTCCGACCGTCTCCCGAGCTCCGTCAGCACCAGCCCGATCTCGTAATGAGCCTCGGTCGCCGCCGACC
>Ga0070697_100003365_pt1 | contig 12291 bp, 8 predicted proteins | sample KBSK1501metaG_FD_65475 | JGI IMG/M metagenome (GOLD analysis project Ga0070697, IMG submission 65475) | Corn, switchgrass and miscanthus rhizosphere microbial communities from Kellogg Biological Station, Michigan, USA - KBS K1-50-1 metaG | ecosystem: Host-associated > Plants > Roots >... | reverse complement strand
CCCTGATGGCCAATGAGCTGGTCTTCAAGTTTTTCCGTGGCCGTGAATCGATCCAGTGCATACGTAAATTTGACTACATTTTTCTGAGCTCTTGGAAGGATTTCGTCTAAATGGCAGGCAGTGTCATTTTCGACTGGGGGGACTCCGGCGTCAACATCTGGAGGTATCCAGCGTCCGGGCGCAGGAAGATGCGCTATAACCGGCAAAGTAGATGTTATCGGCACCACCGCCGTGGTGGCTTCCAGAGCGGGAGCCGAGCTTGCATGGTCAGACTTGGCGTTCGCCAGACCGTTGAGTAATCGGCGAGCCGAGGCGGCGCCAGGCTCGGTCGGGTTCGTATCGAGAAAAGCTTCGAGCGCCAAGGTCGCTTCGGCGCGTTTACTCTGGGCGATCAAAGCTTTCGCCAGCACCAGGCGCGCTCCGTTGGCCTGGTCCTTACCGATGTGCAAAGTTCGCTCGGCTTCCTGTTGTGCGTCGGCATAAGAGCCATCTTGAAGCGCAAGATGTGCTAAAAGTTCGTGTGCCCGCCAAGACGAAGGATCAGCAGCGACGGCACGTTTTAGAAAGTCTTTCGCGGACTGCAAATCGCCTTGCGACAGTTTCGCTTCGCCGAGCGCAATGAGGGAAAAAACGTGATTCGGAAAATTGGAAATTGCTTTCTCCCAATAGCTTGTCGCTTCGGCGACGCCTGCCGATTTTGATGCCAAGACTCCCAAAAGATAATTGATATCGGGGTTTTGAGGTGCCAGCCGCCGGGCGATCTCCAAATGCTTGCGGGCGTCCTCGAAGCGACTTGCGCGAAGGTCTTCCAGGCCCCTGGCAAGCTCTTTTTGTGCCTTCGAAGCCAAGAACGGAGGCTTGGCCTTCACAGGCTGGCCCGAAGGATCGGACAAGAGTCGCATCGAAAGCGAAACTTGCTGCTGGTCATTTCGGATCATTAGTTCGACTTGTTCTTCGGCAGGGAAGTAACCGGGCAGCACCGCTTCAACGATGTAAGTGCCGAGAGGCACGCCCTCAAAACGCACACTACCCGGGCCAGCGGTTGCGGACGAATACAACTGATGAAATTGCGTGTAGAGGTTGACCGTGGCCATTGCGTCGAGTGTGGACCCGCCCGCTGCATGTACGGTTACAACAATGTTGCCTACGTCATCGCCGCCAAGACCCGAGGCAGCCGGTCCTGGCTGCGCTTGAGGGAAAAGACCCGATGGCATCACGAGTCCGAAGAAAACGGGCAAGCTCAGCAAGAAGCTGCGATACCGGAGTCCTGGACGGGATCGTTTCTTTGCCATTGCTTTGCCATCACCGCGATGCTGAGAATGTTGTTTTTGCTTTGCAAACTTACAGATGCAAATAGCAGTCTGAGCCACGCAATAATTTGCAACGCTGGACTGTCAAATGCAAGAAAGAAACCTTAAGTATCAGTCCCCGAACGCAGTTCGTGGGAAGGGACGCTTGCGGATTATCGTAAGCCATGCCCTCTTGTCGTTTTTCGCGCAAGGCCGCACCTGCCGCGTGGCACTTAAAAGACGTAGGATTAGAGCCTGAAGGAAAAGGCAGGAGCCGGCTAATGGAAAAAGTTGTGCTTATCACTGGTGGAACAGACGGACTTGGCAAAGCTACCGCAATTCTACTTGCGCAGCGTGGCTATCGCGTAATCGCTGCGGGCCGCAGTGAAGCAAAACGCGCTGAACTCGACGCGCTGGCAAAAACAAAAAATTTGCCGCTGACGACTGTGGAATTGGACGTTTGCAGCGATGCGTCTGTCAATCGCGCTGTACAAAGCATGATCGGTTCGTGTGGCTCGATCGATGTGCTGATTAACAATGCGGGCGTGGGTTATATGGCGGTGGTCGAAGAACTCAAAATGGAAGATTTGAAGCAGCAATTCGAAACAAATCTTTTCGGTGTGCTGCGTGTCACGCAGGCAGTGCTTCCGGGAATGCGCGCGCGAAGAAGCGGCCGCATCGTGATGTTGAGCAGTGTCGCTGGTCTGGTGACTCCGCCGACGTACGGAGCCTATAGCAGCAGCAAGCACGCTCTCGAAGGGCTGAGCAACGCGCTGCGGCTGGAAGTTTTCCCGTTTAACATCCAGGTCGTGCTCATCGAACCGGGATACATCGTCACCAACTTTCAACAGACCGCCAAGGACTTGGCGCAGCCGTACGTGGAATCGGCAAAAAACAGTCCGTACGAAAAGATTTATTCCGGCGCGTGGGCCGGGGCGGCGAAGGGCCGAGCGAAGTCCAAAGCTACACCCGAAGACTGCGCACGCGTTATTTTGCAAGCTATCGAATCGCCGAATCCGAACGCGCGCTACGGCGTCACGCCGCTGGCGACACTGGTTAAATGGGCCAAGCGGCTGGCCAGTGACCGCATGCTCGATGAATTCCTGCGGCGCACGTATGCCGTAACCGTCGACGCCTCTCCGAAAGACAGCAAGCCTGTTTGACGCCGCAGATTCGCGCGGATACTCTTTTTGTAGATGAAGTTCTCAATATTTCTAGGATGCCCGTGGACGCGCCGGTAGGGGATCCGTTCGCGGTGGGCGCCGTTTCGGGCGCTACCCTAATCGCGCGGCTCCCGAAAATCTGGATCGGCTACCTGCTCGCCTTTGCCACGCTGTTGGGCGAAGTGGTTGCCGTGGCGCGCAATCCGCAGCTGGCGAAGGGCGGGGACATCAGCGCCATTCCGCTCGAGATTTATCTACCCACATTCGTGGCGGTTGTTTATTGGCTGGTCTGCGTGCACCGCTACCACGTGGTGCTGGCGAATGTGCCGGGATGGAAACATCCGATTTCGCCGGCGCGCGCGGTATGGTTCCACTTTATTCCAGTTTATGTTGTTTATTGGGTTTTCCGGTGGCCGGCGGCGATCGCGGACTTTGTAAATCAACGATTGCACGCTCCGGTGATGAACAAATGGACTTTGGGGACGATGTTCTTCGCGTCATTGCTATGCCGTCTGTTTGTGGATTCGGCGTTGAGCGTGGCCATATTGTTTTTTGGATGCACCTACATTTCAGGCTTTTTGCAGCGCGCGCTGGCCGCGCCTGCCGCGAGCCAGGCTTGAATCGTTTCAGGATAATTTTGCGCGAAGGGGAATTACAAGTGAGACGAGGGTGGATGTGGCTTGGAACGGCCGGAATTGCGGCATCGCTGATATGGTTTTCGGCTTCATCGCCGGCAGCAAGCGAAGTAAGCGCTCTGGCGCCACAGGAATACCAGCGCCTGGCGCACGATATCTTTAAGCAATTGATCGAAATCAACACCACGGATTCCGTGGGCAATGTGACCAGCGCTGCGGAGGCGATGGCGAAGCGATTGCGTGAAGCCGGGTTCGACGAAAAAGACATACAAATCGCGGGGCCGCGCGAGAACAAAAGGAATCTGGTCGTTCACTACCGCGGCAGCGGCACGCGCAAGCCGGTACTGTTCATCGGACACCTGGACGTAGTGGAAGCTCGCCGTGAGGACTGGACCGTCGATCCATTCGTTTTTTTAGAGAAGGACGGTTATTTTTACGGCCGCGGCACGGAAGACATGAAGTCGGGCGACGCTCTGCTGATCACCAGTTTTATCCGCCTGAAAAAGGAAGGCTATGTTCCGGACCGCGATTTGATTCTGGCGCTGACCGCCGATGAGGAAGGCGGCACAGCGAACGGCGTGGACTGGCTGTTGACCACGCACCGCAATTGGATTGATGCGGAATATTGCATCAACCTGGACGGCGGTGAGTTTGAAAAAGACAAGGATAAGCGGCTGCTGGCGGGACTGCAGGCCAGCGAAAAAGTTTACGTTGATTATCAATTCGAATCGTTGAACGCCGGCGGTCACAGCTCGGTTCCTTCGCCGGACAATGCGATTTATCATCTGACAGGAGCGCTCAGCCGGCTGCAGATGTTTTCTTTCCCGGTGAACATGGGCGAGATCACACGCAACTACTTTCTAAAGGCTGCCACCCTCTCCAACGGCGAGACTGCCGAGCATATGCGCGCCGTCGCCAAAGAGCCTCCTGATCCCGCAGCCGTCCTGCGGCTGTCACAAGTGCCGTATTTCAACTCGCTGCTTCACACCACATGCGTTGCGACGATGCTGACGGGCGGACACGCGCCTAACGCGCTGCCGCAAACGGCACGCGCCAACGTCAACTGCCGCATTATCCCGGGTGAAGATCCAGCAGCGGTTCGCAAGACACTCGAAAGCGTAGCCGCTGATCCCAAGGTGAGCGTCACTATCGTGCCGCTGAAGGCGGCGAACGGCTCGATTGTTCCGCAGGTCGGCGTCCCGCCATCGCCGTTATTGCCGGAAGTCGTCGAAGCAGAAGAAAAAACCGTGCACAGTTTGTGGCCGGGCCTGCCTGTCGTTCCCACCATGTCCACCGGAGCAAGCGATGGCCGTTACCTGCGCATCGCTGGGATTCCGACCTATGGAATTGCCTGCATGTTTTTTGAGTTGGACGATAACCGGGCGCACGGGAAAGATGAACGAATAGGAGTGAAGGATTTTTATGATGGCGTCGAAATAAGTTATCGCCTGATCAGGAATCTATCGTCGAAGAATTAGTGGCGCCCGCCTTAGTAGTGCCGGAGCAACGGCGCGAAAAACTCGCCGGTACAAAAACCACGAACTGAATTCGACTTCACATCGAATCAAAAATACATCGGCACGGAAAGCGATTGCTTTCCGTGCCGAAAATACTTTAGCTACCGGCTGTTCAGGGCTTTACAGGCTGAGAATCGCCGGGTTTGTTCGCTTCCGAGGGCTGCGTGGCGCTGGCCGCGATGGGTTTCGCGGTATCGGTTCCGTACCTGGTCAGGTACGGCATAAAAGGCGTCACCTCGAACGGCATCTTTTCGCGTTCCGCGATGATGCCGACAGGCTTGCTCTTCATCATTTCCAGCTTATCGTTCCAAGGATCCATTTTCACGCGACCGCCGATCGGCAGAGCGGCAATCTTCTGCGGGTTTTGCTTGGGATCGACTGCCACCGCAGTAACACTGGGGACTTCGGGAACACGGTTGCCCAGATGCGCGCTGATCAGATTCGGAATCTGTTTCTGTCGCGTTTGCAGCGCCTGTAGAAAGAGAGAGGCGTTTGACATCTGCCAAGCTTTTCCCAGCTGGGGATTCTTGAGTGCATTGGCGAGCAACTCGACGGCTTTCGCGTTCGCCGCCGCTTCCTCGTCGGGAGTTCGGGCAAATCCAAAGTGACGGAAGGAGTCCTTCTCTTCCACAAGAAGCTGATCGAAGAAGGCATATTGCGAATCCATGCGATGGCCAAGCACCACATGGCTGAGCTCATGAGCAATAACGGTGGCAAGGCTGGCTTCGTCGGGCAGGACGTCGATCAACCCTCGGCTCAACACAATTGTATGCCCAAGCGTAAACGACTCAAGTGTGGTCAGCGTCATCACCCGGCAGCGAACTTCGGGCTGGATATCAAGGTTGTTTGTGACTTCCAAATTATTAACCACGGTCTCGAGAGCTTTGTCGACTTCGCCTTTAGGGGCCATCAAGCCGAGGCGTTGCAGGCGGTCCGCCACGTTGTCTTCGGCCTGGTGGTCCCACGTGCGCTGTGCCTGGATGGGTGAAAGGTCGTTGGCGGTGGTCGTTTCGTCGGTTACCGGGCTCTCCACCAAAACCTTGCTCAATTCTTGTTCCTGCGCGGCATGGCCGAGGTTATATCCCCACAGACGGGTCTGCGCCTTAAATTCCAGTTTTTTCGTCAGCGCGTAGTGCAGGTTATTTTCTTCGCTGTAAACGAATGTCGGCAGCCACATACCGGGCTGCAAGTTGGTGCGCCAGCTGTCGAAATGGAAGTACCAGCTGGAATGGCCGGCGCCGCCGTATCCTCCGTTAAACCGGACGATGTTGAAATCCTGATCTTCCACCCAGATGCGGCCCAGGAAGCGGCCCTTACCGGTTTTGGGCAGCGGGGTCACATCAAAAACCAAACAACGCACGTCACCCAGAAATTCGCGACGCACGTAATCGAATTTATAGTGCTGCGTGTCGAAGCCGCTGGTGTCAATGAAGATCATCTGTAAGAAGCCATCTGGCAGATATTGCATGGCGAACGAGAAGAAGTTCCCGATCCCGGCGAAGATCTTTTTGCCCTTACTGCTGGTGTCGGTAAGGGAAACCAGACTCACGGTCTTGGAGAAATCGGCCTTGCCCAGGAAATACCTGTCCCCGGCCGGCGTCGCGCCGAGTTCCTTGTCGGGTTTCAAATTCTGGATGTATGTCTCGACCAGCGGAGAATATTCCTTCATCCGGCCGTACATGTGATTCTCGTTATCGACAACGCGCTTCACAACCTCTTCCATGGTGCGAGGCTGATCCGCCGGAACGAGGATCATCTTCTTCGGCGGTTCGCCCGCCGAAGCCGTTTGGGCCAGCGCTGCGGCGCCGCCCACGGCAAGAAATAGCAAACCCAATACAAACTTGCGCATCTTGCTTCTCCCCTCAGTATGCCAGACGGAACTCAATACGAACGCGAGCCGGGTAGTCCACAGGCTGGCCCTCGCGCAAGGCCGGCTTAAATTTGATTTGCTGTGCGGCCCTGGTCGCGGACTCGTCGAGTCCATGGCCTAGGCCACTGGCCACACGGTTCACTTGTACGTGCCCATTGGCGAGAAACACCACATCCAGCACAACGTCGCCTTCCAGCCTCAGGCTACGCCCGTCTGCGGTGTATTCGGGGCGGGGCTTGTCCAAGATCGTAACAACGGTGTCCGCCGGGCCATTGTTGGCAGCTTTTTTCCTGGGAGCTTCCGCGGCGGCAACTGACTCGTCGCCAAAGCTTCCCGACTGAACAGTTCCACGTTTCCCTCCGCTTGGCGGAGGATTCGCTGTGCCATTTCCAAATCCGGTGCTGGCTACCGTGCCGCGAATTCCTTTATCGCCTCCCGTGCCGTTGCCGTAGCCCGGTCCGTTAGGAAGCGTGTTCAATCCTTGCGCATTCACAATGAGGTGCGCGTTTGGGTTACCTTTTCCCGGCAGTCCATTGGGATCGCCGAATCCGCCCGTTTGTACTTTTTCAACAGGAGCTTTGACCGTCGCCGGTGTCGCGTTGCCGCTGCTCATCGTGCCGACTTTCACTTCATCCTTGGGCCGCTTGGGTTGATTTGGTTGAACGGTATCAACTTTGGCCGTTTCAAAAACAGGATTCAGTTCGGGCGCTTTCGCATCAACCGACTTCGGCTTCGGTTGAATTACTTTGGGCGTCATAAAAACATGCACCTGCTGAGGGTTCAGTTTCACCTCGGGAGGTGGCGTAGGACGCGGTGTCTCCGTCTTCACAATTTTTGGAGGTTTCGGAGGAGGCGCGACCGGGATCTCAGTGATTGGCTGCGCAATTTCGGTGTACGAATATTTGAGTGCCGTCGAAATCTGCTGCGGAAAAACCAGGGGAATAAGAAAGATAAAACCGACGAACGCAATTTGGAGAATCGCGCTGACGCCAACGCGCTTCATGCGCGATTCGCCGTCCGGCAGTAGCGCCAGACGTGCCGGAATTGGCTTGGTACCGATGTTTTTCTTCCAAGCTTGGGGCTCGGAAGTAGGCCGGAGAGAGGAGTCGAGGCCAACGCCCATCCGGGTCTTGCTCTGTGGTGGTTCAAAAATCATTGTGGTCATCCGGTTGCCGCCTCAGTGATAGTTTTTGGTCCGCTACAGTCAAGAGTCCGCCAAGAAAATCAGGCGTTTCCCTTATGAAGACACCGGACGTTCGCTTTCACAGTACTAGCGTACTAATGAGGCTGGATTTGCTCGAATAGGACTTTCGTACCAAAGACGCGAAGTCGCTAATGCTATTTGCGAGCGCTCGGTAAAACACCCCTTTCGATAACCCGGCGAGGCGCTGGCAGTTGCGGGCTGGGGGCTTAATCTAGGATACCGCAAAGTGCGGGTCTGGGAACCCGTGATTTACTGTACCGTATGAAACATGCACCTGCAGGGCTATGCTCTAGGATGCAGGCTTATAGGTAGGCGGTGCCTGTGTATTGCCGCAAAATTTTTCGCAAGTTTATGTTTTTTTTGGTACCCAATGTGCCGGTGACGGCTCTCGCTCAGTAATAAATTCAATGGATTCAACGGCCCAAAATCCCATAGATGGCGAACGGCGCGACTGGCGACTTCCAGAGGCTTGCGGTGCATTGACACGGCAGCTCTTTGCGGAGTCGCTTGCCGACCGCTGGCATCTTTCGTTCCAATCATTTCAAGCCGCGCTGACCCGCAGTGCAGCGAAACGATTTGGCGACTCTTCGCCTGCGGTGGAAAAAATCCGGGAATATTTTACAGCCCTGCACATGAAGGATTTGGTGCTGGCTTGCGCCTGCGCCGACGGATCGGAAAATGCCTGGAATGATTTCGTCGCCGAATATCGAAGCTATCTGCGGACAGCGGCCGCAGCGATATTGCACCGGCCGGCGTCAGATCCCGCGGCGACCGACCTTGCCGATTCGCTCTTCGCCGATCTTTACGGTTTGTCGGGTGGCAAAGCAGGCGGCCGCTCCCTTTTCCGCTATTTTCACGGACGGAGTTCGCTGAAGACCTGGCTGCGTGCGGTGCTCGCGCAGCGCCACGTTGACACCATCCGCGCGGAAAAGAAATTCGATTCGCTCGACGAGGACGCCGAAGACGGAGGAACGCGTCGCGTGCCGGAACTCAGCACAGTGGAAATTCCGTCCGATCCGCACCGCGCAACATATTTGCAGAAATTTCGCGAGGCCCTGACCTTGGCTTTAGCGTCGCTCGATGCGCGGGACCGCGAACGTTTGCGTCTCTACTATGCGGAGGATCGTACGCTCGCTGAAATTGGCCGTGAAGTTGGCGAACACGAATCCAGCGTTTCACGAAACCTGGAGCGCGTTCGCCGCGAGCTGCGTGGCACCGTCGAAGGTCTGCTGCGCGCCGGAAAAGCTGCCGCGAATGGCGGGCCCGCTACGCAAGGTGCCGGAACCACAGCGTCCGGAATGCCCGGGATGAACGAAGCACAGATCGCACTGTGCATCCAATACGCCGCCGAGGACGCAGCGATCGATCTGGATAAGCTGTTCGAATCGCGCAAGACAAGAAAGAGTTCCGGCCCGGATCGGATTCTGGAGCCATGATGGTGAGCAATCTTTTTCGCAAGAAGTTCAGTTCGCTGCGTTCTACGATGAGAGTAGTGTATGCCTGCTGAAGATCGCGATCGGCTGTTCGAAAAGGCGCTGGCGCGGCACTTGCGCGGTGGCGCTGATGGCAGCGATTCCGCGTGCCCAGACGCTGAAACGCTGGCGGCTTATCACGAAGGCGCTCTTTCCGTGGACGAGATGTCGGCAGCGAAAAAACATTTTGCGTCTTGCGCGCGTTGCCAGGAAATACTGGAGCAGCTTGCAGCTGCGCAGAGCGTTGGCGAATTGCGAAATCAGGAAGATAAATTGGCCGTCGGCGGAGCGTTATTGCGGCCAAAAAATGGCGAAGTTTACGGAGAAGCTTCCGTATCGAGCGCAACCAGCCGCGCGCCAAAAGAAACGGAATCCAGAGTCGCGCATTTTCCAACGAAGAAAAAGTGGCTTCTGCGCTGGGCCGCTCCCGCGGGCGCCATTGCTGCCGGGCTGCTGCTTTACGCCAGCCTGCGCGATTTTCGTTCGCCGGAGAAACGCACTGAACCAGCCACACAAACCGCGCAGAATCGCGAAGACAATTCGAACTTGCGAGATTACTATGCGGTTCCCGGCGTGCCGCCAAAAGCGCCGCAAACTCCGCCGCCAGCTACGCCGAACCAGCCAAAACAAAAGGACGACGAGTTTGCCGCAAGAACATCAAGGCAGCAGGCAGCTAGTCCTGCTCCGCGTGTTTTGCTTGACGAACTGGAAAGGTTGCGCGGCAAAGCCGAGCCGTCTAAGGATCGGAAGGCTGAAGAAAAATCGGCTCGGTCGCAGTCACCCGCTCCGACGAGCGCCGCAAACGCGAAAACGCCGCAATCCGGCGGGCGTTCGACGGTCGAACAAGGAACGAACCCGGCCAAAACGAAGAGTTTTGATGCCGCCAAATCCGGCGTGGCGGGGGGCTCTCTGCAGAATGGAGCAGAGGCGCAACAAAGCCAGATCCAGCTACAAGCTAGTGGCGCCGCTACCGGTGCGCCGGCGGCTTCGCCATCTTCGCCCGTTCCGCCTCCGCCCGTGCCTCCAGCATCGGCATCACAACAAGTGACCGTGACAGCGGCAGCTCCCGAAGTTGCCAACGAAACCGTCGAGGTTTCGGCGCTAAATAAAAAAGACGCCAACCTGCCAGCGATGTCGAGGAATGTGATCGATCCAGCGATGCTGCCGCCACGTATGGTTGTCGCGTCGAACGAAAAGAGCATCTGGAGGTTTGGCGAACATGGAGCGATTGCGCACTCAAGCGATGGCGGCAGGACGTGGAAATTGCAAGAAGTGCCAGTGACTGCGACGCTTACCAGCGGTTCAGCGCCGGCAAAGAACATTTGCTGGATTGCCGGCGCGGCGGGCACGCTGCTGCGCACAACCGACGGCGGCAAACACTGGCAACTTATCATCGCGCCGATCGCGGGTGACTTGGGTGGTGTGATGGCCAGCGATGGAAAGCACGCCACGATCTGGGATGTGCCGCGCCAGGCGACTTACCAAACCTCAAACGGCGGAAAAACCTGGGAAAAGAAGACGGCAGAGTGAGCCGAAACTTGCGTGCAAGAAAAACGTGCGTCTCCGTTCTAACTCCAGATAACAAATTTGTTGCCAAGGAGCGAAACATGATGCGCGGTTCGAAATATGTAATGGAACGACTGATATGGAGTTTGGCTGCCGCAACAATTCTATTGGCGGGAAGCGCAGTCCTGTATGCAACGCCGCGCGGAAAACAGGGCGCAAACGCTCAGGAAAAAGAAGCGGTACGCGAGAGCGGCCAGGGCACGGCTACAACACTCAATGACCAGGCGGATCTTTCTGTCACAGTCTACAACTCCAACATCGCGCTGGTTCGCGATGTGCGCAATCTCACTGTTCCCAACGGCCCGTTCCGCCTGAAGCTGATGGACATCGCCGCCACCGTCAATCCTGCCACTGTGCATTTCCGTTCGCTGAACGAGCCGGACAAGCTCAGCGTGATCGAACAAAATTATGAATACGATTTGCTCGAGCCGGCAAAACTTCTGCACAAGTACGTGGGGAAGGAAGTTACGCTCACGCGATCGTACATGGAAAACGGAAGCACCAAGCGCGAAGACATTAAAGCCACTCTGCTCGCGGACAACAACGGCCCGGTGTGGAAAATCGGCAACGACATCGTTACCGGAATGTACGGGGAGACGTATCGCTTCCCGGAAGTGCCCGCGAATCTGTTCGATCGTCCCACGCTATTGATGTCGCTGGAAAATTCCGGTTCGCGCAAACAGCAGATTGAAGCTTCGTATTTGGCCGGAAATCTTTCCTGGAATTCAGATTACGTTCTCACGGTGGGCCGCGATGATAAAGCCGCCGACCTCGACGGCTGGGTCACGCTGGTCAACAACAGCGGAACCGCATTTCGCAATGCTCGGCTGCAACTGGTTGCCGGCGATTTGAACCGGATTCAGCCGGCTGTCGCGGGAGGGATGGCACGCGACACGGTCATGGCGAAGGCGGCACGCGCGGAACAATTCGCGCAGGAAAATTTCAGTGAGTATCACCTCTACACGCTGGGGCGCAAGACCTCCGTCGAAGACAAGGAAACCAAGCAGATCAGCCTGCTGCAGGGCAGCGACATCCCGGTCGCAAAACATTTCGTCGTCAACGGGCAAAATTTTTACTATCACAATCAGCAGAATCCCGGTTCGCCGATCAAAGACAATGTGATGGTGTTCTACAAGTTCAAGAACGAAGAAAAGTCCGGTCTTGGAATGCCCATGCCTGCCGGAAATGTGCGCGTCTACCAGAAAGACTCGAAGGGCAACATTCTTTTCGTCGGCGAAGACCGCATTGACCACACGCCGAAAGACGAAATGCTCAACATTCACATCGGCAATGCGTTCGACGTTGTCAGCGAGCGCAAACAGACCGACTACAAGCGCATAGATACGCACACCTGGGAAATGGAATTTGAAATTACACTGCGCAATCACAAGGACTCGGCTATCACCGTTGAAGTGAACGAGCCCATCGGCGGCGACTGGGAAATGATCAATTCCAGTTACAAGTACACAAAAACAGCAGCCTGGGCGGCGCAGTTCAATGTGCTGGTCGCGTCCAACGGCACATCGGTACTGAAGTACCGCATTCGCGCCCACTGGTAGTCGGTAGCACAAGCAA
>Ga0070697_100003364_pt1 | contig 12291 bp, 10 predicted proteins | sample KBSK1501metaG_FD_65475 | JGI IMG/M metagenome (GOLD analysis project Ga0070697, IMG submission 65475) | Corn, switchgrass and miscanthus rhizosphere microbial communities from Kellogg Biological Station, Michigan, USA - KBS K1-50-1 metaG | ecosystem: Host-associated > Plants > Roots >... | reverse complement strand
CGGTGAGTATACTCGTTAGGCATCTTGCTCAAATTCTTCGTAATTACCAGCTCTTCGATAGGAACCTTGCCGCTTCGCAGCTTTGAAGCATATTCTCTGAGCGTGTTGAGAACTTGAGGAATAAGGGCTTGAAACTCCTGCGAATTATCTGCTTCTTTTAGGATTGCAAGCATTTGTGTTTGGCATTTCTCAACTATCTTGGGAGTGTCGTGACGTCGAACATCGATTCCTCGAACCTTGAGGGTCCGGTCTTGAAAGATGCCATAGTACCTGTTTAGGACTGGCGCTTGCGGGTCTGTTTTTGAGTTGAGGAAAACTATCCACTTGTACTGGCCCTCAAAACTCAGGGGAAGTTTCAGATCCTTCTTGATCACTTCACAAAGTTCTTCATAATCAGCAGTTGTTGCATCAGGCTTTGTAAGCCACATAGAGTCAACGATTCCGTGCACAAGTTTGAAGCCTCTAGCTTGGGCTATGGCTATTGCACGGTGGAGGAAGACTCGGGAGAAGGCACATGTTGCAATGTGCGCGTCTATCTTTCCGAATCGAGCGTTCTTAAATCCAAGATAACCGAAGGAATTGTGAACGAGAACTCCACCGCTTCCTGTAAAGAAAGCAGGAAAGGTCTCGTAATCCGAGATCTCAAAGCAGTACACGTAGGACGAGGGAGGCTCTATTTGTTCGATTTCTTTTACAGCTGCAAAGCCAATATCCGAATCCAGTAGTCTCGTAATTCGTGAGTGAGCTTCTCGTAGTCGCGAAAAGTGTGTGTGCTCTGATATTCTTTTGAGAGATGTTCTCGCGCGTTCAGGGCAGACCCGGATTCTGCCTTCTAGTCGAGGAGTTCTAACAGTACGCGTGAGAGTAGCGATCTTTTTGAGCCCTGATTGTTCTGTGGGAAACATCTCAAAGATAGCATGGTGGCAATCCTTGTCGCAGCTACTCCTAAACTTGTCAAAACGTGTTCTGTGCAGTTTCTTGAGAAATAGCCTCTGAAAGGGTCGAAGCCCATTTGGGCCTGCGAAATAAATTTTGTGAAGCCTCTTTCCTTTGATTATGTCGAAGGGAATTCTGAGGCGAAGGGCCAAGTACCCTATTTGAACGACAAAATCATACGAGTAGGTTGCGATTGATATGTTGTCTCGATCTTTGTTTACACTACCATCTCCCGCTACAAGTCCGGAAATAAATCCGAGCATCGCTTCTTGTGAAGCATTGAACAGAAGAGGGGGGATTTTCAGCTTACCGGTAATAGATGAAGATGGAAGTTCAAAGATTCGACTCAGAATGTGAACGAGACTAACGCTGTTAATTTGAACTACGAACATGTTAGCCTTGGATTCTTTGTATACTCGAGGTGTAAGCCCAAATTTTCTTTTGGTGATTTCAGTAAGATGTTCGACGATCTCAGTTTCGTTTCCTCCAACATAAAGCCGTATGAATTTTTGTCCAGCGACTCCATCTGCCACATAGAATCCAAGAAAGAAGCCAAGATCCTCATCTAAATCCAGCGACGCAGGCAACCAGGCTACATGGCCTCCGCCTATCCGACCGCGGCCAATCAATAGTTCCCGAGAATTGTCAGGAAGCGATAACAAGGGCAGATAACGAAAAGGAACAACTCCACTTTCACACCAGCGGGCTAAATTTTGAACATGTCTTCCTTCTCTCTTCAGCACGACTTCGAGAGAATTCGAAGATGAATTTACAAGTGATCGAAGTTCATTGCTCTTGGCCCGCCACAGGTCATTTTCCGATCGTTCTATCTGCTGTCGAACCTTTTGGAGAAGGTCGAGGTATGAGATCGTTGCACTATTGTGCACGATGTGTTTAGCTACGGGGACAAGATCCCCTTTTGATAGGTCAGATGCGTTTACTTCAATAAGAAGCCCATTTCTCAAAATATAGAAGGAATGGTTGGAAGTGCATCTTACCTCTCTCCCATCATCCATTTTTACACGAAGCAATTTCTTTGGAGAGAGGGTTTTAATGAGTTTTGAAACTCTGCAAAATTTTGACTTTAGATCCTTATCTAGTCCAGCAACCAACAGCCTCTTAGTACAATCAAAAACTCCTATGCGATCTCCCAGTTGGTCGTCAATTATTTTCCCAATGTGCTGGTAGCTTATCTTCTCATCTTGAGAGATCAATACTGGCGAGTCGTATGGTAAGCAGCAGACCAAGATCCATTTTAGTGCTGACTGGCGTGCGTCATACTTCTGCCGTTTCAGTTCATCCTTTTCTTCTTTCTTTAGTTGCTTGTACTTTGATCTTCTATCGAGGAGAATTTCAAGAGATTGAGGGACGATGCCTCGCCATCTATCACAAATATTGTAGTCTAATTCGGGAACCCGACGGAGCGAGTTGGGGCAGCATTTGCACTTGACGGTTTCTCCGCTCAGGTTCTGGTCCCGCATTATGGTCGGGTAGAGGCTGGTAAAGTCTAGCTCTCCCACTCGATCATAGATCCCGGTCTCGGGTTCATGGATGAAGCCTCCCCGGTCGGCGATGACCAGTTCGTTACTGTCTTTCCATTCTTCGGGCTGGTTCTTGTTCCAGGGGATGAGGACGTTTTCTTTGATAGCGTGGTAGAATTGTAGGCTGGTCATGTTGGTGCCTATGGTCGCCCGGCTGGCTCGCTGAATCGGGATTATACACGTCCGAGAGATTTCGAAGAGTCCTTCGAGTCCACAGTCAGCACTGATGAAAGCGTTGTGGTCGTCGACGTGCAGTCTGCCTAGTAGTCGGGCGGCCGTCTCTCTGTACAGGATCTTTCCATAAGAAAAGTAGGAATGGCCTTGGACCTCATAGACTCTTAGCGGTGATGGGTCCCGGCCTAGAACTAGCCTGTTGAGCAGCCCGTTTTTGTGTGCGCGTCTCGCTAAGTATGGGAAGATGAACGAGTCTCCACCTTCTGTAATGACGATGTCAGGATCTATTTTCTTGAAGGTTTCAACGAGGCGGAGGAGTTTCTCCTCTTCGTTGCTCGAATCTAGAATGAGCGTTTCTTCTCGATCTGTGATACTTACTGAGTCTAGTTCGTCCTCGAAGGTTCGAATTCTCTTGTTCTTTCTAGTCCTGACTTCTAGCTTGATCTTTCGAAGTGGGGGTAGTTTGTAGTCTATTGTTTCTCTGGAATCTCTCAGGGTCCATTCGATTTTCTCATCTTTCTCCTCTGCCTCGACGAGGGCTAGTGGGAACAGGTCCTTCTGGTAGAGGTAAATCTGGGGAGATGGAACGTCTACATCGTAGAGGCGGAAGTTGGAGTAGCTGCTTTCTCGCTGTATCCTTCGCGCAAGCCTTGCAGCCTCCTCCTCATTCTCTACGATGACTTCAAGGACTCGGGATTTTTCTATGTCTCCAGCTCTTTCAAACTTGTCGACAAAAATAGAGTTTTCAATGTAGGACTTGCAAGCGAGGTCGATTAGCTCGCGATAGTCGCCCCCTACATGGATCTGAGGCTTCCATCTATCAGTGAGCCTTACACACTTCCCATCTGGTTTTTTCAGCCAGACTACCATCTGGCCTGGTTTGTGGTAGAGGTCGAGAACCCAGCCTAGATGCTTCACGTAGAATCAAGATGCGCTCTCTATTCTGGGACTAATTCAGAAGAGTAAGACGAAGAGTGAATGTGAAACAGATGCGAAACTGTTGGGAAGTGGAAGGACTACTGGTATCCGAGTAGCGTTTTGTCCAGTGTGACAACCTCGTCTTCCTTCTGAGGAGTGAAGGGATGACGGGCTATGGTGAGCTGTGTATAGGCGCCTCTGTGCTTCAGTCTCGCAGAAACATGAGCAGTATGCATCAACGCATCTGTCATGGTCTTGTTTCTTGTCTTCTGGTTCGTGGCTACAATTAGCATGTTTCTCTGCTCAGCAGTTTTTCCTAGAAACTGTATGCTTCTGCGGAACATATCCAGCGCTTCTCTCTTTTCTCGCACGTCAGGATCGCAGAAGAGGGCCGTGATGTCAGAGACGACGGCGAGCCTAGCCCCATACTCGTCCAGTGCTTCAGTCAGTTTTTCCACGATGAGGCTATGAACCTGGTGATGTGTGAAGGCTCTGCTGAGATGAATACGCTGCTGTACTCGGCCAGATTCCAGTCCGAGATTGATGATGTGCTGCGAGATAGCGTATGTGTCGAAGAGGTTACCTGCGTCTATGAAAACGACATCGCTATCCAAGCCTTGGGGAACTGTCGCTCGGACACAGAGTAGGAGAGAAAGGGCGTTCGATGGCTCACCCTCGAGAAAGGCAAACTGACCCGTTTTGAGAATCAGTGCCCTGTCTAGAGCATCTATCCCGGTGGTTATGCCCGGTTGGAGGCCTCGAGTGAGAGTGCTTCCACGACGGGTTTGATACTCGATCTGGTCGTCTCGCTCTCTGAGGAGATCCGGCTCTCTACACTTCAGGCTGGTAAGAAGGCGTCTACCAGCTGGTAGGAGGGAAGCTCTGCAGCTCAAGACTCTTTCGAGCTCGAACCCGCAGCTGGGGCATGTTCCGTCGAAGACTAGTATGATTTTTTTGGGATTGATTTGTTGTTTAGAGAGGACTAGGGCTTCGTCACAGAGTATGCAATGGTACAGGTAGCCGTCATTGCCGTTCTCTATCTGGTCTATTTGCCATGTCTTGGGTTGTAGAGGGTCGACGGCTGGGCGGGTCTCCATTGCAGGTCCTTAGAGTTGTTCTATTCGTCGCGTCTGCTCTTCGGCGCGGCGTCTTCAACGCCCTTCGCAGTGATCTGGAAGTAGGTTTCAGATTCTGGAAGGTACGGCGAGTCTATGATTTTTGCAACTCGTAATCCCTGGCTGGCTTTCTTCAGCATGACTCTGTGTGTGGAAGCGTGAGCCAGAATGTTTCCGCCTGCGGGACGCATGGGGTCGCCGAAGAACGCTTGAGGGTTAGCTTGGACTTGGTTTGTTATGACGACTGCTAGGTTGAGGGCTTGAGCTATTCGGAGGAGTTTGTGAAGGTGGCTGTTCAGGCGTTGTTGGCGTTCGCTTAGGGATTCGCGTCCGATGTATTCGCCTCTGAAGTGGGAGAGGATCGAGTCAACGACAAGGAGTTTGATGTTCTCTTCTTGGCAGATTTTGAAGGCGTGGTCTACTGTGAGGATCTGATGGTCGCTGTTGTAGACACGGCTGTAAATTATGCCGTCAAGAATCTTTTCCGCGTCAAGTCCCATTGCTTGGGCCATCTGATAGACCCTCTGAGCAGCGAATGTTCCTTCAGTGTCGATGAAGAGGGCTTTGCCTTCAAGACCTCCATCTTTTACTGGTAACTGGACGTTGACGCTAAGCTTCATACAAATCTGTGATTTGCCTGCTCCGAATTCTCCGACAAACTCTGTTATGGCCTGCGTTTCAAGCCCATTTCCCAGTAGCTTGTCAAGATTAGTTGACGCGAAACTGAGTCTTTGGAGGTTTAGTCTCCTCTCGTAGAGCTGTTTGGCGGTGACGAAGTCTGTCTGTATTGTTTCTCGGGCAGCTCGGGAGATTTTTTGGGCGACGCTGTTCTCTAGGCCTGCTTTTTCCATTAGTTCGCGTATCGGCGCGATGGCTAGGGACGCGATGGAGTCATAGCCTGCGTCTCGGAGTTTGCCGGCGGTTACGGGTCCAACGCCGTTAAGGTCTTGAATATTCACTATCTCTTCAGCCAAAGACTATCAGAGCGGGGATAGTCTCGTCGCCGCTTATCTCCCAGAGTGAGGACCGTAAGTAACCACCCATAGGATAGGAATCTGTGCAGATCGTGCTCGGCTAGGGTCGTTATACAGAGCAGACAGCTAGAGGAGTGAAAGTATTGCCTCTAGTCGACTCCTCCTCTCGAGGCTGCCCTGAGGTAGTATCCGACAGAACGGTCGGCAGTAATGTGACCTGCCCAGCCGAGGAGCGGCCATTGTATGGCTCCATACAATATGCTCCAGACTACGAAGACAGGAATCCAGACGAGAAGCGTATGGAAGAAATTGTAGAGTCCAGATCCCCAACGAGGCCATTCCTTGGCTTCGCGCATCCCGACGCCGATAGGAATGAACGACGCTACGTCGGGAAAGATGATCCAGAAAACCGTAGTTAACAGGTTCAGATCCTTGACAACGAATAGTCGCCAGTAGAACAGAACGACGAGAAGAATGATCGTGATGAGTAGCATTTCGAGACGGTATGCGATCGAGTTGAGACGGAGGAAGGCGGGACCGGTTCGTGGAGGTTCGGCGTCCTCAGAAATCTCCTGATGGGAGGGCTTAGGGAGAGAATGTTCAGATAGCCCTCGAGACGTACTAGGTGTAAGGCGCACCAAACCCATGGCACAGAGACCCGAACAAACGAGTATTTCAAAAGCCCTAGAAGTGGCCACGTTTGCCGCCGGGTGCTTCTGGTGTACAGAAGCCGTTTTCAACCAGTTGAAGGGCGTTGTGAAGGTAACATCAGGATATTCGGGCGGAAACGTTCCCAATCCTTCCTACGAGCAAGTGTGCACTGGAGACACGGGACACGCCGAATCGATCGAGATAACATTCGACCCTAGTATCATATCCTTCAAGGATATTCTGCAGATCTTCTTCACAACCCATGACCCCACGACCTACAATCGTCAGGGAGGCGACGTGGGAACCCAGTATCGGTCAGCGATATTCTATCACAACCCAGAGCAGGAGAAGATTGCACGTCAAGTGATTCAAGAGTTCAACGACTCGAAGGTCTGGAAGAAACCGATCGTCACCGAGGTTGTGCCATATCGCGAGTTCTACAAGGCCGAAGATTATCATCAGGATTATTACGCAAGGAATTCCCGCCAACCGTATTGCAGAGTCGTGATTGAGCCGAAGATTGCCAAGTTGCGAGAGCATTACCGCGAGAAACTAAAGCAATAATCGACCGTCTCGGAAACTTGCGCTAATCGAGTCCAACGCAGTCTGTCTGACTGTACTAGATTCAGTCTACAAGCGCAACATGTTTGATATTCCAAAGGTAGGAGGAGTGGTCCCGCATCATGTCCGAGACTCTTGAGAGACAGGAGCGGTGGAAGCAGCAGAAAGAAGAGGCTGACCGTCAGCGAATCGGTGGCGCATATATCCAGGGTTTCATTGAGACCGCGGCGGCGTTGGTCGGAGAGGAGCCATTGTTCAGTAAAGGCTACTGGAAATGCGCGAGCGGCTGCAAACCGTTCGGATTCGGACTTGCCAGGACCCCAAGAGAGTGTCCCGGCTGCCACAAGCAACTAATACTCTGGGTGCCTGGGCCGTAAAATTATCTCTGCGGTTCAAGGTAGAAATAGTCGTTTTCAAACCCGTTTCGTCCGAACGGGATTGACGCTCGAAACTAGACCTCTTGGGAAGAGCGATCTCAAGATCACCAAAGTCGGAGTAGGAACCGCTCCGATAGGCTCGACCCCAGAATGGAGGGTCTGGTGGGGACCCCAGGACGAAAAGGCGGCCATTCAAGCCATTCAGACTGCCATAGACGAGGGAGTCAACTGGATAGATACTGCTCCATTCTATGGATGGGGAAAGGCGGAGGAGATCGTTGGCAAGGCGATCAAAGGTCGGAGGGACGAAGTCTATGTCTTTACGAAATGCGGGACCTTACCGGATGGCAAGGGCGGCTCCATTGAGAATCACAAGCCAGAGACCATCCGGAAGGAAGTTGAAGCAAGTCTGAAACGCCTTCAGACTGACTATATCGACCTCCTGCAGTTCCACGACATGGATGCTACGACTCCGATCGAGCAGTCTTGGAAGACGCTACAGGAGTTAGTTCATCAGGGAAAAGTTAGGAACGGTGGATTGTCAAACCATACCGTCGATCTCATCGAAAGAGCAGAGAGAGTCGGACCCGTCACATCCAACCAGGTTCAGTATAACCCACTTCAGAGAAGAATCGAGAAAGATATTCTTCCTTTCTCCCTGAGCCATCACATCGGGGTCTTGGGATGGGGATCCTTGGCTGAGGGTTTTCTCGCCGACAACTTCAGCGTAGCATCGCTAGACGCGAAGGATTTCCGTAGAAACCACTGGTACGCTCAACCTGAGAATCAGGCTAAGCTGGAGAGAGTGCGACAGGTCTTTTCGAAGATTGCTCGAGCTCATGGGAAGAAAATGGTTGATGCTGTCATCGCGTGGGAGTTGGCTCACCCAGCGCTGACAGGAGCAATTATCGGAATACGTAACGAGAAGGAGGCCCGAGAAATGAAAGACGGAACACAACTCACTCTCTCACTAGACGAGATACAAGAGATCGAGAGAGCGACAGCATAGGGTCTCAGCGAACAGACGATGGCAGGGCAGTTCGCGACTGGCACCCCGCCCGGCACAATAATAGCCCGCCCCTTACCGGAAAGGACGAGTTTCAACCGATGGATAATCGCGATAGTAATCCTCGTTATCGTGGTCATGGCAATCCTCTTCGGGCTCATCTACCAATCGTCCGCGGTCGTATCCACCAAGAACTTCAGCTACAGCACACCAGCTGACAAAGGAACCAACTACACGCTTCAAATTACGAACGTAAATGGCGTCGTGACTCTTGAGTCATGGTCGCAAGACAACTTCTTGATCAATGGCACAGTAACGGCAAAGGGTCTCGGGTCGTCCCCCGAACAGGTGAATCTCGCCAACTCAACCTTGAATGGTAACATCATTCTCCAAGCCATATTTCCCAATAATGCCGCCTTTCTGATCTCTCAGACATATTCCGTCAGGATCAACGTGTTCGTCCCGGTTTCGGTGCAGATAGGAAAGCTAGCTGTGGATAATGTGAATGGACTCATTCAAGCCGACAGTCTCAACGTGACCAGCGCGAACTTCTTCTCCGAGAATGGGGACATTGATTTCAATTGCTCTCTCTGCGGTAGTGGGGGCTTCTCTGCGCAGACCACTAATGGTAACATCGCAGGCACGTTTTACGCACCAGTCATTGGAGGCAACTATACGATGTCGACTCAGAACGGCAACTTGCAAGTGAGCGTGCCATCGTCATCTTCTTTCAAGCTTACAGCATCCCTTGTCAATGGAAGTATTCAGACATCGAATCTCGTACTCAGCCAGGAGACGAAGACCAGCACTCAAATCACGGCGACGGTTGGAACCGGAACAGGCAACCTCGGGCTATCGACAGTCAACGGCCAGATCAGCATTAAAGGAACCTAGCGCCGAATCTCTGAGTTGTTTTCTCGTCTTCATGTTGCATGAGTAGGTCGTCCGTTGGCTTGGGTTACTATGAGGTTTTCTACACCAAGCCCCTTTTTCGGGGTCCGAACATCATTCCATAGTGACCGCTGATTGGGTTCCACTCTTGCGGCTTTCACGTCCGCGTTTCCAGCAGTAGCTCTAATGTTCGGATTCCTCCTCGTCCTCATCGGGTCAACTGACGGGACCCGAGAATTAGTTCAAGGCGGCTGGGGATTCATCACAGTCGGCCTAATCGTAGAGTTTGTCCTGCCCATTTCCAGGCGATTGAGATAGGCACCCAAGAGAATTGAGAAAATGAAGAAGTTCATCGCGAGCTTCGTAAAAGGGCAAGCACTTCTACTTGCCCCGCAACCAGTTCTCATCGTACTCATCCTGTTCAACAAAGTCTCTCTCTACTACAGCGCTCCAGTCATTATCTCACTCGCAGTCCTCTGGGGCTGGTTCGATTACTCAGGCAAAGCCCAACGAAGAGGCGCCTCAGTTCTGCGAAAACTTGAGAGACTGGTTGATGATTTTGGCCGACTAAACTTTCAGCAAGGCAACGGTTCAGACGACGAGAGGATTGTTGGTCTGCTTGACAAAGCCAACTTTGAATCCAGCACCACGACGACGCCTCAACTAGCAATGGCGACTACTGAGAAGATAAAGGAAGTCTATTTCACACTCGAGCTCTGGTACCACTCGATGCGCCAGAAGGTGCGGCTACTTCTCAGGAAGGCTGGCTCCATGATGGAATACGATCTTCTGGAGGTTGTCAACGAGTTCATCGAGTTCTACGGAGAGTTCGTGGAAAAAGTCGCGGAAGGGACTCTTCACCTCGTCGGTAAGGGAGACATGAGCAATTTGGAAGAGGAGAGAGAAGCTTTCTCCAATTTCAAGACGCGACTCGCCGAACTGAGGGGTAGAGCCAACGCGTTTCTACAGAGCCTCCACGATGATGGTCTACCAGTTTCAGAAACCAAAGTACGAGCCCTGGAACTGGATCCTTGGTTCAAAGCAGGCACGGAGATTTCGGCCCCGAAGCAGTCGGCGTAGCGATTGAGAAGTCTTAGAAGGCGTGTTTCTCCAGTTCTCCGAGCACTTGCTCGGGGGTTTCCTTCATCACTTCGATTTTTTCCGTTTTTGTAGCATGGTTGGGAAGCAGTTCACGGGTCTCCGTCGACACCGGAGAATGCGTTGGTGACGTCCCCCCGCCTTGGTCAATTCCAGGTACGTTTTTCGTTCGCTGAATCAGGAGGATGGTGCCACCCAGAGCCATTCCGATGAAGAGAGCGTCAAATTGTCCAGTCAACATTAGACTCATCTGAGGGAAGTTGTCATCGACCCAGGCTCGAAAGTAGACGTTGGAGAAATACTCGCTACTGAACCCTCCGAGTAGTATGGCGATGACGATGAACTGAGCTAGTATCATGCCGTAGAGAATTCTTACGAATCTATAGTTATAGCTAGACATGAAACAGGGCTTGGATAGAATATCATCAATCTCACTCATTAACAGTGCGGGCTGTGTACTATGATAGAGTGGACGGTCGCGTGCAAAGAGTTTAACATCGGGATTGAGGAATGAGGGTCTGTCTTGGCCCAGCGCGCTCTCTCTCTTGAGATCAGAGGATTCGAAGAGTCTGATTACCTGAGGTTGGCAGAAATCTATGATGCTATCTTTCCTGAACGAGCAAGGAGTGTTGACGAGTGGCGATTTTATGATGATAGTCTTGACAAGACAAGATACTACTTCAAACGCTACGCTTGCGTCGAATCAGAGACTGGGGTAGCTCTGGGGTTTGGAGAGATGTGGCATCCTCCTTGGATGTTTCATCCGAAAAAGTTCTGGTTTGACGGATGGGTCGACCCAAAGCACGAGCGCCAAGGCGTTGGGGGGGCGCTCTACGACAAGATCAAGGACGACTTCGATGGGCGTGACGCGATCGCCGCCTGGATGGGAATCAGGGAAGATATGACCAGATCAATCGCATTCGCAGTGAAGCGTGGGTTCAGTGAAAAAATGCGGGGCTGGGAATCAACGATCGACCCATATCGAGTAAACACCTCCGAGTTCCAAAGATATTCGACTAAAGCTTCGCAAGCCGGAGTCGAATTCTCGACCCTTGAGCAGGAGCTGAGTGAGGACCCAGAATGCTACGCCAAGCTGTACGAACTTGTGCAGACGGCGTTCAGAGATGTGCCGATAGCTGACACTCCTACAGACACTCCCTATGATCAATGGCTTGCTTTTGAGATGAAGAACCCCAACCTAATTCCGCGGGCTTACATGATTGCTAAAGATGGGAAAAAGTACGTTGGGACGAGTGTCGTCTGGCGGATGAAGAAGGAGCCCAGGAGTCTCTATCAGGGCCTTACGGGAGTTCTACGAGAGTATCGGGGAAAGGGAATTGCGGTGGCGTTGAAGTTGAGGGTGCTGGACTTTGCCCGGAAGAACGGATTTGACAATATTCGAACCTTTAACGCCTCTACAAACGAGGGCATGCTTAACATCAACATGAAACTGGGATTCAAGCGAGACCTCGCCTGGATTACCTTCGAGAAGCATCCGGAGAAGGAAAGATCTTCGAAAGATCTATGACACTTCCCGTTCTTAGGCTGAAAGGCTCGCCTTACGAAATAGGATACAGGCACGGACAATTTGCCCGAGACAAGATTGAACGCAACCTGGAGGTCTACTTCCGTCGTTTCAAGAATGAAACCGCACTCTCAAGAGATGAGGCGCTCAGGCGGGCTGGAAAGTACTTGCAGGTCATCCGAAGAGGCAGTCCCAGCTATGCCCGCGCGATGGAAGGAGTTGCCTTAGGCTCGAAGACAAGATTGCTAGAGATTACTGCATTGAACGTTCGATACGAGCTTATGTATAGCCAATTCGCAAAGATCGGATTGAAGCCCAAGCCACGGGTAGATGGCTGTACGGCATTCGGTGCAATGCCGGAGGTAACCGTGAATCGTCACTTGCTGATTGCTCAGAACTGGGACTGGATTCCCCAGGTAGAAGGACTGTTTCTCAAGGTTCGACCCAATACCGGTCCCAACGTCCTCTGCTTTACCGAGGCAGGTGTGATTGGGGGAAAGATTGGCTTGAACTCTGAAGGAATA
>Ga0070697_100003361_pt1 | contig 12292 bp, 10 predicted proteins | sample KBSK1501metaG_FD_65475 | JGI IMG/M metagenome (GOLD analysis project Ga0070697, IMG submission 65475) | Corn, switchgrass and miscanthus rhizosphere microbial communities from Kellogg Biological Station, Michigan, USA - KBS K1-50-1 metaG | ecosystem: Host-associated > Plants > Roots >... | reverse complement strand
GTAATACGAGACAAAATATTCCACGGCATTGTGCGGAAAGAAACTCTTGAACTCATGATAGAGCTGCGCCGCCAAAGTTTTATTGTGAGCCATGACGATGGTGGGCCGATTCACCCGCTCGATCAGTTTCGCCATGGTGTAGGTCTTGCCGGACCCAGTCACGCCTAGCAGGACTTGGTGCTGCTCCCGGTCAAACACACCTCGAGTCAGGGATTCAATCGCTGTGGCCTGATCGCCACGAGGCTTGTAATCACTGACTAATTTGAAGTCCATAAAAAACTTAAGACCTCTAGATTAGGAGTTTGACGCTAGCCGGGAAGCTACGAGCTCGTTCAGCTCCTTCACAGAAGCGGATTCCTTCGATTGGACATCTCTCGATTATACCGCCACTGGAGCAGGCTTTCGCTCGGGATGAGCGTCTGAGAAAGGGTTGGAAAAATTTCCTAGAGGGCAGAAATGCCTTTTGCTGAAGAAAGATTATGGAAGCTTGAAGTTCACTATGATCTGGGTTTGGATTTCAACTGGTTCATTATTCAGGTAGTACGGCTTGTACTTCCACTGCTTGACTGCCTCCACGGTGGCGCGCGCGAGCTGGGCATTGCCGCTCACTACTTTAACGTTGCTGATGTTGCCATCTTTATTGATAGTCGCCTGAAGTTGCACTGGACCTTGAACTCGCATTTGACGTGCCTGCTCTGGATACATGGGCTGAACCCGCTTGACCAGCAGCCCCTCCGAAACTCCTTGAGAAACTTTCACCACCTGGGGAACCGAGATGGGCATGCTTACTGGAGTCGTGGTGATGATTCCGCCCAGGGCCTTGTCACCCGCAACGGCGGGAACGGCGAGAGCGGCGGGAGGCGGCTGCACTGCATCCTGTGGCGATTTGCGTACTAATGCAGATGGCCCTTTTTTCACCACAATCGGTTCTGGAGTGCTCGACGGTACTTCTTGAACGGTCAAGCCCACTTCATTACTCGTTTCAACCTCGTCACTCCTGGTGGTCGTAGTCTTCCCTGCAGAAGGTTTGCCTTCGGAAGCAGCTGCGGGTTGCTGAGGTTCCTGAATTTGATTCTCCAATGAGCCGGCGTCTTGCTTGGCTGGCGCAATGTCCGATGCGCGAGTAGTTACAGAAGAAGCAGTTTGAGCTGTTGCGCTCTGCTCTTGTGCTGCTTGCGATGGCATCGCTTTATGTATTTTTGTCCAACCAACATAAGCGCCCGCGATCAGCACTGTTGCTGCGGTCGCGATCAGCAAAATTTTCATTCCGCCGCCGGGATCGGATACTTCCGGCTCGCGGACGTCACTAAGATAACTTTCGCTTCTGTATGGGAGGTACGACGTTTCGGACGGCAGCGCGGCTTCCACCATTTCCGATGCTTCGTGCGGCAACATTAATCGAAGCTCAGGATCTTTCCTCGCCGGTTTTGGCATCTCCTTCGCGGGTGCAGGTGCACTCGCAGCACCGTATCCGGAGGACACGCCGGTGCTTGGCCAGCTTTCTCTCATTTTTGTCTCGCTGGCTGCAGGCTGGGCGGTTCCGGTCTTGTTCAAATCGACCGTCTCATGGCTTTTGGCTGCGGTTTCAGCAGCGCGCCGCAGAGCCGAAGCCATGGGTTCCGCCAGAGGTTTGGAAATTGGTTGCCACGGATATTGCTTTGGCGTCGAGAATTGCGTTGCCGGCGCTTCAGCATTGCCAGCGTCTGGGACGGTGTGCGGCATGGATTCCAGCAAGGCCACATCGTCCGCGCCAGGCTCGGGTAACGGTTCTTTCTCTACTTCGAAAACTGCGTCAGGCTCTTCCGCCGTCGCCAACGGCAATTTTTGTTTGGGAGAAGAATCCGATAAATGCGGTAGTTCTACAGATGTCTTGGCGGGCGTCGAAACCTGCGCCACCGTGGGTTTTGCGGCTTCCGCTTTTCGCAGCAGACCTCGCGCTACCCGCAGGGTTCCTTTGGACTGCTCCACATTAATAGGTTTGGTCAAAACCAGGTTAGCGCCGATACGAAATGCTTTCGCCACGCCGGCCTGTCCTTCGACCAGCGCAACCGAAAGCGAATTTTGATTGGACCCAGAATTACGGGCGCTCTTGAACAGCAGCGTGGCGTTCTGCTCATTGTCGCAATCTACGACGATGGCATCGAAGTGTTTCGCCATCAACCGCTTGACTGCCGCAAAGGGTTCGTTGCAGCACTCAACGCTGAATTCCACTTCACTCAAGACCTGGGTTACTACGTGCGCCGTCCGCTCGTCTGGACAGAACAATAGTGCCTGATAGCCCATGAGCCAATCGTAGGTACACTCGAAATCCCCATCAAGTTACCAAGGTCATTGTTCGTGTGGAAGGTTCAGAAATGGGGCAAACAGGTAAAGAAAGTTGCGCTCGAATGCAGGCTATCGTTTCGGACGGTAAACGTGTGTACTTGTTCCGAAGAAAACTTCCGCGGATTCCATGACTGTTTCCGACAACGTTGGGTGGGGATGGATACTGAGAGCAAGATCCTTGGCCTGCGCGGCCATCTCAACCGCAACTACACCTTCGGCAATCAGCTCTCCCGCGCCAACTCCGACGATACCTACTCCGAGAACGCGCTCACTTTGAGGATCCACAATGAGCTTGGTCATTCCGTCAGCCCGGTCGAGAGTCACCGCCCGGCCGGAAGCGCCCCAGGGGAACTTCGCGACTTTGATCTCACGGCCGTCTTTCTGAGCCTGAGTTTCAGTGAGTCCGCACCAGGCGATTTCGGGATCGGTAAAAACCACGGCGGGAATGGCATTGGGCTCAAACGCCACTTTGTGTCCGGCGATTGCTTCTGCTGCAGTGCGTCCTTCATGGGACGCCTTGTGAGCGAGCATCGGTTCACCCACCACGTCGCCGATTGCATAAATGGAAGGATCAGCAGTCTGCAACTGCTTGTTGACCTGAATAAATCCGCGCTTTCCAACTTCAACTTTGGTTTTCTCCAAGCCGGGAATTTCAGAATTGGGCTTCCGTCCGACTGAGACCAAAACCTTGTCGAAGACTTTTTCGCGCTCTTTAACATCTGGTCCATCGAACGTGACTCGGATTCCAACGGATTCCTCTTTCAGGGAGGCGACGGTGGTATTTACCAAAATCGAGTCGAATAGCTTTTCCACGCGTTTGTGCACCGGCAGCACCAGATCTCGATCAGCGCCGGGCAGCAATCCCGGCAGCATTTCGACGACCGAAACTTTTGTTCCTAAAACCGCATAGACCGTACCCAGTTCTAGGCCGATGTATCCACCGCCGATCACCAGCAAAGTGCGGGGCAGATCGGCCAAGTCCAACGCGCCAGTTGAATCCATTACCCGCGGACTATCGAGCTTTAGACTGGGAATTATTGCCGGACGCGAGCCCGTAGCAATGATGATGCGATCGAATGTAAGTGTCTCCTCGCCGCCGCTCACCTTCGCCAGCCGCAGTGTGTTCGAGTTGTCAAAACTGGCTCGAGCGCGCACATATTGCACCGAGCGCTGCTTGGACAATTGACCCAATCCGCCGGTCAATTTCTTTACCACGCCTTCTTTCCAGGAACGGAGCCGGGCGAGATCAATCTTCGGATCGCTGTATTCGATACCCCACGCTTTTGCATGGCGGGACTCGTCAATCACCTTGGCCACATGCAACAATGCTTTCGAAGGAATACAGCCGCGGTACAGGCACACTCCGCCAGGATTCACTTCCTCATCGATGAGCGTGACCTTCATTCCCAGATCGGCGGCAAGAAAGGCGGCGGCGTAGCCACCCGGTCCAGCCCCGATTACCGCGATATTTAAGTTCGGTGTCTCAACCATTCGGAGGTCTTATCCCTGAACCGAGAGGAGGAATGGTTGTTCCAATGCCTCGGCGATCCAGCGCAGGAACCGTGCAGCATCCGCGCCGTCGATTAGGCGATGGTCATAGGAGAGCGAGAGTGGCAATACCAATCGCGGCTCAAACTTCCCGTTCAGCCATACTGGTTCCATACTCGAACGCGAGAGCCCGAGAATCGCGACCTCAGGATAATTGACGATAGGAGAAAATCCCGTGCCGCCGATTCCACCCAAATTGGTGATAGTGAAAGTGCCGCCCTCCATTTCGGCAGGGCTTAGCTTTTTGTCTCGCGCCTTCTTGGAAAGCTGAGTCAACTCGACTGCGAGCTCAACAATGTTCTTCTTGTCCACATCGCGAATAACCGGTACCAGCAGCCCGCGATCGGTGTCTACTGCAACCCCAATGTTGATGTATTGCTTGTAGATGATTTCCTCTTTTGCCACGTCAACGCTGGCATTGAATTGAGGAAAAACTTTTAGTGCTGAGGCGCACACTTTTAGTGAGATGGCGGTGACGGTCATCTTGCCGCCGGCTTCTTCGGCCTTGGCCGCGAAGCGCGCACGCAATTGTTCGATCTCAGTGATGTCCGCTTTATCCTGCTGGGTGACGTGCGGAATGGTCGTCCACGCTTCCAATAAGTGCTGCGCTGTCTTGCGACGCACGCCGCGCATAGAAACGCGCTCGACCTTTCCCCACTTGGCGAAATCTGGCAGCTGTGAGGCTGCAAATGTCCTCCCCGGCGCTTGCACTGCAGCGGTGAGCAATGCTTTCGAATGTGCCTTTACGTCGTCTTCACTGATACGCCCGCCGGGGCCGGTGCCTTTGACCTCATGGATCTCCACTCCGAGTTCGCGCGCCAATCGGCGGACGTGCGGCGCGGCGGGAACGGGTTCGCGATGTTCGGTCCCCGCCACCTTGCCCAGCTGTGTAGGCATCGCAAACTCCGAGGGAGTTGACGGTGCCTGATCCCGGGGAAGCGCCTGTTCTTCCGTCTTACCTTCAGATTTGATAGCGGCCTGAAAAGTAAGCCGCGCTCCATGTTGACCTGAACTCTCGTTCTCGAGAGCAGGCTTTGCTTCTTCCGGTTTCGCTTGGCTCTCAGCCGGCGGAACGGGCTTTGCTACTTCCTGCTGTGCCTGGCTGTCGCTTTCGACCGTGAAGATTACTTGTCCGACTTTTACTTTCTCGCCTTGCTTTACCAAAACCTCTTTCACCACTCCGCTCACCGAAGAGGGAACTTCAACCACCGCCTTCTCCGTTTCCAATTCCATGACCGCCTGGCCTTCGGATATCTTGGCGCCGGGCGAAATCATTAGCCGGACTAGATCACCCTGTTCGATGTTTTCCCCAAGTTCAGGAAGACGGAATTCGCTGGTCGTCGATGCCGCGGTTTTCGGACTTGGAGTTTTCGACGTCGGCGCAGCTGGTGGTGACGGAGTTGGTTGGGATTGTGCTTGAGGCGGCGGAGTTTCCTTTTTGACTTCGGGTGACGCAGGCGGTGGTGCGGACTTCTCTGCTGCGGGCTCTTTGCTTGCCGGAGCCTTGCTCTTGGCGCCGGTGCCGTTTTCCACGGTAAAGATTACCTGGCCGACTTTAATCTTCTCTCCTTCTTTCACCCGGACATCCTTAACAGTGCCACTTACCGACGATGGAACTTCGATAACTGCCTTGTCGGTTTCCAGTTCCATCACTGCCTGGCCTTCGGTGACATTGGCCCCCGGCGAAATCATCAGCCGAACCAAATCACCCTGGTCGATGTTTTCGCCAAGCTCCGGCAGTTTGAATTCTGTCACTTACCTTTTTCTCCCTTTAGCTGATGGCTGGATTCGGTTTTTCAGGATTGATGCCTAAATCTTTAATTGCTTGCTGGAGCGATCCCTGTGTCTTCTGTTTATCACGCGCCAGCGCGGTCAATGTAGCCAGCACAATGTGTTTGGCATCCACCTCGAAGAAGTCACGCAATGATGCGCGATTTTCGCTGCGTCCAAAACCGTCCGTGCCGAGAGCAACCAGAGGACGTGGTACCCACTGCGCGATAGATTCAGGCAGTACCTTCATGTAGTCAGAGGCCGCGACGAAAACGCCAGCTGCATCTTTGAGACAACGGGTGACGTATGGGATCCGCGGCGTCTCACCAGGACGCAGCATGTTCCAGCGCTCACAGTCGTTGCCATCACGATAAAGTTGTTTATAACTGGTCACACTCCAAACGTCGCAAGCCACTCCATACTTCTCTTCCAGAATCTGCGCCGCCTTCAGCACTTCGTACATGATCGTTCCGCTGCCGAATAATTGCGCCCTGAGCTTTGCGTCTTTATTGGCGGATGCCTTGAAACGGTACATGCCTTTCAGGATGCCTTCGCGTACTTCCTTTCCCTCCGGCATCGGCGGCATTGGCAAGGGTTCATTGGTGACAGTCAGATAATAAAAGATGGATTCCTGATCCACATACATTCGCTTGATGCCGTCTTGAATAATGACGGCAATCTCGTATGCGAAGGCCGGATCATATGCGAGCAGGTTGGGAACTGATAATGCCAGCACGTGACTATGGCCATCCTGATGCTGTAATCCCTCTCCTGCCAGCGTAGTTCTTCCCGCCGTACCGCCGAGTAGAAATCCGCGCACTCGCATGTCGGCGGCGGCCCAGATCAGATCTCCGATGCGTTGGAATCCGAACATGGAGTAATAAATAAAAAACGGGATCGTATTGATCCCGTGATGAGCATAAGCAGTCCCTGCCGCAATAAAAGAAGATATAGATCCCGCCTCGGTAATGCCCTCCTCTAGGATTTGTCCGTCCTTGGCCTCCTTGTAATAAAGGAGAGTGTCCATATCTACCGGCTCATAAAGCTGTCCCAGGCTGGAATAAATCCCGACTTGGCGGAACAATGCCTCCATCCCGAAGGTGCGCGCCTCGTCGGGAATAATGGGCACAATCAGTTTCCCGATCTCGGGATCGCGCAATAGCTTGGCCAGTAAACGCACGAACACCATTGTGGTCGATGCTTCTCGCCCCTCGGTGCCCTTATAAAACTCCTCGAAGTGCGACTCAGAAACCGGACTAATCGGCTTGGCCCGTACCTTCCGCTCGGGAAGATAGCCGCCCAGTTGCTTACGCCGCTCCTGCATGTAGCTGATTTCCGGACTATCGTCGGCAGGCCGGTAGAAGGGTGCCTCGTGCAGTTCAGAGTCCGGGATAGGTATACCGAAACGCGAGCGGAACAGGCTCAGTTCATCGTCGTTGAGTTTTTTCTGCTGGTGAGTGATGTTCTTGCCCTCACCCGCCTCACCCAGCCCGTATCCTTTAATAGTCTTGGCCAGAATAATGGTGGGCCCTCCCGTGTGATCCACCGCAGCTTTGTATGCGGCGTACACTTTGATCGGATCATGCCCTCCAAGCCGCATGCGGGCGAGTTGCTCATCCGAGAGATGTTCAACCATCTTTAAGAGCCGAGGATCAGTTCCGAAGAAGTTATGGCGGAAGTAAGCTCCACTCTCCACAAAGTATTTCTGATACTGGCCATCCGTGATCTCGCCCATCCGCTTCACCAGTAGTCCATCGCGATCATTCTGGATGAGGCTGTCCCAGTCGGTTCCCCAGATGCACTTGATTACGTTCCAACCTGCGCCGCGGAATATGGCTTCGAGTTCCTGAATGATCTTGCCATTACCGCGCACCGGCCCGTCGAGACGCTGCAGGTTGCAGTTCACCACAAAGATCAGATTATCCAGCCGCTCTCGCGAAGCCAGCGTGATTGAGCCTAGCGACTCGGGTTCATCCATTTCGCCATCACCCAGAAACGCCCAGACTTTTCCCCCCGTGGATTTCTTCAATCCTCGATTTTCCAAATAGCGGATGAAACGCGCGTGATAGATCGCCTGGATTGGACCCAGTCCCATGGAAACTGTCGGAAATTCCCAGAAGTCCGGCATCAGCCACGGATGCGGATAGGAAGAAAGGCCGCCGCCTGGTTTCAGTTCCCGGCGAAAATTCTCCAGTTTTTGCTTGGGGATGCGACCCTCAAGATACGCGCGCGCGTACATTCCAGGGGAAGCGTGTCCCTGGTAATAGACGATGTCGCGGTCTCCCGTCTCGGTCTTGGCCCGCAGGAAGTGATTGAAAGCAACTTCGTAAAGCGTTGCTGCCGAAGCGAAAGTCGAGATGTGACCGCCGATACCTTCCTGAATCTTATTGGCTCGCACCACCATGGCCAGCGCATTCCAGCGCACCAGGCTCTTTATGCGACGCTCCATCTCCTGGCTGCCGGGAAAGGGGGGTTGCTGTCGGACGGAGATCGTATTCTGGTAGGGCGTAGTCGCAGTGAAGGGAAGATTTACACCGGCCGCCCGACGCGCGTGCAGCGAGAGTTGCTGCAAAAGCCGTCCGGCCCTGTCTGCCCCACCTTTTGATAGCACATAATCGAGGGAATCAAGCCATTCCCGCGTTTCCAGCACTTCCAATCCGTCGGTTTGCTTCTCTGCCAATATCATCTCTCCGTGCAAATGAGTGCCAAACATTCCATCATAGACAATTGCGTGAAATTTTGCAGATTCAGGGGCTGCCAGTGATTGTGCTTCTCGGCTGAGTTTGGGTTTGCGCCTGAGTAGCCGACCAGCAACTCTGCCAGGGTGTAAATCGAAGCAGTGCCAATATTTAGTTCAGGTACGCGATATCGGAGAAAGAAAGCACTTTTGTGGAAACACGGACTGCCTACTTGCCATCCAAGTACCGGTCTGCTAGAGAGTTCACCCCGCGGGAACCATCAAAAAGGGGCAAAAACGATATGCCAGAGCCAAACATTCGAGAGAAGTTCAACCCCGAACAGCCCACCGCTGAATCGCGACCTGATCGCGTGCAACCGATTCGCGGCGTGTCAGAGCAGATGGCGTCGGCGAAGGTCATTGCGTGGCGGCGCGCATCCGACCAAGAGGTCGACGATATCACCGAGCGCGCCTCGCAGGCACTGGACGAGGTCGGCCAACGCGTGTCAGCCGCCTATGAGCGTTTGCAGTCGGGAGTCGCGGAAGCCTTCGAGCGCACTAAGTGGAAGTCTGAAGAATTAGCCCGCAGAGCGCGGAGTCGTGCCCGTTACGTCCTCCACAATTATCCGCTGCACCTCATCGCGGGAGTTGCGGGCGTGGCTTTCGTTGCCGGTATCTTTCTCCGGGTTTGGAGGTCCAATCGCTATGAATGAAAATCGATACGCAGAAAACCACACCAAAAATTTAGCTGCCATCATTGCCGAGCTGAAAGACGAAATCAAAGATTTCGTTCAGACTCGCGTGGAAATGTTCAAATCCGAAGTACGAGAAACTCTGGATGCTTGGAAAACAGCGATCCCCCTAGCCGCAATCGCGGTCGTGTTACTAGCCACCGCCTACCTTTTGCTTACCATCGCGGTCGTGGCGGTAGTCGCAGTGGCATTTTGGAACAATCCGTATCACTGGTTCTTTGCTTTCCTGGTTGTCGGCGCGGTTTGGTTGATCGGTGGCGGAATCCTCGGGTGGATGGCGCTCCGCGAATTCCAGTCCAAGGGTTTGTTTCCCAAGAAAACCATGGAAGTTCTGAAGGCTGACAAAATCTGGATACAAAGTGAGGCAGGAGATCCCGTATGACGCTTCCCACTCATGAACTCGAATTGCGCGCTGCCGATCAGCGAAGGCGGCTGCACGCTTCCGTGCATGAACTGAAAGATCACGTTCGCGATTCTTTGGACGTGAAGAAAAACGCTCGCGATCATGTTCTTTTGGCTTCGGGTGTCGCGGCAGCCCTGGCGGCAGCGGTAGGTTACGGGGTGGCTGGGATGTTCACGTCGCGTTAGGGAACCCGGCTCAAGATTTGCAACCAGGAAGGGATAAAAATATGCCCATGCTCACCAGCGCGACCAATGTGCTCACCAAGCGTATGCCCAAGGTCATTTCACCCAAGGCTCATGCGGTTGTGGATTACCTTACCGCCGGAGCTTTCCTGCTGACAGGAGCCATTTATTGGTCCAGAAATAAGCGCGCTGCCCTCGGCGCATTCATCTGCGCAGGAGCTGAGTTGGCAACGTCTCTGCTGACTGACTACCCCGGCGGAGTGAAGAAGGTCATTAGCTTCCGAAATCACGGGAAAATTGATTTAGGATTAGCCGCCATGACCGCCACCATGCCTGAGTTCATGAGTTTTCGTGATGATCGCGAAAAGACTTTCTTTTTGGCACAGGCTGGCGTGATGACTGCCGTTACTAATCTGACCGACTTCGGACGAATCAGTCGCGACCGATCTCCGCGAAGAAGGAGAAAAGCTGCGTAGGTTTTTTCACGCGCCGAATTGAGTGAGCCGGTCGAAGATAGCGGAATGTTAGTGGTTAATACGTGCCGTGTCGTTCGATTGAACCTCCAACTCTCCGCCCAGCTCGGCGATCCGCTCCATCATTCCCCCAACCCCAACTTTTCACCACCGTCGGGGAGTCCCCTTGCCAGGTCTTATGCTGATCCTCGTGGTTGGTAGGTAGCGACTCTGGCTCTCGGATTATCGACGACCTCGCAGGAGCCGTAGAATAATTCACGGACCTCGCGAATTTGACTATGAAGCAAAACGAGCTTGATGCCTCGGGTGTAGGCACATCATCCGGAGGCCTTTCGCGTCGCGATCAGTGGCATGCCGTAACCGCCGGCTATCTTGGCTGGACCCTCGACGCTTTTGATTTTTTCGTCCTCGTATTTTTGGTCGATGTCCTGGCAGTTCAGTTCGGCGTTCCCAAGAGCGCCATCATTTGGACGCTGACTGCCACGCTGGCCATGCGTCCGGTAGGCGCCGTAATCTTTGGAATGCTGGCGGACCGCTACGGTCGTCGCGGTCCGCTGATGGCCAATGTCGTTTTCTTCTCCATCATCGAGCTTCTCTGCGGCTTTGCCCCGAACTACACAATCTTCATCGTGCTCCGGATGCTGTACGGCATCGGCATGGGAGGCGAATGGGGAGTAGGCGCTTCGCTGGCGATGGAAAGCGCTCCGAAGCGCCTTCGTGGTGTGCTCTCCGGCATTCTGCAAAGTGGCTACTCGATGGGGTATCTGCTGGCCGCGGTGGCAGCGCGGATTGTGCTGCCGAATCTTGGCTGGAGAGCGATGTTCTGGGTCGGCGGCCTTCCAGCCTTACTCGCTCTGTATATACGATTCAACGTGAAAGAGTCGGAAGCATGGAAGCAGCATCGAGTTCCCACCATGAGCGCGGTAGTCAAGACTGCGATTTCGTATTGGAAAATATTCAGTTACCTCGCACTCTTGATGACGCTCATGGTATTTCTCTCCCACGGAACGCAAGATCTCTATCCTGACTTTCTGAAGTCCGTACACGGCGTGCTGCCCAAGACGGTTTCTTACCTCGCCATTCTTTACAACGTTGGAGCAATTTTGGGCGCAATCGTTTTCGGCCAACTCTCGCAGTCCTTTGGGCGGCGCAAGGGCATGATCGGCGCTCTCATGCTGACCGTGCTGGCGATACCGGCATGGGCATTCGGGGGATCGTTGTTGGTTCTTGCTGCGGGTGCTTTCTTTGTTCAGGCCGGGGTGCAGGGAGCATGGGGAATCATACCGGCGCACATTAATGAATTATCGCCGAACTCAGTGAGGGGTTTGCTTCCCGGCTTTGCTTATCAACTCGGTATTCTCTTTGCCGCGGGCACGGGAACTATCGAGTACGCGCTGCGAAACCACTTCGGCTATGCCTGGGCATTGGCCGGGTTTGAGATTACGAATATTTTGATCCTCGCCACTGTGGTCGGGCTTGGCTCCGAGCGGCATGGAAAAGACTTTGGTGGTCAGGATGCCAAACCTGCGGACAGTCGCCGCAGAGTCTCCCAAGTCTGGCACCGCCTGCAGCGATCCAGCAGCATTTTGCCATGAAAAAGCTGACTTGCGCCGTCACTATACTGCTTGCTTTCTGCTCTGTCGCACAACAGGCTCCCCCGGTGCTACGAGGAAGTTGGCTCGCAACCGCGGGGCCGAAGCAGGTTTTCCGCGGTAGGTGGTCCGCCCAGGTTCTGCCGGGCACCAAAAACGCGGCCCACGGTTCCTGGATCCTCCTCAACGCCAGCAATCAGATCGTCCTCGAAGGCACCTGGTCCGCCCGCAAATCGGCACGCGGCTGGCAAGGCACTTGGTCAGGTCGCACCCAGAAGGGCGGGTCTATGTCTGGTACATGGGAGGCTGCCGACACAGACGGTTTCAACGGCAAGACTTTTGAAGATTTGCTCAAACGGACTGCGGAAAAACAGATTGCGGGCTCCTGGCAAAGCCGCCGTGCCCAAGGAAATTGGTGGCTTCAGCGTTGAGAAAATCTAGGGAGACTAGTGGAGGCGCGGGTCGGAATCGAACCGACGTATAAAGGTTTTGCAGACCTCTCCCTTACCACTTGGGTACCGCGCCCCGCCTTTTCCAACGCTTCATTGTAACGCCGAAGGTGAGCCTCCT